>ENA-OPYU01001016-OPYU01001016.1-human-gut-metagenome-genome-assembly--contig:-NODE-1016-length-10240-cov-1.562543_pt1 | contig 10240 bp, 12 predicted proteins | sample MGYA00242637_ERZ504482 | MGnify/ENA primary metagenome ERZ504482 (study PRJEB26092, sample SAMD00036237) | human gut metagenome | host: Homo sapiens | study: EMG produced TPA metagenomics assembly of...
TTTTCAAACAGCAAGGGGCAGACCCCTACGAGCTGCCGCACCTGACGGACGATATTCTGAGCCTTGGCCGAGCGGAGACGAGTGCAAAAGAATACCTGCCTTTCCCGGCACTGCTGGGCAGCATCCTTGCTGAGCGTAAAAAATCGACCAGATGCCTGCACAGTTCCTGATTCCGCAGACGCAGGGAGCGGAAGCAGACGGTCAGTACGCCCGTGTCATCCGTGCTGTGTTGGACCGCAGAAAAGGAGCAGAATGCTCAACTTATCAGCCCAATGCTGGAAACACTGCCCGAAAATGGCCGCAGAACCGTGATGCTCTCTTCCGCACTTTGCTGGCGGGAGATATCCTCTATGCTGCTCCGGCAGATAAACGTGCAGACATTTCGGCACAGTGGGATGCTCTGCCCGGCTGGGAGCAGCTGCACACCGCAGCGAGAGAAAATCGGCGCACTTCTCACCAAAGGCCGCCGCATTGCCGCTGTTGGTACGCCGCTCTGCCTGACAGAACTGGACAGCGGCGTACTTGCCGCGCTGGAAGCCGAAGGCGAACGGGTGCTTCGCGCCCCACTCAGCGAGGCACTCTGGTTTCTGTGGAAAGACAATTTGGATGAAAACAAACCATCGGCTGGTTGGCTTGACCAGATGCAGAGGCAGATGCAGACCCTTGGTAATGAACTTGGAGCGCACAGTGCCTTTGCAGAAGACGCTGAAACACTGTTCCTCATTGCGGACTCTGCCTTGCCGAATTTTTCAGGCGGGAACGGTCGATATCGGTACGCCAAGGCCGTGGAGCTTTCTAGCCGTACCAATGCAGTGCTGACCCTTGCACCCCGGTATGAAAATACAGCGATGATTCTGGATATGCGCGGCCTGCACGATGCCTGTCGGGCTCCGCTGTTCCAGATTTCCCTTGATAATGACTGGGATGAAACTGCATGGAGCCGCCTGCGTTCGTTCCTCTACTACTGCTGAATCCGGCAGACGCAAAGAACCCGTCCGGCACGTCCGGACGGGTTCTTTGCGTCTGTTATGAAACAGAAAATCGCTTATTCGATGACCAGCAGCAGGCTCATCTTGAACTTGCCCTGTGCGGTAACGCTGTGCAGGCCGTTCTTATCGAAGCGGAAGCTCTCGCCTGCGTTCAGCTCGTAATCCTTGCCCTCATAGCCAATAATGGCCTTGCCTTCGAGGGCGGTCAGGATGGCATTGCCGGGAGCGCGGTGCGGAGTCAGGCCGGTGCCCTCGTCAAAGGCCATCAGGACAAATTTCATGTTGTCTGCATGAGCGATGTCCAGATTGGCGATGCTGCCCTCTTCATAAGAAATGAGGTTCTTCAGTTCGGTGGGCTGGCCTGCCTTGATGATGTTGTTCATGGTAAAATTCTCCTTTTTCAAAATGATTTCGGTATAGATCATTCCACTGTCGGTTTTTGTGCCGCACAGTGTTTTCGGCGGTACATACAGCACTTCTCCGGGTTTGACAGACACTTCCTGCCCATCGACTCCCAGAAGAAACCTGCCGTTTCCCTCACCACCCAGATAAAGAGTGGTGCAGTCATAGTATTCCGGGGTAATAGAAGTGCCTGCGCCCAAGGAAAACCATGTTACCGGCACTCCATAGCCCAGTCCGGAAGGTCGGGAAACGGTCATAGCATCCCGGATCGGGCGAACCTGGGAAAGTGTAAAAGGGACATTGTTCATACAGCAGTTTCCTCCCGCAGAGCAACCGGAACGATGCTGCGCACCGACCGCCCCTGATAATGCAGTTCATCCACCAGCACCTGAACATCAAAAGAATACGAGATGTTCTCCTCGCTCAAGATCTCCGCAGCTGGACCGTAGAAGAATTCGCCTTTGCGGTTCAGCATCAGGGCTTCGTCCGCTACGCTCATGGCATTGGTGGGATAGTGGGTATTCATGATGGCACTGATGCCGGATTCATGCGCCAGCCGCTCCACCATATTCAGTACTAAGATCTGATTGTGGAAATCCAGACCGGTTTCCGGCTCGTCCAGAATGATGAGCTTCGGCTCGTTGATGAGGGCACGGGCAATGAGCACCATTTGTAGTTCACCGCCGCTCATCCGGTTGCAGTCCTTGTTGGCAAGACGGGTGATCCCAACTCGTTCCATCATGGCTTCCGCCATTTCGATTTCCTCTTTGCCGGGTTGCTGAAAGGTTCCGAGATGCGCACTGCGCCCCAGCAGAACCATTTCCAGACCGGTGTAGGCAAAAAGCGAAGCCACGGGACTGTGGAATGTAGGAGATAGTGCTCCAGACATCCTTCGGCTTGAGGGTGTGGATATCCTTCCCATAAAATAGGGTTTTTCCGCTGTGCCATGGCAGCAGAGCCCAGGTGTAGGGGTGCCATGCGTCGTAGAAGATCTCTTCGACGGTGCCGTACTCGACGATCTGGCCGGCGTACATGACGGCCACGCGGTCTGCCACGTTTGCCACAACGCCCAGGTCATGGGTGATGTAGATAACGGACATGCCCAGCTCCTTCTGCAGGTCACGGATGAGCTGCAGGATCTGTGCCTGAATGGTCACGTCCAGAGCGGTGGTGGGCTCGTCGCAGATGAGGATCTGCGGACGGCAGGCGGCAGCGATGGCGATGACGACACGCTGCCGCATACCGCCGGAGAACTCGTGCGGATACTGCTCGTAGCGGCGCTCCGGGTCGGGGATGCCGACCTTGGCCAGCATCTCGATGGCGGCCTTCTTGGCTTCCGCGCCCTTCAGGCCCTGATGGTGCTCGATGCTCTCCTGGATCTGCTTGCCGATTTTCTTCAGCGGGTTCAGGCTGGTCATCGGGTCCTGCATGACCATGGCGATCTTCTTGCCGCGCACGCCCAGCCAGTCCTTCTCGGTGAACTTGGTCATGTCGCGGCCTTCGTACATGATGGAGCCGCCGGTGATCTTACGTTGACATCCAGCATACCCACGAAGGTCTTGGCTGAATACGGCTTGCCCAGCCGGACTCGCCCACGATGGCAGCGTCTCGCCGTCATAAAGGTCCAGCGAGCACTTGCGGATCGCGTTCAGCTTCTTGCCGCGCAGGCTAAAGGTGATCTCCACGTCTTTGGCAGAGATGATCGGTTGTCTATCCATTTTTGTGAATTTTCTCTCCCATCTGGTTAAACGTGGTTGCGCGGGTCAGCAGCATCCGAGAAAGCGTTGCCCATGATATAGAAGGAAATGGAGATGATGGACACGATGGATGCGGGGAAGACCAGCAGGTAAGGATAATCGAGGAAGAAGCCGCGCACCTTGCTCAGGATGAGGCCCAGAGACGGAGTCTCGATGCCCAGACCGATGCCCAGATAGGACAGGGTAGACTCGAGATTGATGGTGGCGGGGATGCTCAGCGCCATGCGCAGGATGATGACGGAGACCAGATAGGGCAGGATGTTCTTGGTCAGAACGCGCCACAGCGGGGTGCCAAGGCAGCGGGACGCGAGGTTGTACTCGCGGTCACGGAACATGAACACCATGTTGCGGACGCGGCGGGCCATGACCAGCCAGCCGATGGCGATCATCGAGACGGCCATGATGGTGAAGCTCTGGCCGACGACCAGTGCGATCAGGGTCATGTAGATGATGTAAGGCACGTTGTCAATGAGGTTGTACAGCTCGGTGAAGAAGCGGTCCAGCTTACGGACATAGCCCCAGATCAGGCCGATGATGACGCCGAGGATGCTCTCGCCCACGGCAACGATGAGGGCCAGACGGATGGACACCTGAGTGGCGTACCACACCTGACACCAGTAGTCGCGGCCAAGGTTGTCGGTGCCGAACCAGTATTCACTGTTGGGCTTCTGGAAGGCCAGGGAGGAATCCGACACCAGCGTCTGATAATCGTACTTGCCGATGGCCAGTGCGATGAAGGAGAAGATGACGAGGAACAGGAACAGGATCAGGCAGACGACAGCAGCCTTGTGCTTGAGGAAGTTCTGGATGACAGAACCCCAGTAGCTGTAGTTGGAGTAGCCGACACGCTCGGCTTCTTCCGGAGAGTAATCGACGAAGTAGAACAGTTCGTCCTGCATCTTGCCCTCAAAATCAGATGCTTTAGCCATCAGCGTGCGGCCTCCTTTCCGGTCAGAGTAATGCGCGGGTCAACCAGCATCATCAGCACATCGCCCAGGCAAAACACCCACGATGCCCAGTGCAGCGTAGAGGATGACCAGAGTCTGGACGACGTTCAGGTCATAGCGCTGGATGGCGTCGGTCAGCAGGGGACCCATGCCGGGAACGGAGAAGAACCGCTCCATCAGCAGAGAGCCGCCGACCGTCAGCAGGATGGACTGGGGGATATACTGCACCATGGGGACCATGGCGTTGCGCAGCACGTGCTTGAACATGATCTCGCTGGAGCTCAGGGCCCCTTGACGCGGGGCCAGCTTGATATAATCGCGGGTCAGCTCGTCCACCATGTAGCGCGGGGTCCACAGAGCGTAGCCTGCGATAGACGCCAGCGACAGGCAGACGATGGGCAGCACACTGGACGGGCCGACATTACGGGTGGAGTGAACAGCGTGGGGAAACCCAGGTATTTGGAGCCGAAGACCAGCACCAGCGAATAGGAGACCAGAGAAGGCACAGCGTTGACGAAACGGTGTAGCAGTGCCGATCCAGTCAAAGACCTTGTCCTTGAAGGCGGTCTGCAGGATGCCCAGCATGATGCCCACCAGCAGAGAGATGCCGGCGGAGATCAGGCCGAGGCGCAGGAAACGCCGAACCTTTTTGCCGATGACCTTCACGACGGAAGCGCCATTCTGGATGCGGCGGGAAGTGCCGAAGTCCAGATGGAACAGGTCGTTGTAGAAGTGCAGCAGCTGGGTGCCGATGGGGTCGGTCAGACCGGCGGCTTCCAGCGCGGCGTATTTCTGCTCTTCGGTAAACTTCATGAGCTGTTCTTCCGTGAAGTAGTAGTCCGTAGGCAGGCAGCGCATCAGCAGAAAGACGATGGTTGCGATCAATAAGATCGTGACGAGCGACTGAGCCAGCCGCTTGACGGTGTATTTTAACATGATAACCAAACCTTTATAAAATAATCATCAGGCTTTGGTTGCTGCATCGAATGCAGCGGAGAAAGCCTCGTACTCCTCGGTGGTGTAGCCGTCGCCCTGACGGGTCTCCCAGTTGACGGCCTTTGCTGAGTTGCAGGGACCGTAGCATGGCTGTTGATCTTGGTGTACTCGTTGACGTGGGTCAGGCACCAGAGCACCTCGTACAGGCAGGGGATGCACAGTGCGTTGTTCAGCATGGAAGCCTCAGCCTTTGCGAATGCGGCATAGCGTGCATCGGTATCGGTGACGATGGCCTTTGCCTCAGTGACCAGATCGGTGAACTCCTGATAATCAGCCAGCAGCTCCTTCTGGTAATCCTGAGGATCCTTCTCAACGGCTGCGATCCAGGAGGTGGTCTGAGCGTAGTAAGCGTTGTCGTCGCTCAGGACTTCCTGACCCAGGAAGTTGACGGGGTCGCCGAAGTCAGCGCCCCAGCCGTTCTGCAGGATGGAGTGCAGCTGGACGTACGGACTTCCTTATAAAGAGAAGAGACATAGGTGCCGATGTCCAGCACGACGAAGTCATCGCCCAGACTGTCGGAGAAGCACTGCTTCAGAACGGTGGCGGTATCCAGAGCAGTGGTATCGCCGCTCTTGATGTAGTGGTGGCAGTGGACTGGGGAAGGTGACGCCGATAGCGCTCAGCTCTTCCATGGCCTGCTTCTTCAGGTCAGCGATGTCGCCACCGTTGTCGCGGAGGCGGATCATGGTCTTGCCGTCGTAAGCCTGACCGTCGAAGCCCATCTCCTTGGCGACCAGAGTGGTGTACTCCTCACCCTTGGTGTTGTAGCAGACACCGGGCATGGTGTAGTAGTCGTTCTCGCACTTCAAGGGGGTTGATCTTGTTGGTGCGGGCGTAGTAGTTGGTGAAGTCGATGGCCCTTGTAGAAGCACTGACGGGAACGCGCGGTTGGAAACAGCCTTGTTCCAGTTCTCGTCCAGATTGCCGTTCTCATCCTTGCGCTGGAAGTTCAGGTGCATCTGGAAGCTGAACTTGGTGGGGCGCTTCTCGCACAGGAACTTGTTGTGCTCGTTGTTGGGGTCGGAGGTGATGGTGGTCAGGTTGGACTCGGTCAGGTCGATGTTATCGACTTCGCCGTTCTCGTACAGCTGCAGGCCCATGGACAGGTCGGGGATCATGGTGATGGTGTGATGCTCGAAACGGGTGCAGTCGTTTGCGGCGTAGTAGTTGGGGTTGGGGATGAAGCTCTTGGTGTTCTGCTGGATGTACTCCTCGATGAGGTACGGACCATTGTACCACATGGTGGAGTAGTCGCAGGAGCGGAAGCCATCGATGCCCAGCTCGTTGATGAGGTCCTCAGAGGCGGGGTAGAAGCTGTTGTAGGCAACGACAGTGTCGAAGTAGGGGCAGGGGTTCTTGCAGGTGAAGACCAGAGTGTAGTCGTCCGGTGCCTCGACGCCGACACCGGCAGCCAGCATATCCTCGTAGGTCATGTCAGCAGCAGCGTCGCCCTTGTCCTTGGTCAGGTCGTAGTACTCGGCAGCGCCCACGACGGTCTCAGAAGGCATGGAGGTGTTGAAGCCTCGTTCTTGAGGGCGTTCAGGACCCACTCAAGACCCACGAGGAAGTCCTTGGAGGTCAGGTGAGACTTGACCTCGCCGTTGACGTCGCACCAATCGACATTGTCGCGCAGGTGGAAGGTCCAGACGGTGGAGTCCTCGTTGTGCTCCCAGCTGGATGCGATGGCGGGCACTGCCTTGCCGTAGCAGTCGAAGCTCAGCAGGCCGTCCCAGCAGTTGGTGGTGACGTTCAGGTCGGAAGCGGAGCTGGCTGTACAGGAAGTTCCAGGTCTCCAGCTCACGGTTGGCAGTCTCGAAGGAGACGTAATCGGTGATGGCGTCGGCTGCGGGTGCAGCTGCGCCGGAGGCAGCACTGGAGGTGCTGGCAGCAGTGCTGCTGGAAGAACCACCGCAAGCGGCCAGGATGCTTGCAGCGCCCACGACGCCGGAAGCCTTGAGGAAGCTGCGGCGGCTGATGGAATGAGACTCAAAATTTTGCGTTCATTGTGTTTTCCTCCCAATTATTCTTTCGTGTCTCGGCTCTATGGCGCAGGGTACCTTGCCCTGCCGATTTCCCACTCCTACGAGATTATCTGCCCCTCTGTATTACCAGAGAATACAAAAGAGCGCAGAAACAGACCCCTCTGTCTGCGCCTGTGCTCCTCCCGTAAAATCCTTAACACGACATATATTGTACCATCGAAATAAATAGTTGTCAATGGAATGTGAAATGCCTTTTCTTTCAAAAGAAAGTTGTACTCTGCATAGAGATGAAATAAATTTACTTTACTGTGGTGAAGAGTGACGAAAATAAGATAAACAGGCCCCAAAAAATCAAACAACGGAGCTGTTCTTGGGCTAAGAACAGCTCCCGTGTGTGGATCACGGGCCGGAAGCAGGAACTCCCGGCGGAAAAGATTTAAGAAAAAGTTAAGATTTTGCGGCGTCGAAAGCCTTGGCAAATTCCTCGTACTGAGCGGTGGTGTAGGCGTCCTCGCTGGTCTCCCAGTTGACGTACTTGAAGTTGCAGGGGCCGAACATGGCGTTGATCTTGGTGTACTCGTTGACGTGGGTCAGGCACCAGCGGACATCGTAGTAGCAGGGGACGGCCAGCGAGTTGTTGATCATGTAGGCCTCGGCCTTTGCGAAAGCCTCATAGCGGGCGTCGGTGTCGTCCACGATGGCGTTGGCTGCGTTGACCAGGTCGGTGAACTGCTCGAACTCCTCTACCAGCTCCTTCTGGTAATCGGCGGGGTCCTCCGCCACCAGCTGGATGTTGGAGTAGTTGACGGCATAGTAGGCGTTGGAGTCGTGCAGGATCTCCTGACCCACAAAGTTGACGGGGTCGCCGAGTCTGCGCCCAGCGTTGATGACGAGCCGTGGAGCTTGGGCATACGGACTTCCTTTGCAAGGCTGGAAACATAGGTGCCGAGGTCCAGCTGGATGAAGTCGTCGCCGAAGCTGTCGGTGAAGCACTGCTTCAGAACAGTGGCGTTGTCCTGGGCCACGGTGTTGCCGGCCACGAAGAAGAAGGGCGCCTTGACCGGGAAGGTGACGCCGATGGCAGTCAGCTCATCCATGGCCTGCTTCTTGAGGGCGGCGATGGAGTCGGCGGTGGACTTGCGCAGATGGACCATGGTCTTGCCGTCATACTTCTCGCCGTCGATGCCCAGCTCCTTGGCCACAAGGTCAACATAATCGGTGCCTTTGGAGTTGTAGCAGACGCCCTTCATGGTGTAGTAGTTGTTCTCACACTTGAGGGGGTTGATCTTGTTGAAGCGTGCATAGTAGGGGATGAGGTTCAGGCCCTCCTGGAAGCAGCGGCGGAATGCCCGGTTGGCCACGGCCTTGTTCCAGTTCTCGTTGGGGGTGCCGTCGGTGTTGAGGCAGTAGAAGTTGAAATGGAAGTCGTAGGCATACTTGGTGGGGCGCTTCTCACAGAGCTGGTCGTTGTAGGCGTTGGAAGTGTCGGAGGTGATGGTGGTCAGGGTGCTCTCGCTCAGCTCCAGCTCGTCCAGCTCACGGTTCTGATACAGCTGGTAGCCCACGGTCAGGTCGGTGATCATGCTCAGGGACACGCGCTCGAAGCGGCTGCACTCGTCAGCTGCATAATAATGAGGGTTCGGGATGAAGCGCTTGGAGTTGTCGGCCACAAATTCCTCGATGAGGTAGGGGCCGCAGCACCACTGCTGGGTGTAGTCCACGCCGCGGAAGCCCTCGACGCCCAGCTTTTCCACCAGAGCCGGGGGTGCCGGATAGCAGCAGACGTAGGAAGCCACGGTGTCGAAGTAGGGGCAGGGATTTATACAGGTGTAGACGATGGTGTAATCATCTGGTGCGTCGATGCCGACGCCTGCGGCCAGCATATCTTCGTAAGTAAGGGCTTCGCCTGCGGCGTCATCCATTCCGTAAGTCTTGTCGTAGTAATCGGCTGCGCCCACGACGGTGGTGGAGGGCATGGAGGTGTTGGCGGCCTGATTCTTCTTTGCGTTCAGCACCCACTCGAAGCCCACGAGGAAGTCTTTGCTGGTCAGGTGGTCCTGCACCTCGCCGTTCATGTCCACCCAGTCCACGTCGTCACGGAGGTGGAAAGTCCAGACGGTGGAGTCCTCGTTGTGCTCCCAGCTCTTAGCCAGAGCCGGCACAGGCTTGCCGTAGTTGTCGAAGCTGATAAGACCGTCGATGATGTTGGTCGTCACGTTGAAGTCGATGGCCTGCTGGCTGTAGAGAATATTCCAGCTCTCGATCTCACGGCCGGAAGTCTCGTAAGTAAACAGCTCGCTCAGGCCCTTGCCGGAAGCAGCTGCACCGGAAGAAGCCGACGAAGCGCTGGCTGCGGTGCTGGAAGAAGAGCCGCCGCAGGCAGCCAGCAGACCGGCTGCGCCAACAGCGCCGGCACCCTTGAGGAAGCTGCGGCGGGTGATGGTGTAAGACTCAAAATCGTGGTACATATTCTTTCCCTCCTGTAATGATTGGTACGGCTCTGCGTTTCCAAAATCCCTATCCTGTCCATACTATTTTACCTTCCCACAAGGTAAAAAAAGTACAAAAAGGGGCGCAGAGACAGATTTTATTGATCTGTTTCTGCGCCCTTGCAGAACCCGTATCGATTGCAAATATTCTATCATCCCACAGGCGGGAAGTCAAGAAAAACCACTCTGGTACGGATTGAATCTTATGATTCAGCCAACACATAAAAATGAAAAGATTTCATGTGCTGACATGAAATGGAATGACTTTGTGTCTGCTTAGCCCTGAGTAGCAGCGTCGAAAGCCTTGGCAAACTGCTCGTACTGGACGGTGGTGTAGGCTTCCTCGGAAGTCTCCCAGTTGACAGCCTTGTAGTTGCAGCTGCCGTACATGGCGTTGATCTTGCTGTACTCGTTGGCGTGGGTCAGAGACCATGCGACGTCGTAGTAGGTGGGGCTACCAGCGCGTTCTCCAGCATATAGGCCTCAGCCTTGGCGAAGGCCTCGTAGCGGGCGTCGGTGTCGTTGACGATGCGTTGGCGGCATTGACCAGATCGGTGTACTGCTCGAAAGCATCCATCAGGTCCTTCTGGTAGTCGGCAGGAGCCTCAGCCACCCGGGCGATGTTGGAGTAGTAGTGTGCGTAGTAGGCATTGTCGTCGTGGAGGGTCTCCTGACCCA
>ENA-OPYU01001017-OPYU01001017.1-human-gut-metagenome-genome-assembly--contig:-NODE-1017-length-10231-cov-4.322249_pt1 | contig 10231 bp, 7 predicted proteins | sample MGYA00242637_ERZ504482 | MGnify/ENA primary metagenome ERZ504482 (study PRJEB26092, sample SAMD00036237) | human gut metagenome | host: Homo sapiens | study: EMG produced TPA metagenomics assembly of...
ATCGAATAATCAATATAACTCTGGTTCCGAGGGTCTTTCACCTCTGCAAACATAGAAAACAATGCCGGATAATACTTCTGTTGGATTTTGTTACATTCAACAATAGGGTTCTGTTCTAATTTTTTTCTGGCTCGTTCCTGTTCTCTGCTCATTTTTTCTTCCTTTGCGATAAAGTTTTTCTTTTATTGTACCTTATCGCAAAGGAATCTGCCTTAAAACAAGCAAAATCATTGCGAATTATTTTTACCTTTCAAAGCTGAACAAGCAATCATACATTCCTTTTTTTCAATTATTTTTTAAATTTTCTTTTTCCTAACTATCCTTCTCCATACAAGGAATACCATCAGTCCCAGCAGCACAGCTACAGCAGCAAGAGAACCGTAGAACAGTGGTTTATTCATGTAATACTGAATCACAATATTGGGTGTTACCAAAATACGGAGCGCTATCGGCTCCCCATCTCGCTTCTGCCCAGACTGTCCCAGTACATTTCCTGCTGCATCCTCTGCGATAATTTTAATGCTCTGCCAACGGTTGGCGCTTGCAATAGAGGCTTCAATGACACCATTGTCTTTCATCAGCTCTTCGCCTTCATAAACTGTTTCTATACCATCAATATTGATTGCCACTTTTGTAAGCGCAAGATTGTCCTTGGCATCTACGGTCATGGCTTTCTCTACCAAGCGGTACTGTGCATCATTCTCCACACCAGATACAACAACTGTTGGAGCTGTTTTATCTACTGCGAATTCGATTGGAAGATTCTTGTTGGCTTTCTTCACACTGGTGTTGTTCATGCTGTTCTGCGCTTCATCCTGTGTATTCAGAATAACCGTGTAGTTACCTTCCTTGGCAAAGTTCTCTTTTGCAATGGTGTAATGTGCTTCCTTCCACTGTGCTTCAGAACCGGAGGCTTTTTACAGTAAAGTCCGTATTTTCCTTCAAGCTTGCCAATTCACCGTCACAGTTTACTGTAATGCTTCTGGATTCAATATTATCCACATTGATTTCACGGATTCCTACTTCTTTCTCCTCGCGGATGTAAGTATATCCGCCATCTGTCATTAACCAGTCTTTGGTATCATCATCCAGGACGAATACAGAACCATAACGGTTTACAGAGAACATAATTTCTTTTTCTGTCTCATTTCCTGCTTTGTCTACTACTTTTGCAGTAAGTTTATACAGGTCATCCATTTCCTCTGTTCTTGCGAAATCATTGAATTTCATAGACTGTCCATTCTGGATAGCGCTTACAGCGGTTCCTGCCTCTACCTGACCATTGTTGGCGCCTGTCAGGGTAATGGTAACGCCTTTTGCGTCATAGTTTACGTCTTTTGCTTCTACCTTTGGTGAAACCGCATCATTGTTTGCCGATTTATCTTCCACACCTGTAATTTCCAGTTCCGGAGCAGTCAGGTCAATTGTAAAGCTGTCCTGAGTGTAATCTGCTGCTGCGTTTCCTGCCATATCTGTATAGTCAATATCAAAGGTATAATCACCATCTGTGCTGTAGCTTACACTTGCTGTATGTGTATCGCCGCTTCCAGAGAAAGCGCCAATAGACGGAGTGGAAACTCCTTTTCCTTCCAGACTTGCCGTAATGGCTGCGCGCACATCTGCAGCATTGAAGTTATGTTCACGAATGGTTACCGTTGCTGTACGTGCTTCCTTGAAGTAATTTCCGTTTCTTGCGTCATTGTTGTCATAGGAAACGGTCATTTCTGGTAAAGTCTTATCAATGGTAAATTCATCTGTTTGTCCGTATTCACCGCTGTTTCCAGCCAGGTCTGTACATCCCAGTGTAAAGGTGTAATCACCATCTGCCGGGAAAGATACCTGACAGGTGCTGGTAGCGCTGTCGGATACCCCGATATTACTGCTACTACTCCATCCACCAATATTTGCTGATGTTCCATCTGTGTTTGTAATACTGAATCTTACGTTATTCGGGTCAAAATTGCGGTCTGTAACAGTAACGGTTGCTGTTCTGGTGTCCTTATAATATCTTCCCTTTAAAGGATTATTCAAATCCCATAAAACAGAAATCGTAGGATTAGTTACATCAAGCTTCAGTTCTGTTACTTCACTGTCACCCTGGTTGCCTGCAAAGTCTGTGGCAAATGCCTGTACTTTCACATCATTGCTGTTGTAAACATCTGCCGGAATTGTAATGGTTCCTGTAAAAGTTTGATGGCTTTGTATCCGATTGTTACTATTGTTCATAAGCTCAATGGTTTCCCTTACATTTACATTCCCCGTTGCAGAAACGGTATACCATACTTTTTCCAGCCCTGCATAACTGTCATTAACGATTGGATCTTTAACATCAATCTGTAAAGTTACATTCTCATGAAAGATTCCATTCTGTGACTGACTTAAATTTGTAATAGTAACTGCAGGCTCCGGCTTTGTACTATCAACAATAACTCCGTCTGAACTATAATATTTCATATTTCCGGCATAATCTGTTACCCTGGTATATACAATCAATCTTTCATCTGAGTTCACACTAAATTTGGCATATCCAGGTTTTTCTTCAGACGCGGACTGCCAGGCATTGTATGCATCTAACTGTTCTACTGTCTGTGAATCATGAAATCTTGCATACTCCAGTGGATAAATATCACAAATATCATCTTTTGCTTCAATTGACACATCTACAGAAGATTTACTAAATAATTTAAAGAAAATTTCTGCAAACCAGTTCTTCCATGGATTAAAGCTGCCAACTGTAATTGTTGCATTTGCCGGTGTCCAGTCAATAGTAAATGCTGATTTATTACTGATTGTATTATCATAGGCATCTACAAATACAGCATCGTTTCCAGCAAGATCTTTGTATTCCAAGGAATGTGTATAATTTCCCTGTTCTGTAAAATTAAATGTAAACCTCCACTGCTCAGTGTTATTCAAATTACCATTTTCACCCCACTGATTTACATCTTCCATCATGTTATCAGGATTAGATTCTTTTCCCTCATCTGCTTCTTCCGTAATAGTCGTTTTAGAATCTGTCTCAAATGGTAACCCATCTGCTTTAAAATTATGTTCTGCAATATTTACACTATAAAACATTGGCTTTTGAGTATACACTTTTGATTCCATAGAGATTTCCTCTCCGTCAACAGCATATAACTGTGTAACTACCGGTGCCATTTTATCAATTATAAATGTTGTATTCCATTTTTCAGAATTTGTATTTCCCGCCAGATCTTTACATTCATAGTTGACTGTATACTGTTCATTACCATTAAATTCTAACGTAACCGTAGAAACATGAATATCTTCATCCTGCCCTGTCCCTTCATCCATATCAATGGTAGCATTTGTAAAAATATTATTACCATAAATATCTTTCAGGCCTTCCAGCACTTCTATATTTCTTTCATCCAAAATAATATTTTGTTCATACTTTTTATCCTTCAAAGATACTGAAAAAACAGCCTGATTCATGTCTATATTACGATCACTGAATTTAATGGTTGCTGTTCTATTTCCGTTATAGTAATTTTCATTATGTACCGTAGTCTCTCCTACATTTTTATAAGTTACTTCAATCTCTGGTCTTGATAAATCGAATCTTAATGGCATTGTATTATAATGCTCATTTCCCGCATTATCTACTGCTGTCACGCGCAAAAACACATCATTCCCATCAAATCTTTCATCAACAGCAAAAGAAACCTCCTCTGTTATTTTAGTAGATGCTGAATCTTCCTTTAGTTCACTGTATCGGTATTCCTCTTTCTCTGATTTATATAAAACAGTATTCTTTGAATACGGAATCAGTTTCCTCACTCCTGCGTCATTTGGGTCAGAATCCTTTGTGCCACCTTTGTATACCTGATAGCTAATCTCTTTAATTGCTGATGATATATCACCATCTTTTTCCCTATCAGATACTTCAATCTCTCCCAATGTAAACAGATCGGAAGATTTTTCCATGTCTTCTAAGTTATAATAATCTTTCGGGTTCTCTTTAAAAAACAATTTCCGGTCTATTATCCTCCAATACGAATCCATTGGAAGTATAAATCTTGGAGTTATGAACATTATCATAACTTCTGACTGCAGCAATATAATGACCTTCAAGATACTTTTCATCCATTTCCTCATCAAACTTTCCTATGGGAATACTGGTCTGTCCATCTTTGGCAGTCGTCCACTGGTTATCAGAAATCCTATCCATAGCCTTCTGCAATGAAAATCCATCTGCTTGCATGTCTTCAGTAATGGGCAAAACATAATATTCCCAGGAATTATTTCCCCGTACTCCCGAACCTTCTTCATCACTAAACGAAATATCCATTGCATAATTCTTGTTGCTGTATCTGTTAAAAGTAATTGCGCGGACCAGTTTATCAACCAGATTCGCCTCTCCTGTTACCTTTTCAAAAGAAACAACCGGAGCTTTGGCATCCACATTTACAGTAAGAAGAACGGGTTCTGAACACGCTACTAATTGACCCGCTGCATCCTCTGCCAGTAAAAGCAAATTAACTTTGGCAATCTTCTTTTGTTCCTCAGGTATCACAAATTTAATCTGCACAGTTTCTTTGCTATTTTGTGGCACTATTACATCAACCTCTTCACTTGCCCCCTCTGCTGCTCCTACTACCCTAATTGCATCAAATGGAATTTCTCCCTTTCCATTTAGCCCTAATGTAAGGTCATAATCATAAGCATTATTTTCGTTTTTTTACATAACCTCTGACCAAAGCTCACTTTCCTTGTTCATAAAGATAGAACCGTTTGTGCTAGAATATGCAAGGTAATCATCAGCTTCTACTGTCTTATAAAAAATAATCCGTACAGTTCCATGTAAATTTGTATTTTCTACATATTTATAGTTGTTTATTCCCTTACTATCCGAAATAGAAGCTCCATCTTCTAAATCTGGTCTCAAACGCTTCTCCAAATTATTATCCGGGATGTCCTCACCATCAACAACCTGCCTTTTATCAGAATAATCTTTTACTTCTATGGCTGTAATATTGGCATCGTGATCCATAATTTCTCCCACACTGTCAATATCCGCAACAATGTCTTTCAACTCCTCCCTTGATGCAACCTCAACTTTCGGCATGCCATTTTCATATATTCCCGGCTGACCATACTGTCTCTCCAGGAGTTTACCCTCTTCCCCGGAATCATTTACTTTTAAATACAAGGGTCTTCTTTGGATTTTACACTTTATAGTAGCTACTGCATCATCTGTGCTTCTTTTAATAATGTAATTATCCGCCTTACTTCCTTTCAGTCCCAATGGCTGTCCGCCGTTCTTTGAATCTGTGTTTAGACAATACCCCTCCTCTTCATCAGCATTTACACCCGCCAATTTTAACCCTGTTGTTACAGCCTGTACATCATCTTGATTAAGAATACCATCTAATGTAATTACCCTAACATTAGCGTTCGGTGTACCATCATAAATCTTTTCATCAAAAGCAATACCACTTACTGTTAGTTCCTTCTTTTTGATACTATATATTCCGAATGTTTCCGCATCCTTATAAACCTTTTCCGTAGCATCCTGAGAATACGCAACAGTAATTTCAACATCTCTCGCATATACTGCCTTGAAAGAAATAGTACCTTTTACAACCCACAAATCTGAATTTTCTTTATCTTGTTCTACACTATGAAAGTTGATTTGAGGGTCATATTCATCATTATTTTTATTTGTGTTAATTGTCCAATGTTTCTTTATATCTTTTGCGTCCTCTGCATCCTTTGCAGCAACAAATGCCTGAAAGTTATACGATGCATTCTCTCCATAAGTAAATGCAGCTTTCTCATCAAACTGCTCCAGATCTATCCTCTGACCTTCTTTCCCAGTAACATGAATCTGACTATTTGTAGTTACTTCTACTGTAGTTGTCTCATAGCCATCTTTTTCTTTGGATTCATCTATTGTTTTACCATGAGCTGTAATTTTAGAACGCTGTACTGTTATGGGAATTTTATTAGATTCTATATCTTTATATATTGCCCATACATGAAATGTCCCAGCCTCTTCCAGACCTGATGGAATGGTAACAGAAACTCCATTGCTTGCATCTACTGTTACACCGTTACTTGCCTTCCAAATTACTTTTGCGTCTTGCACTGGTTGTCCATCCTCTGTTACCAAAGCATTAAAGCCGCTAATAATATCTCCCGGCTTACCAGACGTGGCAGTTGGACCTGTAATTGTTACAGTACATGTTTTGGTACTTTCAGGCACCTGTGGCGTATTATTATTTCCGTTTTGACCTGTCCCTTCTTGTATTTTTGTGGCTCTGCCTGCTGTTCTTCTGCTATTGGAATCTCATCCAGGCTTATTGCCCTGAGCTGGACAGATTGAGTCACCATACCTGATACCATAACTAACGATAAGACCATTGCAAGCAGTTGTTTTAAAATTTTTTGCTTTCCTTTCATAAGTCCTCAGCTCCTTCTCCCTTTTGCTATATCTTGAAATACGGTGCATCATCTACACCACTTCATCTGTATGTATATACATCTCACTCTTCTCAATCCGAAACATGCCATGACTTTCATCTACTTCCTGCTGCGCCATTTCTTTCGTAACCATATCCCCCGTCTTACTCAACACTTCCGTTGTTCCTACATCCAGCTCCTCTGTTGCTGCTCCCTCTGGCGACAGCAATGCCCTATGACTTATCAGAGACGGCTGGATAATGTCTTCTATCCTGGCATTCATCTCTTCTACCTGCTGCACCGTTTTCTTCACTGAGCGACCTGTGCGGGCATTAAAAATATTCATAATATCAAATTTAAAGAAAAAGATAATACTGAGAATCAGGCAGAAGATGCAGATACCCAGACACACATAAAACAGGGTATGAAATAAATTAATCTGCTGCTGTATCTGTTCCACTCTCTACACCTCCCTGACCAGTCGTTCCTTCTATATTTGATGTATTATAAGTTGCCTGCACTGTAATCTGAGCCTGAGCAATGTTTTCCAGCAGGCTGTCCTTCATCTCCTGCTCATAGTCTGCATTTGCAGTTCCGGTTACAATCTCCATACTTGAAATTCTCTCATAAGCATTTTCAAGCTGGGTATTCATTTGCTTATCTGTAATGCCGGCGCCCTTAAACTCTGCGGCCTTTGATGCAATCTGAGCTACCAGTTCTTTATATGCCAACAGGGTATTTACATTGCTTTCCCCATTTTCCGCATCACTCTCTACCATATTCACCAAATCCAGCCAGTAATCCGAATAAGAAACCATGGAATCTCCGGCCTGATTTCGCATGCTCAAGCTCTCATAATAACTGGCAATTTTGTAAAGGTTTTTAGCTCTGCTTATGTTCTTCTCATTAAGCTGCTCTGTGGGGGCAGCCTCCGAAGCAATCTCCAGCCATTTCTTGGAAGCCGCCTTGTTTCCGGTTCCATTATAGGAGTAAAAATACGCAATTCCCAAATCATAGGCAAATTTGTCATATGCCTCTCCATTTACTTTCAGATAATCTTCGTTACTTCTCCTGGAATTTCCTGTGATTCCAAGAACCTTCCGAATTCGCTGCTCTTCCTCATCGGAAAATACACACACTACCTGTCCGCTTCCATCGTTCCCGCTTTCATTATTCTGCCACAGGAAGAAGTTCAGCAGTCCTTCATACGCCTCCCCGCTTCCCGGACTCAGGGTGATTGCATTTTTGTAATATTCCATACACTGCCCCGGGTTCGTGGTCGCCAGATTCTCTGCTTCTGACACATAAGCCTCATAGGTGCTTGCTTTTACAGAATTTTCTGCTATCTTAAACCCAATAGCTCCTGCCCCTGCCAGAACTGTAAGGGAAGCTGTTGCCAGAAAGCTGCGCCATTTCAGGTTTTGTTTCCTTTTATACTCACTATCCAGCTCATTGTAATGCTCCAACGCATAAAGTAGCTCACCACAGGACTGATACCTGTCATCTGGATTCTTCTGGGTACATTTGAGAATAATTTCTTCCAGACCGGAAGATAAGTCAGGATTCCAGTACCGAATGGGATACATCTCATAGGGCGGCTCACTTGGGTTGTGTCCGGTAAGCAAATGGTATAACGTAGCCCCCAGACAATAAATGTCAGTACGGGCATCTGTCTGTCCATGTCCTCCATACTGTTCCGGAGCCGCATAGCCCTGAGTTCCCAAACACGTGGTATCTGCTACACTGCTCTCCTTAAATTCTCTTGCTGTACCAAAGTCAATAAGCATGACTTTTCCATCTGGTCTCAGCATAACATTGGAGGGCTTCATATCCCTGTAAATAATCGGTGGTTTTCTGGAATGAAGATAAGACAATACATCACAAAGCTGTTTTGCCCATTCAATAACATCTGCCTGGTCCTGGGCTCCATATTCCCGGATAACACTTTCCAGATGACGTCCTTCTATGTAGTCCATGACAATCAGGAAGCTTCCGTCTCCGTCAATGACATCGATAATGCTTGGCAAGTTTGGGTGATCCAGTTTTTTCAGCAAATCAGTTTCCACTATAAGGCCCTGTTTTACCACCTCAAAATTCTGAACACCGTCTTTTCGTACCTCTTTAATCGCCCACTGTTTATTGGCTCTTTCATTCATGGCAAGGTAAACCACACTCATACCGCCTTGCCCGATTTTATTTAATATCTTATATTTCCCGTCTACTAATGATCCAATTTCAAGCATGTAGACTCCTCCTAATATGCCCGAATCAAAGCAACCGAAATATTGTCATCTTCTCTTCGGACTTTATTTAACTCTGTAAAATATACAGTCGTTTCTTTCATCTTCTCTTCTGTGACCATGATCTCTGGCCGCACTTTTTTCATAGAACTCCTCTGGTGTAATCACATGACGGAATCCGTCTGAACACATCATAAACAGGGAATCACGCTGATATTCCCCCATATAGAAGTCCGGTTCAATCACACTGCTGGCTCCCACACATTGAAGCAGCACATTTCTTCTTGGATGGGTTTTTCGCTTCCTCTGGGGTCATGCGCCCCAAATCCATCTCTCTCTGTACATAAGTCTGGTCTAAAGTTATCTGGTGGAATCCGTCTTTTATGTAATATACTCTGGAATCCCCCTACGTTTATAATATAGTAGACATTGTCTACTAAAAGCAGCGCTGCCAGGGTAGTCCCCAGGCTCACATTGCATCCTAATCCATAGTTATTGATTTTCTGATTCTGTTCTAAAATTAAATTGGTCCAGCTTTCTTTCAGGGTATTGGCTTCCATACCGCTGTACAGCAGTCTGGGTAATTCCTGATGAAACCATCTGGAAAATGCCTTTACCAACATGGCGCTGGCAACCTCGCCTTTTGCAAGGCCGCCCATACCGTCACAAACTACACTTAACAGAATCTGTCCATAGTCTGTAGCCGCTGTTTCGATTAATACCGAATCTTGATTTCTATCCTTTCTGATTCCCGCATCTGTATGGATAGATGTTAAATAATTCATAAAACGCCTTTCATTTTTTCCTATAAACTCATTTCAATTTTACTGTTTTACATTTATATTTATGGGTAAGTAATAGATAAAATAGATTTGAATAACTGTTTACATTTATTATTGTCATTATAACAAACAAATAGAAATTTGACAAGCTTTTTTTGCATTAATATAGGGGAATATCCAAACAGATACTCCCCACCAATTTTATTTATTAATCAAATTTCGATGAAAGCACATAATCAATAGCGGCCAGCACAATCAAAACAACAATCCAGGCGCCTAATCCTGTAAATGCCAAAGTCCATGTCTTTTCTGCAATATTTAATAGAATGAACGCCAACAAAAAACTGGAAAACAATAAATCTACCAGGTTCATGAGTACAAGCTTTACAATTACATATCCAATCACCAATCCTGTTGTCACGCTTAACAAAAAGGCGTAAATTCCCACCGCACCTACCAAAGAAATAAGCAAAACCACAAAGGTCATAATCTGTGCCCCCAGCGATTTCAACTGATTAATTTGCTCAAAAGCAAATTGTAGAAGTGGACCAACAAAAATTGCTGCAAGAAATACTGCAACCATATGACTAACACTTTTCTTGATAAATACTGTTACTGCTGATTGTCCTGATAATTCCATAAGGGCATCAAAAATTTTTTTCCCGAGCATACCATATATGGTGGCTGTTAGAAAAAGTCTTCCAAATTCCTGTAAAAAGTTCTAAAATACCATGTATTTCCTTTGCTCCCGATAAATATGCCTGACTGTCTACTGCAACAGGT
>ENA-OPYU01001018-OPYU01001018.1-human-gut-metagenome-genome-assembly--contig:-NODE-1018-length-10226-cov-2.767799_pt1 | contig 10226 bp, 8 predicted proteins | sample MGYA00242637_ERZ504482 | MGnify/ENA primary metagenome ERZ504482 (study PRJEB26092, sample SAMD00036237) | human gut metagenome | host: Homo sapiens | study: EMG produced TPA metagenomics assembly of...
AGGAGCGTCATATTCCGATTACGTCATTTTTCCGCTGATAATATTCATGAGGGAGATACCGTGATTATCGGGAAATAGCCTTTTTAATGAATCCAATCCGGAGGTGAAAAAAGCCCTGGCTATGGATACTGTGAAAACCTACTGGTATCATGAGTTCCTCGGCAGTCTTGCGAAGGATACACATCGATATCCGTAGCGGGTACACATGGCAAAAACGACAACGACCGGCATGCTTTCCCACGTAATGAGTCTGGCGGCGCCAACCGGTTATCTGATTGGTGATGGAACCGGCGAAATGCCGAAGGACAGCCGTTATTTTGTGCTGGAATCCTGTGAGTATCAGCGTCATTTTCTGGCATATAAGCCGGAATATGCCATCATTACCAATATCGAGCTGGATCATGTCGATTATTATAAGGACATGGAGGACTACTGCGACGCATTTGAAGCCTTTGCGAATCAGATTCAAAAGGGTGTCGTGCTCTTCGGAGACGATGCGGCTGTGCGCTCCCTGCATGTGAAAACAGAACATTTATATTACGGCTTAAAGGATCACAACGATGTGCAGGCGGTGCATGTGAAGCAACATGAGGACGGCATGCAGTTTGATGTGCTGTATCGCAAGAAGCTGTTTGCGCATTTTGATCTGCCCTTTGTCGGTAAGCCACTGCTGTGGAACAGTCTGGGCGTTATCGCTATCGGTATCATGTTCTTCCAGCAGTTTGTAGGTATCAATACCGTGATTTATTATAGTCCTAAAATCTTCTTGATGGCTGGTTTCGATGGTGCGGTTTCTGCGATAGGGGCTTCTGTCGGGGTAGGAGTTGTCAATTTATTGTTCACGCTGTTGTCCGTTTACTTTGTAGATCGATTGGGAAGGCGTAAGCTTTATTTTCTGGGGTTGAGCGGTATCGTGATTTCCTTGTTGCTACTCGCTACTTCTTTTATATTCGCTGTGCGATTAGGGATTCTGGGAAATGGCTTTCCATCGTCCTTATTTTCTTATATGTGGGATTCTTCGCTATTAGTATCGGACCGCTAGGTTGGCTGATTGTATCGGAAGTGTTTCCGCAAAAGTTGAGAGGACTGGGGTCTTCTCTCGGTTCGTTGTCCGTATGGTTTTTTCAATGCGATCGTATCGTTTACTTTCTTCAAGATATTGAAGGTGTTTTCAATACCGGGAACCGATTTAACGATCAATGGCGAAAGCCAAGGGAATCCGGCGGGAGCATTCTTGTTCTATGCGTTCATTGGAATTTTGGCGATTATTTGGGGATATTTCTATGTACCGGAAACGAAAGGGGTACCGTTGGAAAAGATCGAGGCTTTTTGGAGAAAAGGAGGACATCCGAAAGATAAAATAATATAACATAATATGGATAGAAGAGTATTTATTAGACAAACAGCGGTAGTGGCATTAGGCAGCTTAGCGGCTTTCGATTTATCAAAGGCATCAGCTCAAAAATGAAATGGCTTTTGCGGGGAAAGGAAAGATATCGCCCCGTGCAATTACCATGTGGGATTTTTCTTGGTTGGAGAGACGTTGGCCCGGAGCCGGTTATGAGAACTGGGACCAAGTATTGAACGAACTCTCGGAACGGGGGTATAATGCGATACGTATTGACGCTTATCCCCATTTAATCGCAGAGAATCCAACGAAGAAATGGTTGCTTAAAGAAGTCTGGAATCAACAAGATTGGGGAAGTCCGGATATGAATGAGGTGCAAGTTCAACCGAATTTGAACTTGTTTTTGTCGAAGTGTAAGGAGCGGGATATTAAGGTGGGGCTTTCTTCTTGGTATCGCCTCGATGTGGATGAGGTTTGCCTGAAATTGGATACACCGGAAAAATTGGCAGATTGCTGGTTGACAACCCTTCGTTCGATCGAGGAGGATGGACTATTGGATACGATCCTTTATGTGGATCTTTGTAATGAGTGGCCCGGTGATTCGTGGGCGCCTTTTTTCGCTAAGATATACCCGAATGTCGGTTGGGGGAATTGGTATAAGGAGGAATCCTTACGATGGATGAAGACCTCATTGGAAAAGATGCGGAAAACATATCCGGATATGCCATTCTTATATTCGTTTGATCATGGAGATGTCAAGAAGTATGAAGAGGTAGATTGTTCTTTCCTTGATTTGTATGAGCATCATATTTGGATGGCGCAACAGAATGGTGGCGAATTTTATAAACAGGTAGGATATGGCTACGATCGTTTTTCTCCGGATGACTATAAGAATGTGGTGAAAAAACGCGGAACGGGTTTATCGGGAAAGACCTGGATATTGGCAGAAGTTGTTGACTGATAAGATAGAGCTTATGGCTTCTGTGGCCCGGAAGAATCGCCGTCCTCTTGTTACGACAGAATGTTGGGGATTGGTGGATTATAAGGATTGGCCTTTATTGAAATGGGATTGGATAAAGGATCTTTGCGAGTTAGGAGCTATTACAGCGGCCCGTACGGGTATGTGGGTCGGTGTAGCGACCAGTAATTTTTTGTGGGCCTCAGTTTGTTTGGGATGTGGCGAGATGTGGAATGGCATAAACGATTGACTTCTATTATCCGTTCTTCTCCGATTGATGCGTCTCTCATGAAGAATAATGAGGTAGCAGCCAAATTGTTGAAACGACTTTAATCTTGGGATGGTATGTATTACGATCATTCTTATATTTTGATAAGATTCTAAAAGCAGGAGGTAAATTTCTAAAAAGTTTATGTTTCTAATAATTGTAACTTGCCTTCGTGAAAGAGTTAAATAAATCGGATGTCATGAAAAGAATAATTTTAATTATGTGTTGCTTCCTATCCGTATTCGCTTGGGCCGATGACGGGAGGACAACGATCTCATTAAATGGGGAATGGGATTTTGATCAGACGGAACAGGCTTTTCCCCCACGGAAATATACCCGTAAGATACCGGTTCCGGGATTGGTGCATCTAGCTAGGCCGAAAATCTCTCAATACGAGAAATTCTTCAAGAAGCCTGACGGCGTGGAGTTGGTGGAACAGTTTAATTTCTTGGAGAGAGATTATACGCCAATGTATAATTGGTATAAGCGAAAAGTATTTATCGACGAGAAATTCAAGGATGAGCAATTATTCCTTACGATAAAGAAAAGCCAATACGTTACACGAGTCTTCGTGAATGGACATCAAGTAGGGTCTTTCATGGAATGCTATACTCCAATGGATTTTAATATTACGAGTGCCGTAAAATATGGCTCGGACAATGAGATCTTAATTCAGGTGGGCGACCGGGCGTGGTTGCCTAGCGAGGCTGCCGGTGGTACGGATAAGGAGAAAGTCCATTACCTACCCGGAATCTGAGACGACGTGTTCATCACGGCTACCGGTAAGATGCGGGTCGACAAGATTTTGTTCCTACCTTCTCTGGCTAAAGGATTGGTGACAGTTAAGACTTTGGTGAGAAGTTTGTATCCACCCCAAATGTTGTATGGGGATAAAATGAAGGACTCTTGTAAGATTGAGTTCTGTGTCAAGGAGAAGACCACAGGGCAGGTGGTTGGAAAGAAAGTGATTGAAGGTGAGGTTAAACGGGATAATAGGACTTATTTCGAAACGAGTATCTCTTTGGATAATCCGAAGGCTTGGACTCCGGACTCCCCTTTCTTGTACGAAGGCGAGGTCTCGGTGTATGACCAAGATGAGCTTGTAGATCGTTATTCGGTGAACTTCGGGATGCGTGATTTTTCGAGAAAAGGCAAATTCTTTACGCTTAATGGGGATAAATTCTACTTACGAGGCTCCAATATCACGCTTCAACGTTTCTTTGAGGACCCGGATTGTCAAGCGTTGGCTTGGGATCGGGAATGGGTGAAGAAGCTGATGATAGACTTGCCAAAGTCGATTGATTGGAACGCTATGCGAATATGTGTCGGTATTGTTCCGGACTTCTGGTATGATCTTTGCGATGAGTATGGCATCGTATTGCAAAATGAGTGGCTTTATTGGCAAAATCATGGATGGGATGAACAGGTACGTAAGGAGTATACGAATTGGGTATGGAGCGATGGCAATCATCCCAGTATCGTGATCTGGGATGCGATCAATGAGAATTGGGACAGTTATATAGGAAATACGCTGATTCCCGAACTAAAGGAATTAGACCCGACCCGGATCTGGGATGCCGGCTATATGACATCTGATCAGATGGGAACGAATGATGAGATGGATGAGCCACACCCATATCGTGCGCTAACGTTGATGCATTCCAGTGAACTGAACGACTACTTCAAAAACAATCCCTATAACTTAGGTGCATTGCATGAGAATTGGGTAGGTTTCTCTTCTATACTAGATGCGGGCGTTCCTCAGTTGGTCAATGAGTACGGATGGATTTGGTTATGGCGTGATGGACGGCCCTCGAAATTGACACTCAATAATTATAATTATTATCTCGGCGAGAACGCTACTCCGGCTCAATGCCGTGAATTGCAAGCCTATTGGTTACAGCTTGAGACCGAGTGGCTGCGTTCAGAACGCTCGGTGGGTGGAATCTTGGCCTTTTGCCATCTGACCAATAATTATGGTTTCACGGGAGATTGGTTTATCAATGATATTAAGGACTTGCAACCTTCGCCGGCTTTCCGGTGGTTCAAGCATTGCTTCGCTCCAACGGCGGTCTTTATCGACTTGACGGACCATCGTTATACAAAACATCTCCCTGCCTTGAAACCGGGTAGTGATTTAGTCTTCAACTTGGTTGGGGTGAACGACTTGAATAAAGACTCGTCAGGAAAAGTTCTCTTGAAACTACTAGACGAGAAAGGAACTATTATTTCGACACAAGAAGAGTCTATTGTGATTGAACCTTTTGGCAAGCGGCTTCAACCTTGCCTTCTGAAATTGCCCTCAAAAGCAGGAGGTTATCCTTTTGATAGCCGAGTATCAGAGAATGGGGGGGCGAAACCAGTACTTAGTCGCCGTTATCTAAAGTAGGCGATGCGGTAACCTCTTTCAAGGATTACTTTGAGTATACATTAAATTAGTTAGGTTAGCATTTTATATCCAATTTCCTACGGCGGCACTCCTCGTGAGTGCTGTCGAGGGGAATGCTCAACCCCCTTTTTTTGCAAAATACTCAGAGTCCGAATAACCGAAAAAGTAATGTTAGGAATATTGTTTAAACCTTTAAATTCGAATAATTTATGAAAAGAAAAGTAAGGATCAGCGATGGCGTTGGATATGTGCCGGGTCATTATTGCTCGCTTCCTTAAGTGGCAATCTGGAGGCAAGCGGCCTTTCCCATCCTGATGTAAATCCGATGGAAGTTTCTCAAACGGTAAGAAAATTGCGAGGAACGATCTTGGATACGAATGGAACTCCGGTTATCGGTGCGAGTATTTCCGTAAAAGGAACTACTACCGGTACGATCTCTGACATGAATGGTGTATTTACGCTAGATGTGAAAAATGGCGATATCTTGGAAATCTCGTTTATCGGCTATCTCTCCCATACGGTTAAGGTCGGTACGCAGACTGATTTGCAGGTTGTCTTGAAAGAGGACACGCAAGCCTTGGATGAGGTGGTCGTGGTTGGTTATGGCGTCCAGAAGAAGAGCGTGATGACAGCGGCCATAAGCCGGGTCACCTCCGATGATTTGGAGAAGCTGACACCTACCCGGGTAGAGGATGTGTTACGGGGAAAGGTTTCGGGAGTAAGCATTATGCAGAATTCCGGACAACCGGGAGCCGAGTCGAGAGTCCGTATCCGTGGTACAGGAACTATTAATGATAGTAACCCTTTATATATTGTGGATGGAATGCCACTTGAAGGAGGTGTCGATTATCTGAATCCGCAGGATATACAATCTATCGAGGTCTTAAAAGATGCCGCTTCAGCCGCTATCTACGGTTCGCGTGCGGCTAATGGTGTTATTTTGGTTACGACAAAGAGCGGGAAAAAAAGGAAAAGCGGTTGTCAATTATGATTTCTCAATCGGTTGGCAAAATCCTTGGCGAAAAAATGTCGGTCTTGAATGCCACCGAATATGAGACAATAATGAATGAGGCTTACGTGAATGCCGGGATGGACCCTATTTACGATGATCCTTCGAAAGCAGGTGTAGGGACGAACTGGCAGAATGAGATTTATAACGAGAATGCCCCGATCATGAATCATCAAGCGAGCATCAGTGGGGGTGGTGATAAGGGAAGCTATTTCCTCTCTTTTGGTTATTTAGATCAAGAAGGAATTGTTGGAGGAAAAGATAAGTCGGATTATAAACGATATAGCTTACGTTTCAACAATACCTATAATGTGTTTGAGAATAAGGCGAATAAATTTTTCCGTAGTTTCAAAGGTCGGTACGAACCTAGGATATACACGGATCATATCCAAAGGTATTTCGGAGAATGACAACTTCTCCGGCCCGTTAGCAAGTGCGGTGATGACTCCACCGAACGAATCGGTCTATCTGGAGAATCCTTCGGCGGAAGATCTCGCTTATTACGAGAAAAATTATCCCGGCTATGTCAAGGATGATGAAGGCCGCATCTATAACGTGATCGAGAATCAAGAGATCGTGAATCCGGTCGCTATGATGCAGACCTTAAACAATAACAAGGACTGGGATAAATTTGTAGGTTCTGTTTGGGGTGAATTGGAAGTATTCGAGAATCTTACGTTTAAGACCTCTCTCTCCACGGATATGGCTTTTTGGGGCGAAAGGAATTGGTTCCCAGTTAGCTATTTGTGTTATATGGTCAAGACTGAGAAATCGAGGGTGGAGCAAACGATGAATCGTGGCATGAAGCTTCTTTGGGAGAATACGTTGAATTATAAACGTTCGATCGATAAACATAATTTCGCCGTTTTACTGGGAACCTCTATGGAACGGTATGATAGTAAAAAGGTAAAGGGAACAGCATTGAATTTACGAGCGGAAGATGATCATAAAGCATGGATCGATTTTACCAATAGTGCCTCTCCCGGCGATCAGCATTCGGAAGGTGGTGCGACAGAGCATCGGATGGCGTCCGTTTTCGGACGATTAAACTATAATTATGACGAAAGGTATATGCTAGAGTTAACCCTTCGTCGGGACGGTTCCTCTAACTTCGGCCGGAATAATCAATATGCTTATTTCCCTTCTGTCTCCGCGGGCTGGACGTTGACTAACGAGCCTTTCATGGAAAATTAAACCGGGATGGTTCGATTTGCTTAAAAGGTACGCGGAAGCTGGGGCCCAAAATCGGAAATGAGAAATCGGGTCGTTTGGATATACTACGACGATGACCGGAGGAAATAACTATAGTTTCGGGGCAAGTTCGAACGGTGTCATCCATAGCGGAACAAAACCTACTTCTTTGGCCAATCCTGATTTGCGTTGGGAAAACCTCGGAGCAATTGGACTTTGGATTTGATTCCCGCTTCTTTAATAACTCCCTTTCTTTCAGTTTTGATTGGTTCAAGAAAGATACAAAAGACATGTTGATGGAGCGTCCGATACCCCTATATGTGGGAAGTGGCTCGCCTTTGTCGAATGTCGGGACATTGACCAACCAAGGTATCGAGCTTGAAGTCGGTTATAAATTAAGTGTAGATAAAGTGAATCTGTCTTTCTTGGCGAATGCTTCTTATGTGAAGAATGAGATCAAGAATCTAGGAAATCAAACAGGATATATCGATAAGGAGAGTTTACCGACTTTAGGTACGGTATCAAGGAACCAAAATGGTTATCCGATCGGTTATTTCTTCGGATATAAGGCGATTGGGGTTTTCCAGACACAAGAGGAGATCGATAACTATATCAGTCCTGCTACCGGTAAGCCTATACAACCGAATGCGGTACCCGGTGATACGAAATTTGAGGATTTGAATGGAGACGGTGTGATCAGCGATGATAACGAGGACCGTACGATGATAGGCAAACCTAATCCGGATTGGATAGTTGGACTTACTGTTGCGGCTGATTGGAATGGCTTTGATTTAAGTGCCTTTTTCCAAGGTTCTTTCGGGGCGGATGTTTTCGATGCGTTACGCCGTTATGAGCTGGCGGCGGTCAATTATACGTCGGATGCTTTGGAAAGATGGACAGGACCGGGCACCTCCAATTCGATGCCAAGGATTGTCTTGGGTGATACGCCTAAGAACTTCCGTCCGTCTACTTTGTTGGTTCACGATGCTTCTTTCTTGCGCTTACGTAATTTACAGGTAGGTTATACGCTGCCGGCCCAGTTGACCCGAAAAGCTTATATACAACGCTTGAGGTTTTATGCGTCGTTCGATAATTTGTTGACTATTACGGGATACAAGGGAATGGATCCGGAAATCGGTTCGACAATGGGTATAGATAAGGGTGTATATCCTCAAGCCCGGGTTTATACATTTGGATTGAATTTGACATTTTAATCATTAAAATTAGTGTTATGAATAAATATATTTATCTGCTAGCCGTTGTATTCGGACTAAGTGGCTGCAATGATTTTTTAGAGTTGTCTCCGACGAATAAGGTTATCGAAACGGATTATTACAAGACACAGGAGGATTTGACCGAGGCATTGGTCGCTGCCTATGACCCGTTGAAATGGAACGCTTATAATGCGTATAGCTCTTATGAACTGGTAAGTAATATCATGTCGGATGATGCGGAGACCGGTGGATCGACGGTCTCGGATCAACCGCAGTTGCAGCGAGTGAATGATTTTACCAATTGGGTGACACGACAAACTTACCCGAGGGTTTATGGGGGCGTTCGTATGAGGGTGTGAACCGTGCGAATATCGTGATAGAGAAATGCCCTCTTCTTCCGGAGGGGACGATGTCGGAGGAGCTTCGTGATCGTTATGTGGCTGAGGCTCATTTCTTGCGTGTATTTTATTATTTCCAGTTGTGGCGTTTCTTTGGATACATACCGTATTACGAGACGAATTTGGGGTTGGATGATATAACAACTGTCCCTCAGTTACAGCCGGATGAGGTCTATGCGAAATTAATCGAGGATTTAGATAATAATGTTATTGGGAAGTTACCTAAGATAGTCCCGGCTAATGAGAAAGGACGAGCTACGAATGGTGCCGCTATCGCGATGAAAGCACGTATCGTTCTATATCAGAATGATGATACTAAAATGAAGGAGATCGCCAGCCAATTGAAAGAACTAATTACCGATCCTGCCTATCAATATGATTTGATCCCGGATTATAAAGTTCTTTTTGATGATGAGTATGAATGGTGCAAAGAATCTGTTTTTGAAGTCAATTATACGGAAATCGGGAACTCGAATGATTGGGCAGGCAAGGCTAATCAAGGTAACTCCGATATAATAATGCTAGGAGCCAGAGGTTTGAAAGATCCTAATAATGTATATGTGGAAGGTTGGGGTTTTGCGCCTGTAACAAAAGCATTGAATGATGCGTTTTTACCAAATGATCCTAGAAAGTGGACAACAATCATAGATCATGAGGAGTTTAGAGCGGAAGGCGGGACGGTTAGCTCGGATGTGAATCAATATACAGGATATAGCGTACGCAAATATCATCCTCGTGCGGGGTATTCTTCTACGGTTGGCACGGAAGCGCTGAATTATAAGAACAATTACCGTGTAATTCGTTTCTCCGACGTATTATTGATGGCATCGGAAGCTTTGTTGAGAAGTGGAGGTAGCGTAGGCGAGGCACAGGATTATTATGCGAGAGTCGTTAAACGTGCGATGGGGGATGATTATAAGGTTCCGGTGGTTTCATTGGATAATATCTATAAGGAACGCCGTTATGAGTTTGCGATGGAAGGTATTCGTTATTGGGATTTAGTACGTACGAACCAAGCAAAAGATTTTATCAAAGGTTGGGATGATACAAAGAAATACTTACCGATCCCTCAGTCGGAGATTGATAAGTCGGATGGCCATTTGGTACAGAACCCTCATTTCTAAGAATTGAGCTGTATTTACATTTGTTCATTTTAGGAGAACCTGATAGCTTTTAATTTGTTGATAATTAGATATGGATGTGTGATCATTTGTCCACATCCATGTTTTTTAGTCTTTAAGTAAATAGTTTAAATCGATAAAATATGAGATTAAAATAGAGTAATAACGGTACACGAATACCCATTGCGACCGCTTACGATCCCGTTCGTTGGCTATTCACTTACGGATCCAAAAAGAAGGACATTTCTTTTAGATGGGATAGGCTTGTATTCCAGATCTTTTTATGTACATTTGAAGCCACCCAATAGTGGGGTAACTAAAACATGATAT
>ENA-OPYU01001020-OPYU01001020.1-human-gut-metagenome-genome-assembly--contig:-NODE-1020-length-10195-cov-1.954211_pt1 | contig 10195 bp, 17 predicted proteins | sample MGYA00242637_ERZ504482 | MGnify/ENA primary metagenome ERZ504482 (study PRJEB26092, sample SAMD00036237) | human gut metagenome | host: Homo sapiens | study: EMG produced TPA metagenomics assembly of...
TTAATATAATTAATCAAACCGCCTGCCTGAATGATATTCTGCATAAATTCAGGAAATGCCTGACCCTGGAACTCTGTTCCTCTGGTACGGTTATAAATAACGCCTGAGTCAAAGTCCACTTCAACCTGATCGCCATCCTCAATCCCTCTGCTGGCCTCAGGACATTCAATAATAGGAAGCCCGATATTAATGGCATTACGGTAAAAAATCCTCGCAAAAGTCTCTGCGATCACACAGCTGACTCCTGCCGCCTTAATGGCAATGGGTGCGTGTTCCCTGGAAGAACCGCAGCCAAAGTTTTTGTCCGCTACAATAATGTCTCCCCTGTTTACCTTATTTACAAATTCCTTATCTATATCCTCCATACAATGTGTTGCCAGTTCTGCCGGATCTGAGGAATTCAGATAGCGTGCAGGAATGATCACATCTGTATCTACATTATCTCCATATTTAAAAACTCTGCCTTTTGCCTGCATTCTTCTTCCTCCTTATAATCCCAGTTCTTCCGGCGCTGCAAATTTTTTCCCATGACTGCGCTTGCAGCAGCCACAGCCGGACTTGCCAGATAAATTTCAGACTCCACATGACCCATACGTCCTACAAAATTTCGGTTTGTAGTAGAAATGCATCTTTCTCCTGCTGCCAGAATACCCATGTATCCTCCAAGACAGGGACCGCAGGTCGGAGTGCTGACCACTGCACCTGCCTCAATAAAGATCTTCAGAAGTCCCTCTTCCATTGCCTGAAAATAAACAGACTGTGTTGCCGGAATGATAATGCAGCGCACGCCCTTTTTCACTTTGCGTCCTTTAAGAATCTCTGCTGCTGTTCTGAGATCCTCGATCCTTCCGATTGTACATGATCCGATCACAGCCTGGTCGATCACGATCTCCTGGCTGATCTCATTCATTGTTTTTGTATTTTCCGGAAGATGCGGAAAGGCAACCGTAGGTTCCAGCTTACTGAGATCAATGGTATACTCTGCCTCATACACGGCATCCTCATCCGCCTCATACACTTTATAAGATCTCATGGAATGTTCTTTCATATAAGCTTCCGTCTGGTCATCCACAGGGAAGATACCGTTTTTTCCACCTGCCTCAATTGCCATGTTTGCAATGGTAAAACGGTCATCCATGCTGAGATTCTTAATTCCGTCTCCTGTAAACTCCATGGACTTATATAAAGCTCCGTCCACGCCGATCATTCCGATAATATGCAGGATCACATCTTTTCCGCTGACCCACTTTTCGGTTTTCCTGTCAGATTGAATCGAATGGCTGACGGAACCTTAAACCAGGCTTTGCCTGTGACCATTCCTGCTGCCATATCCGTACTTCCCACACCTGTAGAAAATGCCCCGAGAGCTCCGTAGGTACAGGTATGGGAATCTGCGCCTATAATCACATCACCAGCTACTGTCAGCCCTTTTTCCGGAAGAAGCGCATGTTCAATTCCCATTTCTCCTACGTCAAAATAATTGCTGATCTCATGCCTGCAGGCAAACTCTCTTACACATTTACAGTGCTCTGCTGATTTAATATCCTTGTTTGGGATAAAATGATCCATAACAAGGGCGATTTTCTCTTTGTGGAACACGGTATCCGCTTTCATTTTATCCATTTCATGAATCGCCACCGGAGATGTGATATCATTTCCAAGAACCAGATCCAGTTCCGCCTCTATCAGCTGTCCGGCCTCCACATGATCCAGCCCTGCATGGGCAGCCAGAATCTTCTGTGTCATTGTCATTCCCATAATCTATGTCCTCCCTGTAAATTCATACAGCCGTTTTATAAAACTGCAGATAATTTTCTTTTATGATGTTATTTTATCACAGGCTCTGATATAATACTAATACATATTATTCATACTTATTATGTTTTACAGTTATATTAAGGAGACTAATTATGCAGGAAAATTTATCCCTTTATCATATTTTCTATGTTACAGGAAAAACAGGCAGTATTTCCAGAGCCGCAAAAGAACTGTACATCAGCCAGCCCGCTGTAAGCCGTGCTGTACAGAAGCTTGAACACAACCTTAACACCTTGCTTTTTAAAAGAAACTCCAGAGGAGTTGCCCTTACCCCTGACGGAAAAATTCTTTTTGAAAAAATACAGGCAGCCTTTGAGCTTGTCAATGAAGGAGAACGTGCCATCCTTCATAACGGTTCCAGAAACGTTCCGCAGCTCCGTATCGGAACCAGTACCACGCTCTGCCGATATGTTCTTCTTCCCCGGCTGAAGCCCTATATCCTGTCTCATCCCCAGGTGCGGATCAGCATTTCCTGCCAGTCCACTTATCAGACTCTGGAACTTCTTGATGAAGAAAAAATTTGACATAGGGCTGATTGGCAGACCCCATAATCTTCAGGGATATTATTTCCGCCCGGTTATGACAGTCAGCGATACCTTCGTTTCTACCACACAGTATTTAAAAAACCTGCAGGAACTCTATCCTGGGGAGCCTCTTTTTCACAATGCAGTATTTATGATGCTTGACGAAGAAAATATTTCCCGTCAGACCATAAATGCAAGAATGAGGGAGCACCATATGGAACCGGCCCATATTCTGGAGGTTTCCACTATGGATCTTCTGATACAGTTTGCGGAAACAGGACTGGGAATTGCAGGCGTTGTCCGTCAGTTTGTGGAACCGGAGCTGAAAAACGGCGTTCTTTGCGAGATCCCTCTGGATTTTGATTTTCCGGATCGGGAAATCGGATTTGTGTGCAGCAAAAAAAAGACAGAGGACTTCCCCTGCTCCAATACCTTTTTCCCGGATATTTAAAAAGGACAGGAAACTTCTCGTTTCCTGTCCACTGATGTACTGATTTTAGTTGTTGATCAGCTTGTCTTCGCCGTTCCAGCTGTACAGCTTACGGATCTCTTCACCGACTTTTTCAGATTCATGCTCTGCAGCAAGCTTTCTCATTGCCTTAAAGTGAACCTGACCGCCTGCTGAAGACATATCCAGAAGGAAATCTTTTGCAAAAGTGCCGTCCTGGATGTCCGCAAGGATCTTCTTCATAGCCTTCTTGGTATCTTCTGTGATGATCTTCGGTCCTGTAATATAATCGCCGTATTCTGCAGTGTTGGAAATAGAATATCTCATTCCTGCAAATCCGGACTGATAGATCAGGTCAACGATCAGCTTCATTTCATGGATACACTCAAAGTATGCGTTTCTCGGATCATAACCTGCCTCGCAGAGAGTTTCAAAGCCTGCCTGCATCAGCGCGCATACACCACCGCAGAGAACTGCCTGCTCACCAAAAAGGTCTGTTTCACGGTTTCTGTACGGAAAGTTGATTTCCAGAACACCGGCTCTTGCTCCGCCGATTCCGAGAGCATAGGCAAGCGCCATATCAAGAGCTTTTCCTGTGGCATCCTGCTGAACAGCTACCAGACACGGAACACCCTTGCCGGCCTGATACTCGCTTCTTACCGTATGACCCGGTCCTTTTGGAGCGATCATCGTAACGTCTACATTCTTCGGAGGCACAATACATCCATAATGGATATTGAATCCATGAGCAAACATCAGCATATTGCCTTCCTCAAGATTCGGCTCAATATCGTTTTTGTAAAGAGCAGCCTGCTTCTCATCGTTGATGAGGACCATAATAATATCTGCCTGTTTTGCTGCCTCTGCCGCTGTATATACTTCAAATCCCTGCTCCTCAGCCTTTTTCCAGGATCTGCTGCCTTCATACAGACCAATGATAACATGGCATCCTGACTCCTTTAAATTCAGCGCATGAGCATGTCCCTGGCTTCCGTAACCGATAATCGCAATCGTCTTACCATCCAGTAAACCTTAAATTACAGTCTTCCTGATAAAAAAACTCCTGTTTGCCATTTTCATTTCCTCCTAAGTTTTATAAATTTTTTGCATAATATATCGTCAAGGGATTCCCCTCAGCAATCCGGCTGAAAAATCAGAAAAATTCTTACATCTGCCGCTCCTCTGGAAAGTCCTGTGATCCCTGTTCTGGCAAGTTCCAGAATCTCATAGTCTTCCAGAAGATCCACGAACGCCCCCAGCTTACTTTTACTTCCGGTAAGCTCGATCACAAGGGAATCTTTTCCCACATCGATCACATTGGCGCGGAAAAAATATTTGGCATAGATATAATTTCCCTTCTCTCTGCTCCGGTTTTCGCTGTAACCTTTACCAGAACCAGCTCTCTGCTGACACTGTTATCCGGCTCCAGTACCTTGATATCTCTTACATCTACCAGCTTTGCAAGCTGTTTTGTAATCTGCTCCAAAATCAGCGCATCTCCACTGCATACAACTGTCATTCTGGAAAAACGCTCATCTGCCGTAACACCAACGGAAAGACTGTCAATGTTATAACCTCTCCGGCTGAAAGTCCTGAAATACGACTGAGCACACCTGCGGTATTATCTACTAACAGGGACAAAATTCTCTTTTTGCATAACACACCTGCTTTCACCACTTTAGTCCTGTAAAACCTTTACTTCATAAAAACTCTGCATGGATATCATTATAACAAGATTCAATCATTTGTCAATGTAAAAATGTATGTTTATACAAGATATTTATTTTTCAGGGTTTCAATTGCCTTAGGAGTCAGATAAAAGCGCCTTTTTTCAGAAAATGTTCCACAGAACCGAAATCCTTTTCAATTGTGTCAAAAAACTGTGTCCAGATATTCCCCCTTTGACCTTATAAAGAATCCGCACTTTGTCCATTACCTTACTGTCTACAATGGTTTTTGTTTCCAGATAACGGACCATATGCTGCATCTCCTCTTCCAGATAAAGATTTGTTTTCATAAAATCCTCACGGATGGTTTTTCTGGGAACCCCAAGAGCGCAGAGAAGCAGGGCGGTACCAATCCCCGCCCGGTCTTTTCCTGCACTGCAGTGCCACAGAACAGCGCCCTTCTCATGGTTCAGAAGGATATCCATAAAACGAGCATACTGCTTCACTGAATACTCGTCCCTGACAAAGCTGCGGTACTGATTATGTAAAAAATCATCGGGAAGCTGACCGGCTTCTGTAATCAGCTCCAGGAAACTTCCTGTCTGGGAAATCCCGGCCGTCTCTTCATCCACAATAGGAATCTCATGATAACGCACTCCCTCGATCACAGTATCCGGTTTTTCCAGGATCTCTTTCTGGGTTCTGAAATCAATCACTTCCGTAAGATGATATTCTTCTGTGAGGACATCCTGGTCTGTCAGAGAAATATGATAAAGACTGCCGCTTCTTAAAAGACGTCTGGGAAGAATATGTCTTCCGTCCTCTGTCATCAGCGCTCCCAGGTCTCTGGTATTCGGAAGACTCTGCAGGTGGATCCTGCCTCCTTTCGGAAAGCCCACCACAATGTCAGGATTCAGCGCTTTCAGAAGCTGTACACAGTCTCTTACTTCCCTGTCTGTCATATCAAATTTATAGCGTTTGCGTCTTCTGGTCACAACCACCAGATAACTGGTGCTGATCTGTTTCTGAGCGCCGCCTTCCACTCCTTCCTGTCTTTTATAAACCCACAGGATATCCCTGCATGGAAGATAGTTCATCATCATATGTCTGGCAAAGACCAGATTTCCATCTTCAATCCTTATTTTCCCATATTTCATAATGATCCCCCCATTGCAGATTTCCGCCATGTTTTTCCATTGGCTTTTTTCTCTCTTTCTCTTATTCCCTGTGATCTGTCGCAGGTTCAGCAGACTTTTCCCATTTTTTTTCATCATCTGATAAACCGTTTCCAGACTGTACGGTAAAAATATTTTCATCCAGCTCCATCTTCGGATGATGAAGCGGATATTCTTTTCCCGGAACTGCTGCCAGAAAAATCAAAAAGACTCCCCTTGTCCTCTGGAAGTAGCGATAGGCATTGTCTCCTGCCAGAAACAGTTCATCCTCTCCCTCAAGAATAAAACGCTCCCCGAATACCTCCTGACCGATTCCTGCTGCAAGCTCTGTAAACTCAGAATCGTTTGCAAAAGAAAGCACAGGTTCCTTTAAAAGACTCAGAGTGATCTTTGTTCCGGTTTCATTTTTCTGTACTTTTTCAGACGTTCCTCCAGCAGACAATACAGTGCCTGAAAATCTTCTTCTCTGCAGGCCCTTATACTTTCCGGTAAGCGTCATGGAATCTGCAATAATATTTCCGTATTCACCTCCGTGAGCCGTTCCGATTCCCACAAGGCAGGGCGCATGTCCCTGATAGCTTTCGTTAAGGTCATGCACCTCCTGTATCACTCTGGCGCCTGCATAAATACTGTCAATTCCTTTATGAGCTTCACTCCAGTGGCTGGATTTTCCTTTTACCTCAATTCCGATTCCTGCAATCATAGCAGAAGCCTGGCCTTCGTGAACCGCCATTCCAAAGGGCATATCCACAGCAAAATGAAACATCAGAAAAGCATCTGCCGGACCGTCCAGGGCTCCTGCTTTTATCATCCTTTTTGCCCCTTCTCCGATTTCTTCTGCCGGCTCAAACAAAAATCTTACATTTACCGGAAATTCTTCTTTTTCCTCAGAAAGAATACCGCATAAAGTCAGCGCCACTGCCAGAATACCGTCATGTCCGCAGGCATGCATACGCCCCGGATTCACAGAGGCATATGGAAGCCCTGTCTTTTCTTCCATAGGAAGGCCGTCCATTTCTGCCCTTACCACCACAGTTTTTTTCCTTTTTTCAGCTCAGGCAGTTCCGCGATCATTCCTGTAGGAAAAACCGGGGTAATTTCATACCCCAGTTTCTCCAGATAGCTTTTTATATATGCCGATGTTTCCTTTTCCTCAAGACCCAGCTCCGGATGCATATGAAAGTAATGCCTGTGCCGGAGAAGCTCTTCTTTATAGTTTTCCGCCTCTTTCATTAACTGAACATCTCTTTAAATGTTTTTTCCTGTTCCACTGCCTCTGTAACAAAAGCCATTTTTGAAGTATCGCCAATAAGAATAGCTCCGCAGAGACGGTTGTTCAGGAAATAATATTTCTCATACTGCTTCCGTCCCATGTCTTTAAATTCCACAGTTCTGTAAATAAGATTCGGATTTTTTCCCATTATCTCCGATGGCATAAAGACCTGTGTTCATTCCGTGGAAAGAAAGTCCTGCTGAAACCGTAGTATATGTCAGCGCATCTCCTGCCGCATTGGCTCCTGCAACCTTTCCCTGTTCCAGAGCCTGAGGCCAGATGGCATAATTGATTCCTTCATATTCCGCGCAGTCTCCGCAGGCAAAAATATTCTCGTCACTGGTACTCATATCTGCATTTACCACAATGCCTCTGTTAATGTCAAGTCCTGCATTTTTTGGCAGCTCCCACATTTGCGCGTACTCCTGCAGAAACGATCACCAGCTCTGCCGGAAATTCTCTTCCGTCAGCCAGTTTTACACCCGTTACAGAGCTTTCGCCCTCGATTGACGCAATCTGAACTCCTGCGTGAATGTCAATTCCATTACTCCTGCTGATGTCTGTAAGCATCTGGCTTGCGCCCTCATCAAGCTGGCGTCCCATGATCTGCGGCGCAGCCTCCAGAACAACCACCTGTTTGCGGCTTTTTTTGCAGCTCCCAGGCGGCTTCCAGACCCAGAACGCCTCCGCCGATCACAACCACATTCTGTACTCTGTACAGCATTGCCTCGATCTTTTCGATATCGCTCATACGGCGGATGGCAACAACCTCAGGCTTGTCCGTTCCCGGAATCGGAGGCACAAAGCATTCGGACCCCAGAGCGTAAATAAGCTTTGTATATTTCAATGCTGTTCCATCCGAAAGTGTTATCTCTTTTTTATCTGTATGAATACCTGTTACTTCTTTTTCAAGGAGAAGGTGGATATTGTTCTCCTGATACCAGGCTTCCGGCTCAACCAGGATTTCTTTTGCATCCAGCTCCGCTACCATGGATTTTGTCAGCATAGGACGGTTGTACGTAGGATAAGCCTCATTTGAGATCATGATCACAGAGCCTGTTTTATCCCTTTCACGAATTGCTTTTGCCGCGCTTAATCCTGCCGCACCGTTTCCGAGGATCACATAAAAATGATCTGTATCTTTACGGAAGCTGCTTTCTTCTGCATCTACCGGCACAAAATTCTCTTTTCCCACACCGCAGACCGGGCAGATTTCCATGGATGAATCAAAGATCTCACCGCAGACAAGACATTTTACCAGTGTGCGTGAACCTTTTTTCTTCGGATTCTCTTTTTTCTGAAGAATGCATCCGAAATTATATCCGTATTCATAGGCATCCAGAAGATTGTTTTCGCCTGGTTTAAAACGAATCTTCAGACCATCTACAACCTTCATGCGAAGCTGTTTCAGTCTCTCGATAATATGAGGAACTCCCTCGCCGCTCCATCCGTAGCTTCCAAAGGCGCTTGCCCAGCTTTCCAGCCGTGTGTTCCGGCAAATATGGAGGTCAGTCAGATCCCAGATTGGTTTTAAGGCCTCTCCTACGATTGTGGGAGTACCGAACAGAATACCGTCTGCAAAGCCCAATTCCTCCAGCACCTTGTCCTGGTCAGCTTCCACAAGGTCATAGCTTCTGACATCAATATCGCCGCTGTCCTGAATACCTCTTGAAATTTCTTCGGCAAGCTGCTTCGTATAACCATATGCGCTTACATAAGGAATAATGACTGTTTTTTCCGGTTGGGATTTACAACCGTACACCAGTCCTCATAAATGTTATACATACGGTCGATATTTTCATCGATCACCGGTCCGTGTCCCGGGCAGATCAGGGATACATCAAGCTGACGTACCTTGTCCAGAGCCTTTAGCATAAACGGCTTAAAGGGGTCCGATAATACAGTCAAAATAATATTTTGTAGCACGCATATAGCCTTCCTGATCTGTGACCTTGCTGGCAAGAACATCATGGAAACCATAATGAGAACCAAAAGAGTCGCAGGTTACAAGAAGCTGTTCTTCTTCAATATAAGTATACATGGTATCCGGCCAGTGAAGATTGGGAACTACAAGGAAGCGGAGAGTTTTTCCGCCGATTTCCATAGTCTGATTATCTTTTACAGCAATGGAAGTAAAATCATGATTTACAATTTCTTTCAGAAATCCAATGGCGCAGCCTGTAGCTACGATTTTCATCTGAGGGCTGTACTCCAGAAGTCTTCCAATACTTCCTGCATGATCCGGCTCTGTATGATCCACGATCAGATAATCAATTTTTGTTACATCAATAATTTCATTTCAGCTTGTCAAGATATTCGTCGAAAAAATTCTCTTTGGCTGTCTCGAAAAAGGACGACCTTGTCTCCGGCTTTCCATACATAGGAATTATAGGTAGTTCCAAATTCCGTATACATGATAATATCAAATACCCGAAGATTATCATCCACAATTCCTGCCCAGTAAAAACCATCGCGTAATTCAAGTGTTTTCATTCAAATTCCCTCACTTTCCTGTAAATTATTCTGTTTCTCTCTTTCAGACGAAAAGCATACTCTCTGTCTGTCAGAATCTGCTTGCTGTTCCGATCAGTCCCAGCTTTTCCAGCCCGGTTTTTATTCCATAATGGAACATATCCGTGGTAATATGATCTGCCAGCTCTTTGATCTTCTGTGAGGCATTTCCCATTGCCACCTTTGTTGCCGCATATTCAAACATGGAAAGGTCATTATTGCTGTCTCCAAAGACAACCGTATCCTCCCATGGAATATTGTAGATTCTGCACACAGCAGCTATTCCCGCAGCTTTGCTGCAGCCCCTTTGGTATCAATTCCACTGTTGTCCCCACAAAAGAATTATTTTCATGACGGATCACATCGTAGTAGGCGGACAGCTCTTTCAGAGCCTGCTCTGCATTACAGCCTTCTTTCATTTTTGCACTGATCTTATTGATCCTCATAGACTTTTCATTGCCTTTAATGGGACGCCACTTTGGTCCAAGAGCTTCCGTGATAAGATCCCGGTACCAGTTTACTTCCAGTGTATACTCATCCTTGTCATAATACATAAAATCCGCCCCTTCCATTACCGGGACAGACCGTATCTGCGCAGGATTTTTACAGAAAGCTCTGCAACTTCAGAAGACATCTCCTTGTTAAACAGCCGCTGGCCGCTTTTTTTCTATGGTGGCGCCACAGGCGCTGATCATTCCGGTAAAAGGGATCTGTTCCAGATATCCCGGAACAAACGCCCTGACTTCTTCCTGTACACAGCCATGCCTCATGTCCGTTTC
>ENA-OPYU01001021-OPYU01001021.1-human-gut-metagenome-genome-assembly--contig:-NODE-1021-length-10179-cov-2.128233_pt1 | contig 10179 bp, 15 predicted proteins | sample MGYA00242637_ERZ504482 | MGnify/ENA primary metagenome ERZ504482 (study PRJEB26092, sample SAMD00036237) | human gut metagenome | host: Homo sapiens | study: EMG produced TPA metagenomics assembly of...
GAAGTCCGTACAGCGATGATGGCTGTCACCAATATCCCGATGCTAAATGACAGATATCGTGACTGGAATTTCCTTAATGCTCTTATTTATCGCATTCCGCTTTTCACTTGGATTTGCAACGATCCTCATGGCACACATTACGTTCAACATTCCTTATGTCATCTTAAGTGTCATGCCAAAATTAAAGCAGACAAACCGTCGGACTTATGAAGCTGCACTGGATCTTGGAGCCTCTCCAATCTATGCATTTTTTCAAAGTAGTCTTCCCGGATATCCTTCCGGGTGTCTTCTCGGGATTTCTGCTTGCCTTTACGATGTCCCTTGATGATTTTGTCATCACTCACTTTACAAAAAGGACCAGGCGTGGACACACTGTCCGACAAAAAATTTACAGTGAAGTTCGAAAAGGGATCAAACCGGAGATGTATGCGCTTTCGACCTTGTTGTTTGTATCCGTGCTAATCTTGCTGATTCTCGTCAATGTTTCTCCTTCTTCCAAAGAAGGTAGCACCAGAAAATATGTCAGCGAAAAAAAGTAAAGCTGCCCGCTTTGTATTCCGGCGCCTCGTTCCTGCAGTTATGGCAATCGTGATCATCGCCGGAGGAATTTTTCTACGGTTCAAAGAGATCCGTCAGTGGTGATAATCAGGTAATTGTCTACAACTGGGGAGAATACCTTGACCCGGAAGTAATCACTATGTTTGAGGAAGAAACCGGCATCTCGGTTGTCTATGAAGAATACGAAACAAACGAAATCATGTATCCAAAAGTGCAGTCCGGCGCCATCGCCTACGATGTTGTCTGCCCATCCGACTATATGATCCAGCGCATGATCGAGAATGACTTGCTCGCAGAAATTAATTTTGATCATATTCCAAATATAAAAAATCATTGGCACACAGTATATGGAGCAATCCCGCCAGTTTGATGCAGAAAATAAATATTCTGTTCCGTACTGCTGGGGTACTGTCGGAATATCTTATACAACAAGACAATGGTAGATGAACCGATCGACAGCTGGTCTGTCCTCTGGGACGAAACATACAAAGACAATATTTTGATGCAGGACAGTGTCCGCGATGCATTTGCTGTTGCTCTGAAATACCTTGGATATTCTTTAAACTCCACAGACCTAGATGAGCTTGAAGCTGCAAAAGCACTGTTGATCGAACAGAAACCGCTTGTGCAGGCATATGTAATTGACCAGGTCCGCGATAAGATGATCGGAAATGAAGCCGCCATTGGTGTTATCTATTCCGGAGAGGCTATTTATACCCAGCTGGAAAATCCGGATCTGGAATATGTGATTCCAAAAGAGGGCTCCAACGTATGGATCGACTCCTGGGTCATTCCCAAAAAATGCAAAGCACAAAGAAAATGCAGAGGCATTTATCAACTTCCTCTGCCGTCCAGACATCGCCAAGATGAACTTTGACTACATCACTTACTCAACACCTAACATAGAAGCAAGAAAACTGATTAAAGATCCTGCAATCCGCAACAGCACTATCGCATTTCCGGATGCTTCTGAATTAGAACGGTGTGAGACATTCCAGTTCCTCGGCGACGAGAACGATGTGCTATACAATGAATTATGGAGGGAGATTAAATCAAAATAATGAAACGGACATTTACCTATCCGATCCGTCATGAAATGGCCGGCATGACGATCCAGTCTTTCCTAAAGCAACAGCAGTATTCCAGTCAGGTGATCACGCATTTAAAGCGGACACCTGACGGCGTCTGCCGAAACGGTGTCTGGGCACGGGTACACGAAGTGCTGCAAAGTGGAGATCTTCTTACGATTTCCATCGTGGAAGAAACTTCCTCAGAGCACATCGTTCCCGTGCCTCTTCCATTTCCAATCGTATACGAAGACAAAGATCTGCTTGTGATCAATAAACCTTCCGGCATGCCGATTCATCCTTCTCAGGGAAATTATGAGAATACGCTCGCCAATGCTGCTGCTTACTACTTTGCTTCTCAGAACATTCCTTTCACCTACCGCTGTATCAACCGCTTAGACCGGGATACTACCGGGCTTCTGATCATTGCCAAACATATGTACAGCGCTTCTCTTTTGTCCAATATGGTCGCCAGACGAGAGATTCATCGAGAATATCTTGCCGCTGCCACCGGTCTTGTCGAAGAGTCTGGGATGATTGAAGCACCGATTGGGCGGGCAAACGGTTCTACCATCGAGCGCTGTGTCGACTTTGCGCACGGTGATTATGCCTGCACCCATTTTCACCGGCTTGCTTATCGAAAATGGGTATTCTCTCGATTTCTCTCAAACTAGAGACCGGGCGCACCCACCAGATCCGTGTTCATATGAAATATATTGGGCATCCGCTTCCGGGAGACTTTTCTCTACCATCCAGAGGATCACTGTATAGACCGTCAGGCACTGCACTCTTACCGACTCTCCCTTTATCCATCCAATCACAAAACAGTCACTGACCTTCACAGCACCTCTGCCAGAAGATATGCAGGCAATTTTTCAAAAGACCACAACGTAAAAATGAGCGTGACGTAAAATAGATTTCTTATGAAATCCCTTATTTTACGCCACGCTCATTGACTATAGTTCTATCCTTTTTTACATATTCCATCTAAGTGGAAAGATCGTCCGTCGTCAGAAAATCAATCTCCTGATTGGTCCACTCTTGCTTTTCCCAGCTTTCATTGTATGTCCAGACGTTGATACTGATTCCCTTGTCTTTTGCATAGGCTACCATATCGCTGCTGATTCTGGATGCTGCAATCCCACTGTGGGACAATTCTGCCATTTGGTCGATTGTTTCCTGCGTCCCGTCCTCCACCAGATATTTGATACGGATAATCTCAGAACATTCCCGGATCTTCTTTAGCTGATCCAGACTGCCGCTTAGACATACCACGGAATCTTCCATCCCAAGTTCCTGTATTTTTTGCACAAGCGAAATAATATCTTCTACAGAGGTAAACTTAAGATCTAATACAGCATTTGCACCACTTTGTTGACATACTTCCAAAAATTCCTCCATGGTCGGCACCCATGCATATGGATATGCCCAACTGTTGCTGCCACTGTCAATTGTCAACATCTGGATCTCATCTAAGGTCATCTCCGCAATCACTCCGGTTCCATCGGTCATGCGATCTACAGTTGGATCGTGCATACATACAAATGCCCCATCTGCAGTCCGGTGAATATCTGCCTCAATTCCCCATGCACCACTCTGCGCTGCCAGTTCATAGGCAGGAAGCGTATTTTCCGGTGCCTCAGAACTGTACCCACGATGTGCAATGACCTTTGTTCCACTATTTTTACTGCAAGTTCTGTCGTCTGTTCCAGTGCCTGTTCTATATTCCCTCCAAGCAGCGGTACTGCTTTTTCCACTGTAGTTTCCGGAAGTATCCTTGCCTTCAAGTCTAACGTATAGCTTCTACTATACACAAAGATCCCTGCAGCCACACAGAGGATTGCCCCGGCGGTACATCCGAGAAATATCTTCTGCCTCCGTACCTTTCTGCGCCGCAGTTCCTTCATTCGTTTGAGCTTCTGCTCTCTCAATGTATATTCTGACATGACTGTCACCTGCTATACTTGAAAACATCCGCCGCCGACAAATTCTCGAAGAAGCGAGGTTTTTCGGAATATTTTCGCTTCCGACACCGACAAAATACTCGAGAAACTTCAGAAGTCCTTTTTGCTTCTGTATACTCTTCACACTCTTTGTCGATACCAAATAAAATCGGCTCTGCATACTGCTTTAACACTGCCAGTTCATAAATCAGCGCAGAGTTAAACATAACATCTGCATCTTCCTGATAAGGGAAAATATTTTCCTCCTCCCCGCGTCTGACAGAAGGCCACATCCGGATTGTCTGTTGGGCAGAAGTTCCCCCGCGTTCTCGCATCTCTTACCAGTCTGCGGATCAGACGACCGTCTGTCGTAGGAATCCGGTTGTGCTCATCGATATTTAACTGTGTCAATGCACTGATGTAAATTTTAAATTTATTTTCTGCTGCCAGCTTATAAGTCATCGCATCATTCAGACAGTGGATTCCTTCGATGACAAGGACATCATTTGCCCCAAGCTTTTCGGCTTGAAATATATTCTCGCTTTCCAGTCTTAAATTAAATGTCGAAGCTGTACTTCCTTTCCTTCCAGAAGATCTGTCATGTCTTGATTAAATTTCTCTAGATCAATCGCCTCCAGACATTCAAAATTGTAGTTACCGTTCTCATCCTTCGGCGTCAGTTCCCGGTCTACAAAATAATTGTCAACCGCGATCGGATGCGGCACAAGCCCATTGACTCTGAGCTGTACAGACAGTCTGTGGGAAAAAGTAGTCTTTCCCGAAGAGGACGGCCCTGCGATCAAAATAAAACGCACTTCCGGTCTGGCTGCGATCTGCGCTGCAATCGAGGCAATCTTACTTTCCTGAAGCGCCTCCTGCACAAGCATCTCCTCAAGGATATCCCCCTTTGTGATAATGTCATTCAGCTCTCCGACCGTCTCAATTCCCTGCATATCTCCCCATCTTGTAGATTCCTTCAACACCTGGAATAATTTATTCTGAGGTACAAACGGCGGCACCTCTTTTGGCGCTGACGCTACCGGCATTTGGATAACAAATCCTTCATCATATAAATGCAGTTCAAAATATTTCAAGTATCTTGTGCTCGGAAGCATATACCCATAGTAGTAATCTTCGAACTCATTCAAACTGTACAGATTCACTTTCGATCCTCTCCGATACTCAAAAAGCTTCTCTTTATCCACCATCCCGTACTGGTGAAAAAGCGCTGTGGCATCCGGTGTCGATACACTTCTCTTTTTAATCGGTATATCTGCTTCTACGATATCCCGCATACGGATTGTCACCCGGTTTAAGAAATCCTGATTGACGACAACATTCCCCTCTACTTTGCAATAATACCCTTTGCTTACAGAATAGAGGATTCTCACTTTATCTATATTTTCATGCCCTGCCACGTTATAAACAGCCTTCACAAGCAAAAGGCTCATACTCCTTCTGTAAGTCTGGTTTCCAATTGCCTCACCGGTTGTGACAAACTTTAATACACAGTCTTTCTTTAACTTTTTCCCAAGCTCCTGAAGACGGTTGTCTACAAAAACAAGCACAATATCATTTTCATACTCTGCCTGAAAATCTTCTGAAATCTTCTCATAAGTTGTCCCCGCTTCATACTGGCGGAGTACCTTCCCAACCTGAACGGTATATCTCTGTTGTTCCACCTGTTTCCCTTCTTTCTTCTCTGTCATCTTACATTCTATGCTACACAACAGAAAACGGATGACTGATCGGAGCACACTTGATATCCAGTTTTTCAAATCTTTCTTCCAAAAAACTTTCTCATGTCCTCTATAAAAATATGTTCCATTCCATAATGCCCGGCATCCATGATCGTAAGTCCCTGCGCCTCAGCATCTATTCCAGAATGATGATCAATATCTCCGGTAATCAGCACCTCTGCTTTCTTTCTGATCGCCTCCCCGATTACACTCTTCCCAGATCCTGGGCAGACCGCCACTCTCTGAATTTTTTCTGTCCAAATCCCCAAACACTTTTATGTTCGAAATGGGCAAACCGCTCTTTGACAAGTTCACAGCATTCCCTCACAGTCATCGCACTTGCAAACTGCCCGGATTTGCCGATTCCTTTCTCTGGTTCTTTTGGCTCAGTCTGTTCCAACACCTCTATGGACTGTAAGCCTAGACGGTTGGCCGCAAGATCTGCCATCCGCAGTACATCATAGTTCGTATGCATCGCATAATAGGAAATATCGTGCTGCAGCAATTGTACAACACGATTTCCAATAAAATCCTGATCTGAAATTTTCTTTAACCCCTTAAAAATCAATGGATGATGCGTAATGAGTAAATCTGCCTTCACCCGAACCGCTTCCTGGATTACTTCCTCGGTCACATCCAGCGCAAGATAAACGCTTTTCACCTCTTTGTTGGCTCGTCCGACAAGAAGCCCTACATTATCCCACTCACATGCATACGAAACCGGATATACTTCTTCGATTTTCCTCTGTCAATTCCTTACAAAGCATCGCTCTTTCCTCCCGTTTCTTCTATTTCTTTTGCTTTCCCCCAGATTCCCACTGTCCTAAGATTCCTTCTACACATGCAGTCTCCTTCTGCAGTGCTTCTCTTCTCTGGCAAATATGATCACCACTTTTATCGTCCAATTCTCTTAATACCTTTCGCTTCATATCCAGCTCTCTATGAAGAAAGCTTTGGAGTACCGGATGCCTCTGAGAAAGAAGTTCTTTTCCATAACATGCCTCTTCTTTCGTCAGTGTATACGGACTTCCCGGACACACTTTCATGATCGGATAAAATTTGCCTTCCTCCAGCACCATGTCTTCAGCAAGTATTTCATACCCCTGCTCTGCCAAATATTCCCGAACTTTATAAAGTTCCGACTGGGGCTGTAAGATCAGCGCTTTCAAACTTCTTGCTGTCGCACTGCTCTCCTCCAAGATCTTGATCGTCAATGCTCCGCCCATTCCGGCAATAATCGCACAATCTGCCTCTTCTGCCTTTAGCTCTTTCATCCCGTCAGACCTTCTTGTATCGATCTTTTCAGAAAGCTCTGCCGCCTGAATATGTGCTCTTGCGCAGTCAAGCGGTCCGATATTGATATCCATCGCAACTGCTCTCGGACATCTTCCCTCCTGCACAAGTGCGATTGGAATATACCCGTGGTCTGTTCCGATGTCTGCTACAACCATCCCATCATCCACGAGATCTGCCACAGCACGCAGCCGTTCTGATAATTCTGTCATCACTTTTCCTTCCTCTCTAGTCAAGATAATCTCTCAACTTCCGGCTTCTGCTTGGATGACGAAGCTTTCTCAGCGCTTTTGCCTCAATCTGACGAATTCTCTCTCTTGTGACATCAAATTCTTTTCCAACTTCTTCCAGTGTTCTTGCACGTCCATCATTCATACCAAAACGAAGTCTTAACACTTTCTGCTCTCTGTCTGTCAGTGTACTGAGCACTTCATCCAGCTGTTCCTTCAAAAGGGTTGCTGCGGCAGCCTCTGCCGGAACCGGAACATTATCATCCTGAATGAAATCGCCAAGATGACTGTCTTCTTCCTCACCGATCGGTGTTTCCAAAGATACCGGCTCCTGGGAAATCTTAAGAATTTCTCTGACTCTGTCCACCGGCATATCAAGTTCTTTTGCAATCTCCTCCGGAAGCGGTTCTCTTCCAAGTTCCTGAAGCAGTTGTCTGGATACACGGATCAGTTTATTGATTGTCTCTACCATGTGCACCGGGATACGGATCGTTCTCGCCTGATCTGCAATGGCTCTTGTGATTGCCTGACGGATCCACCATGTCGCATAAGTACTGAATTTAAATCCTTTATTGTAGTCAAATTTCTCTACTGCCTTGATCAGACCGAGATTTCCTTCCTGAATCAAATCCAGGAACAGCATTCCTCTTCCAACGTATCTCTTTGCAATGCTGACAACAAGACGGAGGTTTGCCTCTGCAAGACGCTTTTTCGCATCTTCATCGCCTTCTTCCATTCTTCTTGCAAGTTCGATTTCTTCCTCTGCACTTAACAGCGGTACTTTTCCGATTTCTTTCAGATACATCCGGACCGGATCTTCAATGCTGATTCCATCCGGCACTGAGAGGTCGATTTTCTCCATATCCACCTCATCTTCCTCTGTGAGCATGATCTCGATATCATCGTCGTCCTCATCGCCCTCTCCGATTCTAAGCACATCGATATTGCTCGCCTCAAGCGCCTCAAACACCTTATCCATCTGCTCAGAATCCAGTTCCATATCTGAAAGAAATCATTGATCTCCTGTAATTCCAGAATGCTTTTCTTCTTTTTCCCAAGTGCAATGAGTTCTTTTACTTTCTCAATCAGTTTTAATGTATTTTCTTCCATTCGTGTCTATCCTCCATAATCTGTTTCTATTTTATCCTTAATTGATGGAAATATGCAGTTTTTTGCAGATCCTGCACCGCTCTTTACTCTCCATCAACCGCTGTAATCCCACAATATCGGTCGGTTCTAAATTTCTTGTCGCCGTCTCGATGCTGTTCTCTTTCACACGGATGATTGTCTCTTTGAGTGCTTTCTCCTGCTCACTTTTGGTCGTCAGTTCCCTGATCTTCGTATGGAACAAAGCTGCCACCTCCCGGTGCTCCTCCTCATCTGTGAAGTGGTTCATAATTTTTGCCGGATTGACTTCTCCTTTCTCATACTGCTCATAGAGCAGTAAAGCAACGGTCCGGTAAAGCTCCGTCGTAAAATCTTCCGGCATAATGTATTTCCGGATCATTCCAAACAGAGATTCATCTTCGATCATCCACGTAAGCAGAATCTTTTGCGACTGAAGCATACCATCTTCTTTTTGCTGTTCTTTTGCATGTGTCGTCCGCGGTCTTGCCACCGGTGACGCCATCCCCGACTGCACCGCCGCTTTCGCCACTAATTTCCGCAAACTATCATATCCGATATGGTAAGCTTCTGCCACGGCATCGATATAGTTGTTGCGCTCAATTTCCTCTTCGAACTGCGCCAGCCTCTTTGCCGCCTCATAGTAGAACTCTGTCTTTCCTTCCGGAGTATGCATATCATACTGTCGCTCCAAAATCTCCAGGCTGAACATAAATCCATTGCGTGCCTTTCCAATCCGCTGTTCAAATGCTTCTGCACCAAGATTTTTAATAAATTCATCGGGATCTTTATATGGGTCCATCCGGATCACTTTTGCACTGATCCCGGCTTCCTTTAAGATTGGCACTGCCCTAAGAGCTGCTTTTGTACCAGCCTCATCACTGTCGTAAGTCAGATAGACTTCACTGACATACCGCTTGATTAGAGAGGCATGTCCCGCTGTCAGCGCTGTTCCAAGCGAGGCAACCGCATTGGTAAATCCTGCCTGGTGAAGTGAGATCACATCCATATAGCCCTCGCAGATCAGAAAAGTATGGTTTTCGCGATGTGCGCGCCCGATGCAATCCATAAAGATTCCGGCTCTTATCAAAGATCAGTGTCTCCGGCGAGTTGAGATATTTCGGTTTCCCATCCCCCAATGACTCTCCCGCCAAAATCCGATGACACGGTTGTTCGCATCCATGATTGGAAACATGACACGGTTTCCAAAATTTATCATAGATTCCGTGTTTTCTCATCCGTATTGATCAATCCGCCTGCCGGATCAAATCGTCTGAATATCCTTTTTCTCTGAGAAATTTATTACAGATCATCGCTGTATTTATTGGAATATCCAAGTCCGAACTGTGTGATCGTTGTATCGTAGCCTCTGTCTGTCAGATAACGGTAGCATGTTCTCCGTTTTTCCTTTAACTGTGAGTTAAAAATTACCGTGCCAGCAAGCTTATTCATCTCCAGAAGTGTATTCTTTAGGTTCGCTTTCTCTTTTGCTTCCTTAGAGTATTCCATTTCCGGAAGTTCCACTCCCGCGCGCTCCGCAAGCATTTTTAATGCTTCCACAAACGAGTAATTCTCATATTCCATAATAAATGTAAAGACATTGGCCCCCTGCCCCACAGCCGAAGCAGTAGTACATCTGTTTATCCCTGCTCACAGAAAACGACGGGGACTTCTCACTGTGAAATGGACAAAGTCCAAAATAAGAACTTCCCTTTTTCTGCAATTTCACATAGCCGGAAATCACATCTACGATATCATTTTTCATGCGGACTTCTTCCACGATGTCTTCTGAATAATACATGATTTCCCCCTTTCCAAAACTGTCTCAAATCCTTACGTTATAAATATTCGACAAAACTTTCTCATTTCCTTTAAATTTTCCAAGATTCTGGAATAAAATTTCCTGATACTGCTTTACGGCATATAAATCAGTCATACCCGCAATAAAATCACAGACGTTTTGCTCTTTCTTGCCTTCTCCTCGTTCGATTCTGTCTCTATATTTTTCCGGTAGTTCTGAAATATGCTCTATGTAATACATATAGAGCTGCTCCACAAGGTGTACTGCTTTCTTCTCCTCTGCTTTTGCTCTGGAATTCTGATAGACTTCCGCAAACATAAACTTCCGAAGCTCCGCAGTTGCCTCCCCAATCTCCGGCGACATCCTAATCTCCGGGCAGTCCATACTCTGCGTGATCACGTCATGGATCATTGCATTCATCCT
>ENA-OPYU01001022-OPYU01001022.1-human-gut-metagenome-genome-assembly--contig:-NODE-1022-length-10139-cov-3.705653_pt1 | contig 10139 bp, 10 predicted proteins | sample MGYA00242637_ERZ504482 | MGnify/ENA primary metagenome ERZ504482 (study PRJEB26092, sample SAMD00036237) | human gut metagenome | host: Homo sapiens | study: EMG produced TPA metagenomics assembly of...
TCAGTCGGCAGACAGTGAATTCTTCGGTGCAAAAAATTAGTGCAAAACGGCTGCGTTGTATTGGAAAGCGGCAAAGGGCATGACAAGCAGATTGTTTTGACCGAAAAAGGAAAAGCGATGGCAAAACGAAAAGATCATTCCCGTGATGGAGGCAGAGGCAGGCGATTTTTATGCATATGACAGAAGAGGAGAGAAAGAAACTTTTACGTTTGAATGCCAAAATATATGGAAATTTTCAGACAAAAGGTAGGAGAATTAAGATTATGAACATACAGCTTTCGGATCACTTTACATACCGCAGACTGATTCGCTTTACAATATCAACAGTTCTTATGCTTATCTGTACGTCGATGTACAGTATTGTAGACGGACATTTTTGTGTCAAACTATGTCGGGAAAATGCCATTTGCGGCGACAAATCTGATCTGGCCGGTATCTATGGGAATCGCAGCAATCGGATTTATGCTCGGAACAGGCGGAAGCGCCATCGTAGCAAAAAACGCTTGGGGAAGGTAAGAAGGAAAAGCGAATCAATATTTTTCGATGATTCTTTATTTCGGTATTATCGTCAGCGTTATTTTTTCGGTTATCTGTTTTATCTTTACGCCGCAAATTGCCCGGATGCTCAAAGCGGATGGCGAACTTTTGGAACATTGCATCGTATACGGAAGAATTCTTTTTGCGACGCAGACGGCGTTTATTTTGCAGAATATGTTTCAAAGCTTTCTCGTTGCCGCGGAAGAGCCGGTTTTGAGCCTGAAGATCAATATTGCGGCCGGACTGACGAACGTTGTGTTTGATTACTTGTTTATCGCAGTATTTGAGTGGGGAGTGGCAGGAGCTGCGATCGCTACAGGAATGGGACAGATCGTAGGAGGGATCGCGCCGTTTTTCTTTTTGCGAAAGGAAGCCGCAATGGGCTGCGGATCACTTGGAGAACGAAACTGTATAAAGATATTCTTCTGAAAACATGCATGAACGGTTCGTCGGAAATGGTGACGAATTTGTCGACGTCTCTTGTGAATATTCTTTATAACTTTCAGTTGATGAAACTTGCAGGTGCAGACGGTGTGGCTGCGTTTGGAGTCATTATGTATGTGAATTTTATCTTCGTTGCGGTTTTTATGGGATATTCGGTCGGAAGCGCTCCGATTGTAAGTTATCATTACGGAGCGGGGAATGACGCAGAGCTTCATAATTTATACAGGAAAAGTAAAAATATTTTGATTGTAGCGGGAATTGTACTGACGATAGCGGCGGAGATACTTTCAATGCCTCTTGTCAGGATTTTGTAAATTATGATAAAGAGCTTCTTTTGATGACCGTTCGCGGATTCCGCCTGTTTTCGTTTTTCGTTCTTGATTATGGGAATCAACATATGGGCGTCTTCTTTCTTTACGGCATTGAATAACGGATTTGTGTCGGCGGCTATTTCGTTTTTGAGAACGTTTTTGTTTCAGGTGGCGGCAGTATGTTTCCTTCCTCTGATTATCGGTATCGACGGAGTGTGGACGTCCGTTTTGGCTGCAGAAACGATGGCTTTGGCGGTGACAATTATATTTTTAATTAAAGGAGAAGAAAAAGTACCGCTACTGAAAGTATGATAATGATTTAACAAACACAATATATAGTAAATATAAGAGCGTATACAGGCAAAATTGTACTAAATCAAGAACAAAGGCGTTTTTGAGAAGGATTCTCGTTATAATGGTTGTTTTTTCCTTCGGGTGATGTTATACTAGCGCATGTGGCAATGAGATACAAATTACGATATCATTTGGACTGTTTAACCGCTCATTGCATGAACCGAAAGCGCAGATGATGTGCTTCGGTATGAAACGAATAAATTTATTAAGATTTCAGAGGAGGCTTTCAAATTATGGCACAATTTGATCAGTGGGCAGGATTTTCCGGAAAGAACTGGAAAAATTCTGTAGATGTACGCGATTTCATTCAGGAGAACTACACACCGTATGACGGAGACGAATCATTCCTGGAAGGACCTACAGAGGCAACAGATAAACTGTGGGGAAGACTTCAGGAGCTGCAGAAAGAGGAACGTGCAAAAGGCGGCGTTCTTGACATGGAGACAGAAGTTGTATCCGGTCTTACAGCATACGGCCCGGGATATATCGACGAGAGCATGAAAGACCTGGAGAAAGTTGTCGGACTTCAGACAGACAAACCGCTTAAGAGAGCGTTTATGCCTTACGGTGGTATTAACATGGCAGTAAAGGCTTGTACAACTTACGGTTATGAGCCGAATGAAAGATTGAAAGAGATCTTTACAAAATATCATAAAACACATAACCAGGGAGTATTCGACATCTACACACCGGAGATGAAGAAAGCCCGTCACAACAAGATCATCACAGGACTTCCGGATACATACGGACGCGGACGTATCGTAGGCGACTACCGTCGTGTTGCTCTGTACGGTATTGATTTCCTGATCGAGAAAAAACAGTACGACTTCGAGCGTTATGCAAGACACGGCATGAAAGGAACAGACTTCCGTCTTCGTGAAGAGATCGCAGATCAGATTCGCGCACTTCAGCAGATGAAAGAGATGGCAGCAATCTACGGATATGATATTTCACAGCCGGCAAAAGATGCAAAAGAAGCAGTACAGTGGCTGTATTTCGGATACCTTGCGGCGATCAAGACACAGAACGGAGCTGCAATGAGTGTCGGACGTATCTCTACATTCCTTGATATTTATATTGAAAGAGATATGAAGAACGGTGTTCTGACAGAGAGCGAAGCTCAGGAATTGATTGACCACATGGTTATGAAGTTCCGTATGGTTAAATTCGCAAGAATCCCGTCATACAACGAGCTGTTCTCAGGAGACCCGGTATGGGCAACACTTGAAATGGGTGGTCTCGGACAGGACGGACGTTCTATGGTAACAAAGAACGACTTCCGTTTCCTTCACACACTTGAGAACATGGGACCGTCTCCGGAGCCGAACCTGACAGTTCTTTACTCAGAAAGACTTCCGGAAAACTTCAAGAAATATACATCTTTGATTTCTGTAAAGACAAGTTCCGTACAGTACGAAAACGATGATGTTATGCGTCCGGTTTGGGGCGATGACTACAGCATCTGCTGCTGTGTATCCGCAACTCAGACAGGTAAAGAGATCCAGTTCTTCGGAGCAAGAGCAAACCTTGCAAAATGCCTGCTTTACGCGATCAACGGCGGTGTTGACGAGAAAACAAAAGTACAAGTAGCTCCGGCTTACAGACCAATCACATCAGAGTATCTTGATTACGATGAAGTAATGGAGAAATATGACGAGATGATGGAGTGGCTGTCCAAACTGTATGTTGATACATTGAACATGATCCACTACATGCATGACAAATACTACTATGAAGCAGCAGAGATGGCTCTTATCGATACAGATGTAAGACGTACATTTGCAACAGGTATCGCAGGATTCTCACATGTAGTAGACTCCTTAAGCGCAATCAAATATGCGAAAGTAAAAGTAATTCGTGACGAAGACGGTCTTGCAACAGACTTTGAGATCGAGGGAGACTTCCCGAGATACGGTAACGATGACGACCGTGCAGACGATATTGCGATCTGGCTGCTCAAGACATTTATGCACAAATTGAGCAAATGCCACACATACAGAGATTCTGAGCCTACAACATCGATCCTGACAATTACATCAAACGTAGTTTACGGAAAAGCAACAGGAACTCTTCCGGATGGAAGAAAAGCAGGCGAGCCGCTGTCACCGGGAGCAAACCCGTCTTACGGCGCAGAGAAGAACGGTCTTCTTGCTTCCCTGAACTCTGTAGCAAAACTTCCGTACGAGCTGGCTCTTGACGGAATCTCTAATACACAGACGATCAGCCCGAATGCACTCGGACATGATGATGACGAGCGTAAAGTAAATCTTGCCCGCGTAATGGACGGATACTTCCATCAGGGAGCACACCACCTGAACGTAAACGTATTCGGTACAGATAAACTGATCGACGCTATGGAGCACCCGGAAAAACCGGAATATGCAAACTTTACAATCCGTGTATCAGGATATGCCGTTAAGTTTATCGACCTGACAAGAGAGCAGCAGTTAGACGTAATCGCAAGAACTTGCCACGAGTCTATGTAATAAATAGTAACAGTTCAGTCCGCGCCATTCGTAAAACTGCACTGTATGGCTGAACTGTTACAATAAATAAAGGTCTGCAGATTTCTTTAGAAAGAAAAATGTGACTATAAGATGAAGAAAGTCCGGTTCTTTTGCTTGAGATATGATCTTTGGCAGAAGAACCGGTTTCTTTATAAATCTTTATAAAATGAAAAGGAGACGCCGGAATGGAACAGGCAAACGAAATAAAAGGATACGTTCATTCACTTGAAAGTTTTGGATCAGTAGACGGACCGGGAGTACGATACGTGATCTTTTTGACAGGATGCGCTATGCGCTGTCAGTTCTGTCATAACCCGGATACATGGAATCTTAAGAAAGGAACGCTGTATACGGCAGATGAGCTTCTGAAAACAGCTCTGCGCTATCGCACTTACTGGGGAGATAAAGGCGGGATCACGGTAAGCGGAGGAGAGCCTCTTCTTCAGATTGACTTCTTGATTGAATTGTTCCGCAAAGCGAAGGAAGCCGGAGTCCATACAACGCTTGATACAAGTGGAAATCCGTTTACGAGAGAAGAACCGTTTTTCGGGAAAGTACAGGAACTGATGAAATATACAGATCTTGTGATGCTCGATATAAAACATATCGATGATGAGCAGCATAAGATATTAACAGGATGTACGAATGAAAATATTCTTGATTTCGCTAAATATTTGGATGAGATTAAAAAACCTGTCTGGATTCGTCATGTCCTTGTTCCGCAGAGGAGCGACGATGACGGAGCGCTTGGAAAACTCCGTGAATTCATTGACGGACTAAGTAATGTGGAAAAAGTCGAAGTCCTTCCGTATCATACGCTCGGAGCATATAAATGGAAAGAACTCGGATATGAGTATCCGTTGGAGGGGATTGATCCTCCGACAAAAGAGCGGATTGAAAATGCAAATAAAATACTGCGTACAGCGGAATGTAAGTAAAAACGAAAGTATCGGGATACAGAAGATGAATTTTGTATCCCGATACTTTTTTGATACGCCTGAAAGAAGTGGGCGTTTTATGTTGACTGTACTATTTGAGTGTGTGTGCCGCGAAAAAGAAACAGGAATGAAAACAGGCATACAATCGCTTCGGTGACAGGAACGGTAAGCCAGATCCCTGTCAATCCAAATAATGACGACAAAATCCATGCGGCAGGAATGATCAGTATAAAGCCTCTTAAAACAGAGATGACAAATGCAAGTTTTGGTTTGTCGCATGAACATAAAAATGCAGATGCTATAATGTTCACTCCGGCAAAAAATAAGTTGATAAAATAAATTCTCATGCCTCCGGAAGCGATAGTTGTCAACAGAGGATCATCCGCCTTGTTGAATGCTTCGGCGATAGGAACAGAAAAAAGGACTGATCGTTATGTAGGAAACAAGCGAAAGGAGAAGGCTTGTGATCAGCGCATATTTTCGTATACTGTTTTGTACATGCTTTCCTTTTGCATCGGCATGTCTGCTGACGATAGGCTGTATGCCCTGCGCGATCCCTGTAAAAACAGAAGTGAGGACAAGGGCGATATTTGCAAGGATTCCGTAGGCGGCAACACCTGTATTTCCGTTCAACTTAAGGATCAGGAAATTGAATACGATAATAACGATTCCAGAGGAAAGCTCCAGTACAAGAGAGGAAACTCCCAGGAAACAAATATCAGCGGCGCGTTTTAATGACAGCCGTATTTTTGTAATATGAAACCGGTTGTTTTTCTTTATAAAATGGACAGACATGATGAGCATACTGATCACAGGAGCAGTTGCAGTCGCAGTGGCGGCTCCTGCCATTTCCATGCCAAGCGGATAGATAAAAATTATAGTCCAGTACAATGTTGGCAAGACTTCCGATAAGCATTCCCGCCATAGAAAGTCTGGGAGCTCCGTCGTTTCTCACAAAACAAAGGAAGAAGATTGTTTCCGAGAAAGAGCGGGGAGAAGAGAAGCAGTATGCGGATGTAGTCGGAGGCGTAACCGATCGTGTCGTGATCGGCGCCGAGTATGGCGGAAATCTCTTCTGAACAAAATGCTCCCGCAAAGGAGAAGAAAAGTGCGCAGAGAGCGGCCAAAAGCAGAGCATGTGTAAAAGCAGTGCGGTGTGTATCGCTGTCCGGGCGTGTCGATGAAAGCGAGTAGCGGGCGGCTCCGCCCATACCGATCATCAGACCGATCCCGTTCATAAGGTTGTATGCAGGGAGCGTCAGATTGAGCGCCGCGAGGGCGTCTGCGCCGATTCCCCTTGCAATGAAAAAAAACCGTCGGCCAGAATATAGCAGGAAAATCCGATCATGCCGAGGACGTTTGATGATACATATTTAAAAAAAGGTATGGAAGATCGATTGTTCGTTTTGTCTTGCAGCGTTCATAAAAGTTCCTTCCGTAAAAAAAGGCATCTGACGATGCATTTTCTCTGAAAATATTTCAAGAAAGAGTGCGAAGCCAAATGCGTTGAAATGTAAGCTTTCTATCAAAAGTCTATTTTGTATGGTCTTATTGTTTGCGACGCTATCGTACCATAGAACAAAGGGAAAATCAAATCTTTTTTAATTCCCCGATCAGGTGTATGATATAATAGATCGGCGCAAACGGAAATAGCGCCGGAAAATGAGCAAAACGGAAGCAGATGCGAAAGAAACAGATGCGATGAAAGCAGGCGCGAAAGAAACAGACAGAAGAATGACGGAAAGGGGTTTATAATATGAATAAGAAGGAAATATTAGAGATAAGAAAGCAGTTTACTCCGGCAAATTGTGCGATTACACGTATATGCGGGTGTTATGTAGATCATGAGAAAGAAAAGAAGATGGAATCAAAAGAAGCCTTTTTTGTCATTGCCGGAAGAAGAGGCGTTTAAATATTTGACATTTTTAAAAAGACGCTTTCCGGTACGGTCGGGAAAAATATATTGAATATGGAATTTCCGATCGATGCGGAGATGCCCGGGGGAACGCAGGAGTTTCTTTTGAAGCTTCGCAGCAGCAAGCTTCAGGATGATATGCTTTTGGAAGAGTTTTATGATAAAGTCATCGAGGCATACGACTGTGCCGAGAATTATTACATTATTTTGATCCATGCGATGTATGATGTTCCGGGAAAATCTTCCGACGGGATCGAAATGTTCGACGCGTCTGACGAAGTGTATGAATATTTGCTTATGAGTCTCTGCCCGGTGTCTTTGTCGAAAGCAGGATTGAGTTATAATGCGGAAAGCAACTGCATTCAGGATCGGATAAGAGACTGGATCGTAGATATGCCCGATAAAGGATTTTTGTTCCCTGCCTTTAATGACCGAAGCACGGATTTACATAGTATGCTATATTATACGAAGAAATCAGAAGATTTACAGCCCGGAATGATCGATCGGCTTTTCGGAACGAAGATGCCGATGTCTGCCGATACGCAGAAAGAAACGTTTAAAATGTTGATCGAAGACACGCTTGGTGAGGACGGAGATTATGAGACCGTCAGAAATATTCATGAAACGCTGAATCAGTTGATAGAAGAACATAAGGAAGAACCGGAACCGCTGGCGCTTGATCTGACAGATATGAAGAAAGTGTTTGAGCAAAGCGGTGTAGAGGCGGAAAAGATGGAAAGTTTCGACCGCAATTTCACGGAAAATGCAGGAGAAAAAACATCGCTTTTAGCATCTAATATTGCAGAGACGAGAAAGTTTCAGATTGAAACTCCGGACATCGTTATTAAGGTAAATCCGGAAAGAGCGGATCTCGTTGAGACGAGGATCATTGACGGACGCCGCTGTCTTGTGATACCGGTGGACGATCATATAGAAGTAAACGGAATCAATGTGCAGACGATCAAAATGAAAGAACGGGAAGAAAATCAGGAGACATATAATTAACCTACTAAATAAAATTAGTCAAAAGGTATGAAAAAAATGTGAAGTCAACATGTATATGTTGACTTTTTTTGTGTTATATTACTAATATATTATTTAGTTATCTAACTAATAAATAAAAAGTAAGAGGGAGGCATAACATGTTTCAATGTGATATAAACGATGCTCCGGTGATCGGGATATTGGGAATTGTGTCGCACCGGGCGAAAGTTGCGGCAAAAGATATGTACAGTGTATTTGATCTAAACAGAAGTCAGGCAAGTATTTTACTTACGCTTCATCACTGTGAGTCTATGTCGCAGAAGGATCTGGCAAAGCAGTTGAATATTACCGCTCCGTCGATTACATCATCGATCCGTAAAATGGAACAGTTTGGATATATTGCAAGACAGACAGATCCTGCGGATCAGAGAGTTATGCGGTTGGCGCTTACAGAGAAAGGACGTTCGTGCATTCAATCTATAAAAGACGTGACGGATAAAATGGAGGAGATCCTGCTTAAAGGAATGAGCGTAGAAGAAAAAATATTGTTTCGCAGGCTTTTAGTTCATGTAAACAATAATATTGATCAATATGAAAGGAAAGAAAAGATATGAAAAACTTATTTAAGTATGCGTCCGAGCACTGGAAAGCGCTTCTTGCGATCGTGGCCATTTTGATCGTGCAGGCGTATTGTGATCTGTCTTTGCCTGCATATACTTCGGACATCGTCAATGTGGGAATCCAACAAGGCGGAGTTGAAGATCATATACCGGATGCGATTTCCGCGGAAGATATGGAGACACTTTTGCTTTTTACTTCTGAAAAAGACGGAAAAACTGTTTTGTCGGCATATGAAAAGGATGACAAAACATATGAAGAACAGGCTTATGTCTTAAAAGATACTGTAAAAGAAGATACGGATAGGACGGAAAAATTTAAGCGGTATTCTGGCAGCGCCTATGATGATGGCGGCAGGATTTGAATCAGGAAGCGATATGACCGCAGATATCGAAGAACAGTTGAAAGCACAGCTTCCTCCGGAAAATGATATCGGAAGATATGACGGTTTTGGATATTTTGAAAATGATGCCGCAGGAGCAGAAACAGGCATTTGTATCGGAGATAGAAAAAAGACGGAAGAACTTCCTGATACGATCACAGAGCAGGCTGCCGTAAATTATGTAAAAGAAGCTTATGCAGATCTCGGTATCGATATGGATGAATTGCAGTTTCGCTATCTGTTTTCAACAGGAGCTAAAAATGATCGGTCTTGCATTTCTCGGAATGGCGGCAAGCGTTCTTGTCGGATTTCTTGCATCCCGCGTCGGAGCGGCGGCAGGACGCGATCTAAGAGGAAGAGTGTTTAAGAAAGTCGTAGGATATTCAAGCAATGAGTTCGATCATTTTTCCACGGCGTCTTTGATCACGAGAAGTACAAACGATATCCAACAAGTACAGTTTATTATCGTGATGCTGCTTAGAATTGTACTTTATGCGCCGATTCTTGCGATCGGAGGCATTGTGCAGGTATTTCAGACAAATGTTTCAATGTCCTGGATCATCGGTCTGGCAGTTGTTTTGATCGCTTTAGTCGTTTTGGTTTTGTTTGCGGTTGCAATGCCGAAATTTAAGAGCCTGCAGAAATTAGTTGATAAAGTGAACCTTGTTATGAGAGAAATATTGACCGGACTTCCTGTGATCAGGGCGTTTAGTACAGAGAAGCATGAGGAAAAGCGGTTTGACAAAGCAAATATGGATCTGATGAAAACAAATCTGTTCGTAAATCGCGCGATGACGTTTATGATGCCGATCATGATGCTTATTATGAACGGGATCTCGGTTTTGATCATGTGGTCCGGTGCAAAAGGAATCAACGACGGACAGATGCAGGTCGGAGATATGATGGCGTTTATCCAGTATACGATGCAGATTATTATGGGATTCCTTATGATATGCATGTTGTCGGTTATGCTTCCAAGAGCGGCTGTTGCGGCAGATCGTGTGGATGAGGTTCTGTCCAGCAGGACGGTGATCCATGATCCGAAAACACCGAAAAATTTGAAGAAAACAAAATGGTGTGCTCACATTCGACCATGTTTCTTTCAATATCCGGGTGCGGATTGAAAATGTTCTTGAAGATATTACATTT
>ENA-OPYU01001023-OPYU01001023.1-human-gut-metagenome-genome-assembly--contig:-NODE-1023-length-10126-cov-2.374337_pt1 | contig 10126 bp, 13 predicted proteins | sample MGYA00242637_ERZ504482 | MGnify/ENA primary metagenome ERZ504482 (study PRJEB26092, sample SAMD00036237) | human gut metagenome | host: Homo sapiens | study: EMG produced TPA metagenomics assembly of...
CCTGCCTCTAGCAGGCGGATATCATATGAACCTAATGAGAGCAGAAAGCCCCGGACCTTCTGTCAGCAAGCTTGTCCCAAAAGTACAGTCCACTGCAAAAAGTACTTTACACGATTTATCTGGGCATGACTGTCCTGCAGATCATCCTTTTGCTGCTTGGCGGTGTACCTGTATTTGATTCTCTTTGTATTACTTTCGGTTCTGCCGGAACCGGAGGCTTTGGAATCAAAAACTGACAGTATGGCAAGCTACAGCACTTATTGTCAGGTGGTAACAACTGTTTTTATTATTTTATTGGTGTGAATTTTCTGCCTACTATCTGATCCTCACAAAGAAATTTAAGCAGGCGTTTAAGCTTGAAGAAGTGCGGTATTATTTTGGAATCATCCTGCTTCCGTAATTCTGATCGCAGTGAATACCCCGCCACATGTTCAGCGGATTTGCAGAAGCCTTCCAGCAGTCAGCATTCCAGGTTGGTTCTATTATTACAACCACCGGTTATTCCAGTACAGATTTCAACCAGTGGCCTGCGCTGTCAAAAAAGCGATTCTGGTTCTGCTTATGTTTGTTGGTGCCTGTGCAGGAAGTACAGGAGGAGGTATCAAGGTTTCCCGTGTTGTTCTTCTCTGTAAGGCAGCCCGAAAGGAGTTTCAGCTATACCTTCACCCAAATGCGGTAAAAAAAATCTGAAAACTGGATAATAAGGCGGTTTCACATGAGACGCTGCGCTCTACCAATATTTTTCTCAGTGTTTATCTGCTGATCTTCTGTGGTTCTATCCTGATCGTCTCACTGGATAATTTGATCTGGTTACCAACTTTACCACAGTTGCCGCTACCCTGAATAATATTGGACCCGGCCTTGAAGTTGCAGGACCAATGGGAAATTTCAGTTCCTTCTCCTATCTGTCCAAAAGTGTTATGATTTTCGACATGCTTGCCGGGCGGCTGGAAATCTTCCCTCTGCTTCTTTTATTCTTTAAGGATACATGGAAAAAATTTTAACTTTACTGTAAGCAGAAAAACAATTATATTTTGCCTGGTGGAAATGTTCCGTAACTGTGACAGAAAATATTTCAAAATCATCTGAAAAATATTATGTCAGAGGCAACACTGTTTTCATATTTTTTTCAAATTGATATCACAATTTCTTCACATTTATGTTTTATAGTAAGGTATGTAGAAAGCTCAGTGCTTTCTATACAAATAATTTTTCTTTTTCATACGCGCCGGTACGAAAGTACCGGCCTCCTTCCAATTATGACCATTTTTATAATCCATCTCTTTATGAAAAAAAAGCGTCGGGAACAAATTTTCCCACGTCATTTTTTTAAATGTGATGTTCCGTTATTCATGAATTTTCACTGATCACCTTCCAGATACTGCTGTTTTCAAATCCAAGTTTCCACTGTGCTACGCCTGCAAGTTGTATTTCGGAATGAGTTTACCTTTCCGCAATAGACTGTGCATCCTCAACCCATATTTCATAACTGGAACCGTCTTTTCATAAGAAGCAGTATTCTGCCCAACACTGCCGTCCCATATAGTCTCTGCCTTATTTTCTTTTATTACATTCTGTGCCTGATCCATTCCGATCGCTTCGCTTGTCAAAGCTCCTCCGGTTGTCTTCCAGAGTCTTGTATAAAAATGGGATTGCCAGAATGGTCCGTTCTGCCGGTACTTCTGCCAGAGTATCCACAACCCCATTTTTCTACCCAGGGAAGAGAAGCCACAGAGCCCGGTTCTTCTGAACCTACATAATGTTCATCATATCCCATGATGATCACATAATCTACAACCTACCCCCTGTTCTTCTCTGTCATAAATGACTGGTCAAAAATCTTCAGGTACCGGATTATCCACAGACAGTACAAGAATTTCTCTTATGACACTCAATAGACAATTCTCTTCAAAAAATTGCAGAAAATGCGGTCCCGCATCTTCACTGAGCGTTTCAAAATCCACATTAATTCCATCAAGACCTGATTTTTTCCGCAGCGCTCATAAGCTGACTGATAATATTCTGGCGTGAAGAAAGCTGAGACAAAGTATCTGTTGTACTTACGTCTGCGGTAAAGTTGTCAATCAGTCCCCATACCTTCATTCCTTTATCATGCGCCTGTTTTACATAGTCAGCAGAAGATATATCTGCAATATTGCCCTGTGTATCCTGCAAATAGAACCAGGTAGGAGAAATAACATTTACTCCGCTTACATTTGCCACTGCATCGGTAAAATATGCATTAGCCTCTTCTGACGTCACCTGATGCCAGGACAGATTCACCGGTTCTTCCATAACCAGGTGCTGATACTCTTCCTTCTGAAAGTCTCTCTCAAAATCCTTTGCTTCCGGAGAAGACACATCTTTCTTTTTCACAAATCCGATATATCCATCCATTGTAGCAACCTGCACCCATTCTTCATATTCCTCCATGAAGGTCAGAGTATCGCCTTTCTTGACCTCTGTGAGAACCGGTGACTTGATTCCTCCGCGATAACGGACATATGTATCTTTTTTTGCAGTTGTCTACATTTACCCCGGTAAACTGATTCTGTATAATGATTCTGGAAGGATTTTCTCCCATATATACGTCCATGTCTGTATATTTTTGTACAAAGGCAGACTTAAAAATACACTTCCATCCTTCAGCCACACATCTCCATCTCCGTTCTGAGATGCCGGATACATCTGAAGCTCAGAAGGTGTTGCATAAAGAATCTGCTGATTTGAACTGTCCCAGTAATATCTCTGGTTCAAATGGCCTGATACAAACTCCAGCGGAAGATAAGTCTGATCATCAGATGTTACTGCGCGCTCCTCCATAATCTCTGTTCCCAGGACGATCACAGACTCTCCCTCCGCAGTCTTGCCGTAATATTCGTTCAGATCCATGCGCTCTTTTGTCGGAATATATTTTTTGACCACATGAATTCCAACTCCTGCTGCAGCAAGCAGAAGAATCAGAACGCAGACGATAACTGCCGGCATATACTGCTTCTTCATTTGTTTTTTAACCTGCTTTTTCATTTGCTTTTTCCTTTCAGTTCAGAACTATATGTTTCACAAACTTCCTCTTTTGCTTAAAAAAGGGCTGTTTCATTATATCATACTTTTGTGCGATTGCGTTATAAAATCATTCTTTTTATATTTTTTTCCATATTTCGGGAATACTCCGCCTGGTCAGGCATGAGAGGGGAATTTACTGCCTTTGACGGGGAATTCCCGTTCTTCTGTGCATATCATCATGCTTTTGCATAAAATTCCTTTGTACTGTGTGATATATTTTCTCTTCTTCCCTCCTTTCGCGGATTTTTGAAAGCACCCTGTGGGTTTCTGAAAAAATCTCTGTCCATAAAAGAAGCCTTATCTTTAAAATACGTGGGATTTGTATGATTGCCGCAGCGGGAATGCTGCATGACTATAAAATGGCAACAATACATTTGAAAAAACGAAATCAGTCAATATGTAAGCTGTTATCTGTGATGTTCCGGCGCTTCCATTACATCCAGAATGATTTTTCTGTTTTTTATTATACCTTGTTTTTAATCATATGCAAGAGGTTTCAGCAAAATATAAAAAAGTTTTCGATTTTGTTTTCAAATATTTTATATTTAGGTAAATTGAATTTCTTTACATTCTCCATATTTGTGGTATATAATAGATGCTAAGTTGATATGCATTTTTTTAGCTGTAAATCAATAAAATCATTGACAATGTCCTGCTCTTCAAAAATGACATCATCTGCATGTATGAGTATAATAACATATGCACATGGTAAACAGACAGGATAAAAAGAATAGGATGTGATTATTATGAAAATAGAAAAATTAACGAAAACCAGATTCGCTGTACTCTGACCCGTGAAGACCTGGAGCTTCATCAAATCCGTCTCAGCGAACTTGCTTACGGTTCCGAAAAGCAAAAAACTTTTTCGTGATATGATGGAGCAGGCTCAGCTGGAATTCGGATTTGAAGCTGATAATATTCCTCTGATGATCGAGGCAATTCCTGTCACAACAGACAGTATTATCCTCATTATCACCAAAGTAGAGGATCCTGAAGAACTGGATACCCGCTTCTCCAAATTTACACCTTTTAAAGATCAGGGGCAGGGAGATCCGGTTTCCCTTGACGGTGCAGATAATATCATAGATCTTTTTCAGAAACTCTGTGAGTCCAAGCTGAAGACACTGTCCAAAAAGAACTCTGCAGAAGATAAAAATTCTGCAGAAGAAAGCCGGAACAGGAAACTCCCGCTGTTAATGTAATCCGTCTGTTTGTTTTTTTCCCGGCTGGATGATGTAATTGCTGCGGCTCATGGACTGAACGGATTCTTTACAGGCCAGAATACTCTGTACCGGAATACTGAAAATGAAACTTATCTTCTCGTTCTCCATCAGTCTGAGACTTCTCCTGAAGATTTTAACAGAGTATGCAATATCCTTTCTGAATATGGAAGCAGCAAGGCTTTCACAGTCTCGGGAGAAGCATATCTGAAAGAACATGGAAAACTGGTTTCTGCAAATGCACTTCAACAGCTTGTACAGCTTTAACAAATAATAAAGGACATTGCTCTTTATGCAATGTCCTTTTATTATTCATTCTGCTCCTCTGTATATCTCTCTTATTGAGCAAGAAAATCATTGATCTGCTGAACAAGGATATCTGCATCGAATCCATGAACCATAGCAGCCTCTTCCAGAGACTCCATCTGTGAAGACGGGCAGCCGATGCAGTGCATTCCCATTCTCATAAGAATTGCAGCGCAGTTGGGATCTATTCTGAGAAGCTCACCAATTGTTGTTTCTTTGGAAACCTGTGCCATTTCTGCTACCTCCTTTTATAATATGCAGAAAACCAATCCATCATTTCCTGCAATGTTATGCTGTTTATAGCACATTTATTATAATATAAAAATCACCTAGAATCAACGGGCTAATTATAAAAATATGTTTATAATTTTATACTTGTAATCCTCTATAAGATATATTAGAATAGCATTATAGAACCTTTCGGGGTACTAATGAGAAAAAATGGAGGATACTATAATGGCATACGTAATTACAGACGAATGTGTAAGCTGCGGATCCTGTGCTGCTGAGTGCCCATCTGAGGCAATTTCTGAAGGCGCAGATCATTTCGAGATCGATGCAGACGCTTGCGTTGACTGCGGAACATGTGCAGATGTTTGTCCTACAGAGGCTATCCAGCCAGGAGAATAATCCAACGGACTACATACAGAAAAAGAAGAGCTGCAGCAAAGCTGCGGCTCATTTTTCATTTTTATATATTCTTATGTATTTTCAGGATTCTTCCTGATTTTTTATCCACTGAAGCGGCAGCGGCTTCGCGTCTGGCAAGCTGCTGTCTTCTGATTGCAAGATCAAGAGAACGATATCTCTCCTCATCTTCATTTTGGGACTGTATCTCCTGTGTGATCAGTCTTTCCAGGATTGTCTGGAATTCCAGGATTTTAGGATTTACGGTTTCTTCTGCCGCACCGACCTCCACAGAATATACAGCTTCCTTTACCGGCACCTCATTTACAGATACCGCTTCTTCCAAAAGGCGTATCTTACTGTCAGAAGAGCCCGGAGCCGTGCGGGCAATCTGAGGGATCAGATCCTTAATCGCCCGAAGCTGCAAACCTCTTTTCTTCAGTTCTCTGATATTCAGAAAAAGTTGAATATCATATCTGGTGTAGTAGCGGTGGCCAAGTTCATTTCTCTGGATATGAAGGTCAAGCTCGTCCTCCCAGTAACGCATAACATATGGCTTCACCCCCGTCATTTCTGATGCCTGTCTGACCGTATATCTTGTCTCCATACCGCACCTCCTACATCTCAAATTATAGCAGAGTATATGAGTATTTCAACAAAAACCGTTCGACAATTTTTGCTGTAAAATAATCCGTAGTTATTATCCAGTCTTTTTACGGCTTATTAAAAGTTTTGATTCAAACTATAAATAAGCAGATGTAAAAAGTGCGTAATCTCCTCGCTGATTTGTCTTTGCGAAACGCCCACATAGAGTTTATCCTTTCTTTTATGTCCACATATTCCGAATTTTAGTATGTAAAATTTGATATTTGATCATTTATAGTTTTTAATTGTATTCTGTAACGCATTTGCTCCTGTATGTATGGGAATTTCATAAAATTGTATCAGCTGTATTGCAAAGTATTATCTTCAAGCAGTTATATCCGGAGCAAAGCGAATGGTTTTTTATTTACCGGGAATGCCACTGCAGAGTTACTACTTTCCCGATAAGCAAAAAAAGTCTCCCATATTTCACCTGACAGGTGTCCAATACGGAAGATTCTTTTTGTACGACTTTATTTTTTCATATTTACAAACTGTGTATACCTTGGCAGCCATACCAGCTCAATGGTTCCAATGGGGCCGTTACGCTGTTTGGCAATAATGACCTCGGCAATATCCTTTTTTTCCTGTATCCTTGTGATAATAATCATCTCTGTACAAAAACATTACTACGTCCGCATCCTGCTCAATAGCTCCGGATTCTCGAAGGTCAGAAAGCATTGGCCTGTGATCAGGTCTCTGCTCTACCGCACGGCTTAACTGTGACAGTGCAATAACAGGAACAGAAAGCTCACGGGCAAGAGCTTTCAGAGAACGGGAAATATCTGAAATTTCCTGCTGTCTGGAATCGCTTTTTCCACTTCCGCTCATCAGCTGCAGATAGTCGATCATGATAATTCCGAGATTGTGCTCCAGCTTGTACTTCCTGCATTTGGATCGCATTTCCGCAATGCTGATACCCGGCGTATCGTCAATGATCAGATTGGAACGGCCAATAATATCCGCGCCCTCTACCAGCTTTGTCCAGTCCTCGTCTTTCAGATTACCGGTTCTCATGTTCTGGGAATCCACATGGGACTCCATTGCCAGCAGTCGGTTTACAAGCTGCTCCTTTGACATTTCCAGACTGAAGATCGCCACAGTAACATTTTTACGAAATGCCATATACTGCGCGATATTCAGTACAAAAGCGGTCTTTCCCATAGAGGGTCGGGCCGCGATCAGGACAAGATCTGAAGGATGCATACCCGAAGTTTTGTAATCCAGGTCAACAAAGCCTGTAGGAATTCCGGTAACGCTTCCCTTCAGCTTGGAAGCTTTTTCAATATTATTAATGGCATTCAGAACCACCTGCTGAATCGGTACATAATCGCCGCCAATACTTCTCTGTAAAATACTGAAAAGTTTTTTTCTGCCTCTTCCAGAAGGGTTTCTGTATTTTCCTTTTTCCAGATAACAGCTGTTCGCCACCTCCTCCGTAGTCTTAATGAGACGACGAAGAAGAGCTTTTTCACTTACAATATTTGCATAATATTTTATATTTGCAGAAGTAGGAACTGCTTCCAGAAGCTCTCTGACATATTCCATACTGCTGATATCCGGAGGAAGGTCCTTTTCTTTCAGTCTGTTCTGAAGAGTAATCAGATCAACCGGCTGTCCTTCATTGCACAGCTCTACCATAGCGTCAAAAATAATACCGTACTGATTCTGATAAAAATCATCGTTTGTAAGAATTTCAGACGCAACAAGGATCGCATCCTGTCCATGAGCATGGAGCCGATCACAGACTGTTCTGCTTCAATGCTGTGGGGAAGTATTCTCCTGACCAGTGCTTCTTCCATACTGCGGGCTCCTCCGTTTTATGCTTCTTTGATCCAGACCTTAAGACTTCCGGTTACCTTCGGATGCAGTTTCACACCGACCTGAGTCACACCCAGATTGCGGATCGGACCGTCAAGCTGAAGTTTCTTTTTATCAATGTCCAGATTCAGCTGAGACTTTGCAGCCTCGGAAATTTCTTTTGCTGAAACAGAACCAAAGGTTCTTCCGCCTTCTCCTACTTTCAGCGTAAGAATTACTTCTTTTGTTTCCAGATCCTTTGCAAATGCCTGAGCAGCCTCCAGATTTTCCTGTGCTACTTTTCTTCATTTGCCTTCTGAAGCTTCAGGTCATTGAGATTTTTCGGTGTTGCCTCAACGCCCAGTTTCTTTGGCAGAATCATATTTCTGGCATAGCCGTCACTGACATTTACAATCTGACCTTTTTTCCAAGAGATTTTACATCTTCTAATAAAATTACTTTCATTTTGTTTCCTTTTCCTCCTGATACATTTCGTCAATAATGTTCTTCAGCATCTCTTCAACCTCAGGCATTGGTTTCTTCACCTGTGCGCCTGCAATATTCAGATGACCTCCGCCGCCCATTTTTTCCATCAGCACCTGTACATTCACTTCATCAATGGCTCTGGCGCTGATATACACCTCATTATTATACGGCGTCAGCACAAAAGATGCTTTTACACCGGCAATATTCAAAAGCTCGTTTGCCGCCTGAGCGCCCACTACTGTAGGACTTTCCAGGCCCTCGCTGGGACACTTGGCAATGGCAAAGCAGTCTTTATAAATACTTGCGGTACGAACTGCCTCTGCCCGTGCCTTATATGAATCAATATTATCTCTGAGAAGCTTGCGCACTCTTGTCATATCTGCGCCGCTTCTTCTCAGAAAGGCTGCCGCTTCGAAAGTCCGCACGCCAGCTCTGGTAATAAAATTATTGGTGTCGATCATAATTCCCGCATAAATACAGTCTGCCTCTATATTTCTCAGTCTCAGATCATCAGAAAAATACTGAAGGATCTCTGCCACCATTTCACAGGTAGAGGAAGCATAGGGTTCCACATAGGAAAGCACTGCATTCTGAATGATTTCATTGCCTCTGCGGTGGTGATCCAGCACAACAATTGTTTTTGTCATATACAGAAGCTCCTGACATTCTGTATAGCTGGGCTTGTTGGTATCCACCACTACCACTACCGTATTATTATCCACAAGCTCCATAGCCTGATTTTTGTCAATGAACATAGAAGGCTCATAATCCGGATTATTCAGGTAACCTGCCATCAGAGGTCTGATAGAAGTAGACGGATCATTTACTACAATGTGCACCGGTTTGCCCAGAGTTTTTCCCGCACGGTAAATACCAATGGCAGCTCCCAGCGCATCCACATCAGTGATCTTATGACCCATAACGACCACTCGTTCCTTGGTACTCATAAACTCCTTCAGCGCCTGCGCCTTTACACGGGCTTTGACACGGGTTGTCTTTTCCATCTGCTGAGCTTTTCCGCCATAATAGGTGATGCTGTTCTCCGTTTTTGATGACTACCTGACTCGCCGCCCCGACCCAGAGCCATTTCAATGGCAATCCGGCAGTACTCATAACTTCTGAAGATACGTAGCTGCATTAAGACCGATTCCAATACTGAGGGTGACTGTCATTTCATTTCCTATATTGACAGTCTTAACTTCCTCCAGAATATGAAATTTCTGCTCTTTTAGGGCTTCCAGAGAACTCTGACGCATAATCAGGAAATATTTGTCCTTTTCAAGCTTACGCACTAGGCCATCATAATTTGAAAAACTACTTTGTGATCTTTCTGTCAATTAAAGCAATCAGAAGAGAACGCCTTACATCTTCCACACTCTCAAGTGCTTCTTCGTAATTATCCAGATATGCCAGAGCAACTACAAGCTTGTTGTCCTCGTTTGCTTTAATATAATCTTTCAGTTCTGTCTCATCATACAGATACATGGCAATCAGGCTTGTATTCTCGGAAAGTCCCTCCAGAACTTCTGAATGAACCATTGCCTCGCCTAACAGGACACGCTGCATGGAAATCCTGTATATACAGTCACCAACCTGTGTACTGATCTCGGATATCTCTTTTTTCTTCCGGAACCGGAAGCTTGTCCGGCGTAATATCCGGAAAAATCGTATTAATATTTTTCTGTAGAACTGATCTTTTCCTGTAAGCTGCGCAAATACCTTGTTGCACCAGATCATTCTCCCCTGCATATCCATGATCGCATATGGCAGAGCAAGCTCTTCCAGAACTCTCTTTCAAGGAATTCATACTGACTTGCAAAGGCCACAAGATCGTTAAACATCTGAGGTCTGTGGTAACAGAAAATACCTACAGCGCAGGCCAGATAGATCAGCGCTCCCAGTGTAACAACCACTCCGGCTTTTATATCTATCGCATAAACCACTATGTTCAGGATAATCAGAAGAGCGGTTCAGATACA
>ENA-OPYU01001024-OPYU01001024.1-human-gut-metagenome-genome-assembly--contig:-NODE-1024-length-10111-cov-3.374700_pt1 | contig 10111 bp, 14 predicted proteins | sample MGYA00242637_ERZ504482 | MGnify/ENA primary metagenome ERZ504482 (study PRJEB26092, sample SAMD00036237) | human gut metagenome | host: Homo sapiens | study: EMG produced TPA metagenomics assembly of...
AAGCCGGTCAAACCGGATCAAAAGCAAGATCCTGAAATTTCTCAAAATAAAGTAGTGAACAATGTGGTTAATAATTCTTATAAAAAGCCGATTTCCAATGCACCAAAAACAGGGGATTTTGGCAATGGAACAGGATATACAGGTTTAGCTGCATTGGCTGCGGGATTGATGCTTCTTCTTGGAATAAAGAAAAAAATGAAAAGAGGAAGACGGTGAAGAATAAGATCTGATATGATCACATTAAAAGCGGTGTAGCAATTTGCTATGCCGTTTTATTGTGACAGCTATGAACCAAATCTCAGGTTAGCCAGATACATTGGTGATCGAAATTAAGCCATTATGGCTGCCAATCGAAATCAAGAATTATGATTGACAAATTGCATAAATAGAGTAAAGTTTAGTTAGTTAAAATCTAACTAAAAGGCGAAGAAGATTATTATTTTGAGGAAACGATTTGCTTTTTGGAAAATGTTTAAGGAGAAATCAAAGAGACTATGTCAGAAGAAATGCTTGTAAGTTATTGCTCGCCCACTTTATCGGGGCTTAAAACAGGAAGTCTTTTTTCGTGTCCATGTGATTCTAAAAAAACGATGTCCGGAGAAATAAGTAATTTTAATCAGAAGTTGTCAAAAAAAGGAATCCGAATTCTTCCGGTACGCATATCAGGCAGGAGAGCTTTGATTTATGTTTATCGTCCGGAAAAATTAAAGCAGGATTTTTTTGATGAGAAAGTGCAGACGATTTTAGCACATAAAGGGTATGACTGCACAAACCAAAATCGTTGTGTCTGCAGATTGGTTGAAAAACTGCGGAAGGATTCAGAATTTCCACATGAGATTGGTTTATTTTTAGGATATCCGGCGGAAGATGTCAAAGGATTTATAGAAAATAAGGCGGCTAGCAGCAAGTGCTCGGGATGTTGGAAAGTATATGGGGATGAACAAACAGCAATGAATCTCTTTGAAGAATACAGGAAGTGTACAGAAATCTGCTATAGAAAATGGAAAAACGGCGCAGATGTTGAACAGCTTACGGTTTCTATATAATCATGAATTCAGAAGAGCCGATAGAGAATGAAAAAATCCGCTTTAATAAGTTGAAAAAATTCATATGGATTTCATATGGAAAATATGTAATAAATTTGCTTATTAATTGAAAAAACAAAAAATGAAAGGGAAAAGTATGATTATTACGACAACACCTTCTATTGAGGGAAGAAGAATTGTAGATTACAGAGGAATTGTTTTTGGCGAGGTTGTCTCAGGTGTGGATTTTGTCAGAGATCTGGCGGCGTCTTTCACGAACTTTTTTTGGCGGAAGATCAGGCGGATACGAGGAAGAACTTGTGACGGCAAGACAGAATGCGCTTAACGAGATGGCTCAGCGGGCGGCATCGGCAGGAGCGAATGCTGTTGTGGGAGTTGACGTTGATTATGAAGTTCTCGGGGCTGACGGAAATATGCTGATGGTGACAGTGAGCGGAACGGCAGTGGTTGTAGAGTAAATCAATTTTTACAAGGCAGCAGGGTCAGAAAAAGATCAGGAATAGGATTTGGGAAAAGGATCATGGAGAAGCGTCTGCATGGTCTTTTTTGCTTTCCGCTAAGAAATATAAAATCCCGGATATACAGAAGAGAGAATATGATGTAATATAGTATGGATATAGACTAAAGAAAAAGATAAAGGTGATTTTGTGAGAATCGGTAAAAAAATGTTCAAAAAGAGAGAAAAAAGGGCAATGTCTGTTTCGCTGTATGCGAACTTGATGTTTGTCGTAGTGGAGCTTGTAATGGCGATAGTGACAGGTTCACAGGCTGTTTTGCTGGATGGTGTATATGACGGAATCGAATTCGTTATGCTTCTTCCGTCTTATCTTTTTAATACCGCTTTTTATATAAGCCGAGTAACGAGAAATATCCGTTTGGGCATATGCAGATGGAGACTGTGTTTATCGTTGTAAAAGGAATAACAATGATCACTGTTACAGTCGGTTTGATCACGAACAGTATCAATATATTATTTCACGGCGGGCGGACAGTTGATTTTGGAGTTGTAGCGTGGTTTGAGCTGTTTGCTTGTGTTCTTGGCATAATAGTGACATTTTATCTGAAGAGGAAAAACAAAGCGATGAATTCCCCTCTTATTACAGTAGAGATGCAGGGGGTGGAAGATGGATAGTATGCTTTCCCTCGGAATGACAGCCGTATTTTTCCTTCCGGTTTTCCTTCCGTTTAAAGGAGTAGGTCAATTAACTCCGTATTTGGACCCGTTTATCACGATCGTGCTGTCTATGATCATGCTTCCGATCCCGGTTAAAACGGTGTTTACCCGGAATCAGGGATCTGTTGTTGATCTCTCCCGAGGAGGAAACAGTATCAGAGATCAAGCAGACGGTGGAACCGATCATACAGGAAAGTAATTGTGTGGATATTTATTATGACATTGTCAGAACGGGAAGAAAATTATGGATCAGCGCGTATATTAAATTGAACAAGGATGAGCTTTCCGTAAGGAAGTTTAAGATGCTGCAGACGAGATGCATTGCCGCCTTAAGTGAAAAATATACGGATTTTTATTTTGAGCTTCTTCCTGAAATCGAGCTTGATATGGAAGAACTGGAAGAACTGCAGGAAAAGCAGGAAAAACAACAAATGGAAAATAAAAACGGGCGGGAGGATAAATAATTGAAGAAAAAGAGAGGAATTCTATTCGGAGTCGTTTTTATTTGCGTATTGTTTTTTGTAATCGTATTTTTTGTGAGGAACAAAGAATCTGCCGAACCCGTCAGCAAAAGTGATTTTAAATTGAATACTGTTGTGACTGTTACAATTTATGATTTAGAAGAAAAAGAGAAAAAGCCGGATGACAAAGATAAAAGAAATGAAAAGGGAATACATAGAGAAGAAAAGGATGCGGAAGAGATTATAGATAAAGCGTTAAAGCTTTGTGACAAATATGAAAAGATATTCAGCCGTACGCTTCCTGAAAGTGAGATTTATGCGTTGAATCACGGAACGCTTCCGATGGAAGACGGATATTATCTTTTATCCGAAGAGTGCGCGGCGTTGATCGAAAAGGGGTTGTATTATAGTGAACTTTCCGGTGGAGCGTTTGATATTACGATCGAACCTGTTTCTTCTTTATGGGATTTTACTTCAGGGGAAAAGATCGTGCCGGATGCAGAGACAATCGCGGAAAAGCAGGCATGTGTAGGCTATGAAGATGTGGAGCTTAAAGGAAATAAACTACGTTTTAAAAAAGAGGGAATGGGAATTGAGCTTGGAGCTGTCGCAAAAGGATATATTGCAGATAAAGTGAAAGAATATCTTGTATCGGAAGGTGTGAAAAGCGCAGTTATCGATCTTGGAGGAAATGTGTTATGTGTCGGAGAAAAACCGGATGGGAAGCCGTTTAAAATCGGAATCCAGAAGCCGTTTGCCGATCGGAGCGAAACAGTGTCAGCCGTAGAAATTGCAGGTACGTCTGTTGTTTCCTCAGGCATATATGAAAGATATTTTGAAAAAGACGGGAAACTGTATCACCATATATTAGATCCGGCAACCGGATATCCGTATGAAAACGGACTCGTGTCCGTAACTGTTTTATCTGAAGAGTCGGCGGACGGTGACGGATTAAGTACGGCATGTTTTGCGCTAGGATTAGAAAAAGGATTAGAACTGATCGAACAGACACCGGATACAGAAGCGATGTTTATAACAGAGGATGGAGAAATGCATTTTAGCAAAGGTTTTGTTTATTGTGGCTAACGCTACTGTTTCACTTATAACCGGGCGCTCATCTCATACAGATGTCCGCCTGCATAAAAGAAAAAGAGATATGAAGGAGAGAAAAAAATGAGTATATGTGATTTAAAGTCTTATGAAATTGTACAAAGCAGAGATTTATCTGATCTGAGTTCAAAAGGAACGCTTCTGCGTCATAAGAAGAGCGGAGCAAGAGTTCTTCTTATGGAAAATGATGATGAAAATAAAGTGTTTGCCATCGGTTTTCGTACACCGCCGTCAGACAGTACAGGAGTACCTCATATTATGGAGCATTCTGTATTGTGCGGATCAAGAGAGTTTCCGGTAAAAGATCCTTTTGTAGAGCTTGTAAAAGGATCGCTTAATACATTTTTAAATGCGATGACTTATCCTGACAAGACAGTTTATCCTGTAGCAAGCTGCAATGATAAAGACTTTCAGAATCTTATGCATGTCTACATGGACGCGGTATTTTATCCGAATATTTACGAGCAGGATAAAACGTTTCGTCAGGAAGGATGGAGTTATAAACTGGATGCACCGGATGAGGAATTGAAGTTGTCGGGAGTTGTATACAATGAGATGAAAGGTGCGTTTTCTTCACCTGAAGGGGTGCTTGACCGGGTGATTTTGAATTCTCTGTTTCCGGATACATCGTATGCAAATGAATCCGGCGGCGATCCGGAAGTGATCCCTGATCTGACGTATGAACAGTTTCTTGATTTCCACAGGAAATATTATCATCCGTCAAACAGCTATATTTATCTGTATGGCGATATGGATATGGAAGAAAAACTGAACTGGCTTGATGAAAAGTATTTGTCTGATTTTGATGAGATTGAGGTTGATTCGGAGATTAAGTATCAGAAGCCGTTTTCACAAATGCAGGAGATTGTTCAGGAATATTCTATAGCAAGCGATGAAAGCGAAGCGGATAACACTTATCTTTCTTATAATAAAGTGATCGGAACTTCCTTAGATGAAAAGCTCTATCTTGCATTTCAGATTTTAGATTATGCGCTTTTGTCTGCTCCGGGAGCGCCGCTGAAAAAAGCGCTTCTTGATGCGGGAATCGGAAAAGATATTATGGGATCATATGATAATGGAGTTTATCAGCCGATTTTTCTGTTATTTCTAAAATGCAAATATGGAGCAGAAGGAAGCGTTTGTGGAAGTGATTGAAAATACGCTGCGAAATATTGCAGAAGGCGGAATTGATAAAAAAGCATTGCAGGCTGGACTGAATTATTATGAGTTCCGTTTCAGAGAGGCGGACTTCGGAAGTTATCCGAGAGGATTGATGTACGGACTTCAGTTGTTCGATAGCTGGCTTTATGATGAAGAAAAACCGTTTATCCATATGGAGGCGATTCCGACATTTGAGTTTTTGAAAAGTCAGATCGAAACAGGTTATTTTGAGCAGTTGATCCGAGATTATCTTTTGGAGAATCCGCACGGGGCGATCGTAATCATCCGACCGGAGAAGGGAAGGACTGCGAGAATGGATCGGGAGCTTGCAGAGAAACTGCAGGCGTATAAAGAAAGTCTGTCCGAAGAAGAGATTGAGAAACTTGTGCAGGATACAAAAGATCTGGAAGCGTATCAGGAAGAAGAATCTGCGCCGGAAGATCTGGCGAAGATTCCGGTGCTTAGAAGAGAAGATATTTCCCCGGAAATCGCGCCTGTCTATAATACAGAGATGGAGATCGACTCAGTGAAAACGATCTATCATAATGTTGAGACAAACGGAATCGGGTATGTAACGCTTCTGTTCGATCTTTCTGCGGTCAAGGAAGAAGATCTTCCGTATGTCGGCATTTTGCAAAGTGTCCTCGGCATTATCGATACAGAGAATTACGAGTATGGAGAGTTGTTTAATGAGATCAATATCCATACAGGCGGAATCGGAACGTCGCTTGAATTATATGCAGATGCGCAGAAAGTAAAGGAAAAGGAATTCAAAGCGACATTTGAAATGAAAGGAAAATCACTGTATCCGAAGATGGACGTTCTTTTCTCTATGATGCGGGAAATACTGACTTGTTCTAAGCTTGACGATGAGAAACGCTTAAAAGAGATTCTTGCGATGCTCAAATCACGCCTTAGTATGTCGTTCTTGTCATCGGGACATACAACTGCCGCTTTGCGTGCGTTGTCATATACATCGCCTCTTGCAAAATTTAAAGACGATACAGACGGAATCGAATTTTACGAAGTAGTAAAAGAAATCGAAGAAAACTTTGACGACCATAAAGAAGAATTGATCTGTCGGTTAAAAGCAATTTCAAAACAGATCTTTTGCGCAGATAATATGATGGTCAGCTATACTTCGGCAAAGAAGGACTTGCCTATATGGAAAATGCATTTGCGGCTGTATCAAACAGCTAAACGACGCAGATGTGGTACAAACAGAAGCGAAAGAAAACAGATGCATCATTCATTGTAAAAAAGAAACGAAGGATTTAAACATCTTCAAAAGTACAGTACGTTGCAAGAGTCGGCAATTTCATTGACGGCGGAGAAGAATATACAGGAGCGCTTCAGATCTTGAAAGTGATTTTAAGCTACGATTATTTGTGGCAGAATGTTCGTGTGAAAGGCGGAGCTTATGGATGTATGAGTAATTTTAACCGGATCGGAGAAGGTTATCTGATCTCGTACCGCGATCCGAATCTTGAGAAAACGATGGAGATTTACGAAGGCGTTGTAGATTATCTTGAAAACTTTAATGTAGACGACAGAGATATGAATAAATTTATTATCGGAACGATCAGTAATATCGACCGCCCGATGAATCCTGCCGCAAAAGGAAGCCGTTCTATGAATTTGTATATGAGCCGCGTGACAGAGGGAATGATCCGCCGGGAAAGAGAGCAGATTCTTTCGGCTGATCAAAAAGATATCCGCGCGCTTGCAAAAATATTAAAAGCGGTGCTTGACGCAGATCAAATCTGCGTGATCGGAAGCGAGGAAAAGATCGAAGAACAAAAAGAGATGTTCATGGAGATCAGAACATTAAGCTAAGAAGTATGACAGAACAGCGAAAAAGAGAATGATGAAGCGGTCGGATGACCGGATAAAGGAAATACAAGGAAAACGAAGAAGATAAGATTAAAAACAATAAGGAAGATAAAGAGAAGCGCAGAAGGCTTGCAGTGAGAATAAAAAGACAGGATGAGAAAGAGTAAGCGCGGGAAAGGATATTGATATGAGAGAAGATTTTAAATCAGGGTTTGTAACTTTGATCGGAAGACCGAACGTAGGAAAGTCAACATTAATGAATCATTTGATCGGACAAAAGATCGCGATTACATCGAATAAACCGCAGACGACGAGAAATCGTATCCAGACGGTTTTAACGACAGAGGAAGGCCAGATTGTTTTTGTGGATACTCCGGGTATCCACAAAGCAAAAAATAAGCTTGGAGAATATATGGTAAATATTGCAGAGCGTTCTTTGAACGAAGTTGACGTTGTGCTTTGGCTTGTCGAGCCGTCTGCTTTTATCGGGGCGGGAGACCGTCATATTATCGAACAGCTTAAGAAAGTGAAAACTCCGGTTGTTCTCGTTATTAATAAGATCGATATGGTGAAAAAAGAAGAGATACTGACATTTATCGACGCATACAGAAAAGAATATGATTTTGCAGAGATCGTGCCTGTATCGGCAAGATCCGGAGATAATACAGATGAGCTTATAAAAGTGATTTTAAAATATCTTCCGTACGGACCGCAGTTTTACGATGAAGATACTGTCACAGATCAGCCGGAGCGTCAGATCGTGGCAGAACTGATCAGGGAAAAAGCGCTTCACTGTCTGAATGAAGAAATTCCTCACGGAATAGCGGTGGCGATCGATCGGATGAAGGCAGAACGAAGAGTAATGCATATCGACGCGACGATCATATGTGAAAGAGATTCCCACAAAGGAATTATTATCGGAAAACAGGGAAGTATGCTGAAAAAGATTGGAAGTACCGCGCGTTATGAGATCGAGAGACTGCTCGGATGTAAAGTGAATTTGAAACTGTGGGTAAAAAGTACAGAAAAAACTGGCGCGACAGCGATTATCTTATGAAAAATTTCGGATACAGAGAGGACGAGTAATATCAACGCAGCGGTGATCGCATCGTAAAAATTTTCTATAATAAAAAATGGTATTTTTTATACAGTATGACCTTCTTTTCTGTCGGGGAAACTATTCTTAAAGATCACGGAAGAAGAGGTGGAACAGATGAAAGAAGAATACTGGGAATTATTTATGACATCAGGAAAGATCGATGATTATTTGAATTATAAAAACAGCCGGAAAGCAGATGGAAGCTCCGGCAGAAAGGAACGGCGTGAATCAGATTATACTGACAGGGATAGTACTCTCTACGATGCCGGTCGGCGAGTATGACCGGCGTGTTGTAATACTTACAAAAGAACAGGGAAAGATCTCGGCGTTTGCACGGGGGGCAAGACGCCCGAACAGTCCGCTTGTCGGTGCGCTCAACCCGTTTTCTTTCGGAACGTTTACGATGTATGAGGGGAGGACGTCTTACACGATACAGTCGGCAAGTATTTCTAATTATTTTGCCGAGCTGAGAGGCGACATTATCGGAGCATATTACGGTTTTTATTTCTGGAATTTACAGATTACTATACGAAAGAATTCAATGATGAGCGGGAAATGTTAAAACTCTTTATCAGACGCTTCGGGCGCTGACAAATCCGCATATTCCAAACATGCTTATCCGTTACATATTTGAATTGAAAGCGTTGACGATCAACGGACAGGCGCCGCAGGTATTTCAGTGTATGACTTGCGGAAATAAAGAAAGACATGCCGTGTTCAGCGCGGTGAAAGGCGGACTTGTGTGCAGCGAATGTATGAAAGACGTGCGGGACGGGATGAGTCTGGATCCTTCGACTTTGTATAGTATGCAATATATAGAAACAAGTACGATTGAGAAATTATATACGTTTAATGTGACAGAAAAAGTATTGACAGAACTTGGAAATGTGATGAGCAGGATGACGGATATATATGTCGGAAAGCATTTTAAATCACTGGAAATATTAGAGACTCTTATTTGATGTGGTGTATTTCAGGACAGGGATTGTGCTTAGATTTCAGAAGTCTGAGACAAAAACGTGAAAGAAAATAATAAAGGAAGAGAAGAAAGCGTAAGGTCAAATGAGAATAGCGATATGTGAAGATGAAGAATTTATACAAAATTCGATTGAAAAAAATGTAGAGAAGTGTTTAGAAATAACAGGGATGGCAGGAAAATGTGAATGCTTCGTGTCTGCCGAAGAATTGCTTGAGAAAGGAAATATGCCATATGCACTGTATATTCTTGACGTTGAGATGAAGAAGCTGAGCGGACTGGAATTGGCAGAACATATCCGAACAGAGGATAGAAATGCAGTGATCATTTTTATGACAAATCATAGTGAGATGATGCAGAAAGCATTCGACGTGCAGGCGTTTCAGTATCTGGTGAAACCGATCGATTCTGATACTGCGCACAATGTGATTATGCGCGCTCTGCGGATCATCCGGGAAAAAAGAAATTATATCCGCTTTACAAACAAATTGAAAGATATGAATTTTTTATTATGATGAGGTTGAGTGCATCGAAAGCCGCAGAAGAAAAATCATCGTACATACAGAAAAAAGGAGATTATGAGTTTTTACGGAAGTTTGAGTCAGATTGAAGAAGATATAAAAGGATCTATGTTTGTGAGAGTACATAATTCATATCTTGTTAATTTGGAAAAATTAAGGGAAGTGGAGCGTGAATCAGTTACCCTTCGTTCGGGATTGAAAGTGCCGATTACAAGGACTTATAAGCAGGAGTTCAACAAAGCATATCAAAAATTTATTCTGATGAGCAAAGGGGGAAGAGAATAGATGATGGAATATGTATGGAGTACAATCGATTTTTTAATAATGTAATTTGTTTGCTTTGTGCTTTTTCAAACCGAGGAGACGGATAGGAAAGCGAATTGATTTCATAATATTAATTGTAGTGGCGGTAATGGCATCTTTTATCAATGATTATTTTGCCAATTCGGATATTAATTTAGTGGTGACAATTATTTTTATCGTAGTTGTACTTGGATTTTTTGAAGGAAATGAGAATGTGAAACTTTTTCTGTAAATAATGTTTTAGAAGGTCTTCTATGGTAAAATATTTTATCATAAGGAGGCCTTTTATTATGGCAAGAGAAAAGAAACCTGTACACAAAGTACAAATGACAGAAGGAAAACGTAACATCATTCACCAGCTCTTGAAAGAATACGATATCCAATCAGCAGAAGATATCCAGGATGCGCTGAAAGATCTTCTTGGTGG
>ENA-OPYU01001025-OPYU01001025.1-human-gut-metagenome-genome-assembly--contig:-NODE-1025-length-10108-cov-2.830278_pt1 | contig 10108 bp, 13 predicted proteins | sample MGYA00242637_ERZ504482 | MGnify/ENA primary metagenome ERZ504482 (study PRJEB26092, sample SAMD00036237) | human gut metagenome | host: Homo sapiens | study: EMG produced TPA metagenomics assembly of...
AAAAAGATTGCAGATCTGTGCGATAAACGTCCACGGCACAATTCCTACAAGTTCCTGTACCTGCATGTTCTAACCTCCTGTTGTAACTGCTACCATTCATACCGTTCCAGTATCTTACCAGTATAGAAACCAGCTGCTTTGGTGCCGTCTCTATGGAGCTTCCATAACAGCGGTCTGTGAATGGTAACGCCTGTGATACTTGTCCTTAATTATCCAAGGAACTTCATGAAGGTACCAGGTGCAACAAAGATCAGAAGCAGACCGGTTACGAAACCGTAAATACCTGTAGTCTCTGCGATCGCACAACCAAGAAGCATGGTAGAGGTTACATCACCTTTACACTCTGGCTGACGTCCGATTGCTTCCAGAGCTTTTGCAACTGCGTTACCTTCTCCAATACCAGGTCCGATACCTGCGATCAGTGCAAGACCAGCACCAATTGCACAACCAGCCAGTGCGATACCTTTTGCCAATACTGTAAAATCCATAATCAAATCCTCCTGTTATTTATGATTTCTCTTGTTAGAAATTCAATTCATCCGGAAACTGCAAAATATTTTCTGCATTTTCCGATTTTCTGCCCACTTCGTGAACATCCGCCTTCTTTACGCTACTCTTCTGCTGCATTCGCGATATACATTACAGTCAGCATACAGAAAATAAATGCCTGCATGATTCCGGAAAACCAGTCAAAATAAACTGACATAATTGCCGGAATACCAACGTCCAGGAATGGGATCTTCGACAAAACATCTCCCACAATACCCGGAATCAATCCAAACAGTTTGGAGCTTGCCAGCGCCAGCGCTGCATAGATCAAACCATTGATAACTACACCGGAAAGAATATTTCCAAAATGACGGCACGCCATACTGATCGGTGTGGCGATCTCAGAAAGAATATTAAATGGTGTCATAATAGGGATCGGAGTTGTAAATCCCTTCATATATCCACCGAAACCATTTGTCTTAATCTTCTGTGCCGTGATCATGGTAAATACAACAACTGCCCATGCAGCTTCTGTGGAAAGATCTGCTGTAGGGCTTCGCAGTCCTACAAGGCTGATCAGGTTGGATACCACACTGGTGGCAAAAAGCGCCGCCACAAAAGGAATCATATAGCTGAATTTCTCACCCATATTTCCGATGACGAACTTATTTGCTGTCTCCACCAGAAGTTCAGCCACAGCCTGTCTCCTGGATATTTTCTCCACTTTCAGATCATGTGTCAGCCAGATACAAAGTCCTGTGATCAACAGCATAACCAGCCAGCTTACAACCAGAGTCTCCCGTTATCTGGAATTTCCCCCGAGGATGGGAATCTCGAACGGAAACGTATAGAATATCCTGCCACCGGTTATTTCGATATCCATGTACTCTCACCTCCTGTCATTATAAATTTGTAACTGTTCCGTACCACATCTGTCACACACTTCGCGGAGCAGTACCTGCTGAATAGTTACATAAAATTGTATATATCATTATGCGGCCTTCCTCCCCCCAATGATTCCAACTGTCTTGATCACAATGTTTGGCAAAAAAGCAATGGTAAGATTCCGGCTACAAACTGAAAACAGGGAACCGCAATCGCCAGAACGCCCCAGATAAGCTGAAGCATCATTCTCTGACTATAGCTGGCCTTCATCTTCGCTGCGGCCTGTTTATCGTCCTCCATGGAAACTATCTTCTGAACGGTCAGTCCCATAAGGAAAAAGTTCAGTACTGCCACCATCCCGCCAATAAATCCGGCGAGAAGCACTGTATAATCAAACGGAATCTGCTCCGGCACTGCCAGATGTCCGATTCCAAATACAGCCCACATCAGGACTACGCATACAAATGTACCAATCGCCACCTTCTTCGTCTCTTTCCTCACTGCCGGCTGCACATCTGCAAACATTTTGCTCATACAAATCTCCCTTCTGAAACGTGTTTGAAAAAGGTTTTCTGCAAAATGTACGTCACACTTTGCAGGAATGATTCCTCAAACACACTCTAATGATGTCTGTTAAATGAAACTTTATTCTTCTTTTTCTCTTTCTCTTTCTTCTGATGTCCGGTTACGGACAGGTAAAGCTTATAGGCTACTGTAAAGGAGCCTCCCAGTCCGAAAAAAAAGGCCAGGAATAAAAATCCATTCTCCTATTCCCAGGCTGGTACTCATCCACCAGCAGATCAGCAGGCACAGAAGCAGAGGAGTGATAAAGGATAAGCTAAATTGACTAAGCAAAGTCATATTCTTGATAATATCTCCCCATTTTTTTCATAAAAGTCTCCTGTCTTAAGTCTCATTTTATAGACAGATTTTAACACAATTCAGTATGGATAGCAACTTCTATTGTGCACATTATTTAAAAATTGACTTCCATTTTATTGCATATCGTCAATTTTTTCACACTTCAAAAAGTAATTACATGCTAACAAATTCTTGTTATTTTGTCGTTATACAATCGTTAAACATTGACTAAAATTCAGACACGGCAGGTAGTATTGTCTAGTACATTGAATATTAAGTAACCGCCATATTGACTTGTCTGATTTTTCATCTGCTGCGTTGTCGTCGGTCGCCGTAGCCACCGCTACGCCTCCTTCCTCCGCCTTGCATATGAAGAAATCATCCTGCGTCAATATAGCAGAAACTTAATTTTCGATGTACTAGAATGTGTTTGAAACACGCTCTAGCTGCAATATCCTTTGATATGCAAAAAACCGCCTTGTATCAGCATTCCCATTCCTGGTAAATTCATGCTGTACAAAGCAGTTTCTCTTTCATAGTTTCTTATGAACCGCTCTATCTTATTTTAGAGTGTATTTGTAAAATCATTCTCGCAATCTGCACGCCCGGTTTGCAGCATATTTTGCCCAAATTCGTAGAGCGTGTTTGTGAAATCATTCCTGAAAATTATGACGTGCCTCTTATGAAAGCTATTTCAATTTGCATACAAATAAGAACTGTATGTAGGATCATCAATGTTTGAGGAATCAATCCATGCCGGGTCGATACGCACATTCCGCTTGATTTCCACACTCTTCTTTGGTGCTGTAGTCAAAAGTGCTGTCCAGATGGTCTGATATCCCATCGCGTAAGGCTGCTGGGAAACCACGCCGACCTCTTTACTATTCCGGATAGCCTCCTGTTGTTTCGCTGTGGCATCCACACCAACCATCACAATGGAATCCTTTGTCTCATCCTTTTTGCATGTCCAGATACAAATCGGCAATATCTGCATTATCGCAGAAAAGCACCGTCCAGCTGCGGATATTTGTCAAGAACCGCCTGCATGGCAGCTGTCATATCATCTACCTGATCCTGATAAACAATCTCCACAACCTCAATATCCCGGATAATTGGTGATATAATTGGTAAAACCACTTACACGTTCCTGAATGCTCTGCGTCTTTTCCTGCGCGGAAAATGACAGCAACCTTACCCATTTTTACCGATGGCTGTGGCTAATCTATATTCGCAGCGATTTCTCCCACCCTGGTATTATCCGTACCGCGGAATGCACGGATCATCTTACTGTCCGTAACACCGGAGTCAAATGCCACAACCGGGATTCCATTCTCCTTGGCAGCTTCCAGCTGCGCCTGAAGGGAATCCATATCGCTGGCAGAAACACAAAGTACATCCGGATTCTCTGCAATTACCGCATCTATGGTATTTACCTGGCTCTCCACATCTTTCTCATCGCTGGCGCCTTCAAAGGTCATGGTCACCTGATCTTCTTTCTTGAAGCCATATGCCTCGTTTACATCGGCAATTGCCTGCTCCATTCCTTTCTTAACCAGTCCCCAGAACTCTCCGCTTGTACTCTTGCTTACAACTGCCACCCGGGATCCTGCCTGGAGTTCTACAGATGTATCAATTTCAGGAATAAGAGGATCCTTTTCTTCCTGGGCTTCTTCTGTGGATTCCGTAGTCTGCCCGTCAGAAACCAGTGGCGCGATCACTTTCTCCACTTCTTCTTTCTTACAGCCTGTGAAGGTGCATAATGCAGCCAGAACAACAGCAGGTATCACTGCTACCTTTTTTCAATTTTATTCACTCCTCATCTGAATGTTTAAAGATTTTTTCATAGAAACCTTTTTTATAACTATTTTTCGCAGTCTTCATCTTTGTTTAATCTTGCTTTTACATTATACACAATTTCGGTTCCACGTCTATAGTTTTTATGTTTTTTTCACATTTGCGGGATAGAAATCCCCTTAAATTCCGCCCCTTCCGGCTTTGTCACGAATTTCATCACCTTTCCGGTTACCGGATGGAAAAAGGTGAGGCTTGCGGCACACAGAGCCAGGCTGCCTGCCCCGATGGTCACATTCGTTCCGGCACCATATTTCCGATCACCAGCCAAAGGCATTCCGGCATGAGCCATCTGAACCCGGATCTGGTGATGACGGCCTGTATCCAGATGAATTCGGAGCAGCCATTTTTTCCTTTCCGGAAATTGCATCCACAGCTTCACCGAGAACCTCATAGGAAAGTCTGGCTTTCTTCGCACCAGGAGTGTGCGCATTTACCACGGAAGAAGTATTGGATTTTCCATCTTTTTTGCAGATAATCCTCCAGAACTTTTTCTTTTTTGCCCAGCCTCGGCCTGCTTTCCATATGTTACTGCCAGATAAATTTTTTGCCATCTTTCCAGCTGTAATCTGTGCACTTAACGATTTCGCAGCCTCAGGTGTCTTCCCAAATACAAGAATACCTTCTACCGGCTGATCCAGCCTGTGGATTACTGCCAGATATGGAATCCTTCTCCCACCACCGGCTTGCATTGCCAGATAATTTTTCAGGCTGCTCTCCAGATCCATGGCACCGATTCTTGCATTCTGTACCGCAATTCCCGCTGGCTTACGGCAAACTATAATTTCTTTATCTTCGAAAAGAATGTAGTCCTCTATTTTCCCACTAAACATCGTCTGCTTCCCTCATAGTTTCCAATTTTCTCCGCTCATTATAGCGGATTAAAGCCTGATTTACAAGCTCACACTTTCTATTCCGGTATGCTTTATGCTGCATATCGGTTCCTGTTCACTTCGTATCCAATACATCATCCCGCTTTTTTGTCTCTCACAGCATGGAAAAGGACGTCATCATTTACTTATATTTCTAAATGATGACCGTCCTAAAATTCTTCAGTATTCAATGGTCTTTTCCTCGTTTTCAATTGATTTACAATTTAATATTTACGTGGTCTTTATTCAGTTGTTCTATATTTCAGATTTTAAGTTTTTTATTTAAAATATCTTATCTTATTTCCTGCTCATAAACGATATGATGTTTATCATTCGGTTTATTTAGAAGTTTGATAGATTGAAATTATAATTCACGTTTTATAATTTCTTCTGCAGAAATATCGGATATACTTCTCAGGCTCTGAATCATTATCATAAACAATTTCAAACTTAATTCGGTTAAATCCAAACCACTTACTGGTTCATATGCTCTCTTATATGTATTATACAAAAAAGTTTGAGCGGAAGTTCCTGATCTATTTCTGACTGGAATATCAATTATGATATTCTTCTAATGCAAAGTTTCGATTCATATTCTAAAGGTTCAATAGGAATCTCAAGATATCCTGCTTATCTGTGATAAGGGGTTATATCCTCTGGAGAAATGTTTCTTTACACAAGTTCCAGATCTTTGTATTAGTGGTGGACAGTTATTCAATATAAGTAATCGCTTCTATTTACCTTGGATACGTTTATAAGTATCAGCTGAATCAAGTGATACTTTATTTTCTATTTACACGGTTCTCGTATCAGGTCTTCTTGCAGGAAATGCGATTCCTGTCTCTCTTATATTGATTAGAAAGATTTTATGTTCCCATTGGAATCACTAAGCTCCTTTCTTTATGAAGTTGTTTTTCTTTTCTTTTGATGAGCTTATATTACCATCTCTGATCTTATTTGTCAATACTTTTTCGTGTATTTTTTGTTTTATTTCTGTTTTATTTTGGCATTTCACGTTGTATTTCTGTGTTTTTTTAACTAATTATTATAATTATTCAGAATATTTGTTTATATAACAAGAAAGGCTCCTTTTTGCAAAAGTCTAAATGGGTGTTTAAAAAATGGCTTTCTGCAAGATATACGTCATGATTTGTGGGAGATTTTGTCCGGTTGAGGGTATCATAGCGGGCTACGACAACCGAATTCGGGAAAAACTATACCGCAAAGTGGGACGTGCAGATTGCGGAAATGCTTTTTTTGAAACACGTTCTAGCCTATGTAGAAACACATTGAGCGATATTTGCCTTTTCGTTGCAGTGTGATCATACCATGTAGAACTTTTTATGTAACAGGAAATTCTGATAAAAAGGCAGGTCGCTCTCAAAAAGAATGACCTGCCTCATAACATTTTATTTTCTATTGTAGTTGATCAGACAGCCTTTCAGGATGATTTCCCGCTCATCATCTGTCAGTTCTCCAAGTGTTACAGTAAATGGAACCAGTCCGCTCTCTTTTACCACATAGCCGGTAATGCAGTCGGCTTTCTCTTCCACAGCCTTGCGGATTTCCGGGAAGAACAGGTAATCACCGTTTACAAACGGAAGATCACCGGCCGGAATCAGGAATGGAAGCATTCCCCAGTTAATCAGGTTGGAACGGTAACGTTTGGTAGCGTATTCGTTGGCAATGTTTGCCCACCCGCCAAGTACTTTCTGACAGGAAGCAGCCTGCTCACGGGCAGAACCATCTCCGGGCTTCACTGCGAAAATAGTACTTCCAACGCCAAGATTGCCTTTGCCAGCTTCCGGATACTCTTTGTTCACCGCTTCCATAACCGGCTTCAGCTCTGGCAGTGCATCCAGCGGACATTCGCCGTTCTCAATGGCATGCTCTGCTTTCTGAACCTCTTTTGCCCGTCCAACATAAGCCGGATCCTTTCTGGAAAGAGTAAACTCAGCCAGTCCAAGAGGATTGGAGCGGTAGGAGGAAGTCTCACCGGACGGGATCAGCTCGTCGGTAGTAGTTACCGGATCGTGAATTTCGGAAACAACCTTCAGAACCAGATTCTCTGCAAGTGCCGGCATCTTCGGCCAGTCTTTGATGTTCGGTCCAAACTGGATCTTAACAGACGGATCAGCCACGCCTTTGCTGTCAAATACACGGTTATCGTAAATCGTTTTATCAAAGAAATATTTCTGTCCTCTGTACTCTCCTGTGAAATTCTCAGCAGAGGTAAGGAATCCTTTGTTTGCAGCTGTAGCAGCGATAGAACGGGCATCCATAAGTGCAACAGAAGAAATCTGACCATTCTGGATCTTGGAGCCTTCACGGTTCGGGAAGTTTCTGGTGGTATGGCGGATACTGAAAGCATTGTTTGCCGGAGTATCTCCAGCGCCGAAGCATGGACCGCAGAATGCCGTTTTCACAACAGCACCTGTCTCAAGAAGATCTGCCAGAACTCCATTCTTAGCCAGTTCCATATAAATCGGCGTACTTGCCGGATATACGCTTAAAGTAAAGGCATCTGCACCGATGCTGGTTCCGCGGAGAATATCCGCTGCAGCACAGATATTCTCAAATCCACCGCCTGCACATCCTGCAATGATTCCCTGGTCAACGTAAAGCTTTCCGTCTACAACCTTATTACGGAGAGTATAAGGAACCTTGCCGTCCAGACTTACCAGAGCTTTTTTTCTCAACATCGGCAAGGATGTCATCCAGATTTGCATTCAGTTCATCAATTGTATAAGTATTGCTTGGATGGAACGGCATAGCGATCATTGGCTTGATCTCGCCAAGGTCAATCTCCACACAGCCGTCATAGTAAGCCACATCTCCCGGTTTCAGCTCTTTATAGCTCTGGACTCTTCCATGGATCTCGTAAAACTCCTGAATCTTCTCATCTGTCTGCCAGATGGAGGAAAGGCAGGTGGTCTCAGTAGTCATAACATCGATTCCAATACGGAAATCAGCACTTAAATTAGCTACGCCAGGACCTACGAACTCCATTACTTTATTCTTCACATAACCATTTGCAAATACTTTACCAATGATAGCAAGAGCAACGTCCTGCGGTCCTACGCCCGGACGGGGACTTCCTTTCAGATAAATAGCAACAACTCCTGGCATATTGATATCATATGTCTGGGAAAGAAGCTGCTTCACAAGCTCCGGTCCGCCCTCTCCCATAGCCATGGTACCAAGAGCGCCATAACGGGTATGGCTGTCTGAACCAAGAATCATCTTGCCGCACTCAGCAAGCATTTCGCGGGCAAACTGATGGATAACTGCCTGATGTGGCGGAACATAGACACCGCCGTAATTTTTTCGCACAGGTAAGACCAAACATATGGTCATCCTCATTAATAGTACCACCAACTGCACAGAGGGAGTTGTGACAGTTGGTCAGAACATACGGTACCGGAAAACGCTCCAGTCCGGAAGCACGTGCAGTCTGGATAATTCCTACAAAAGTAATATCATGGGATGTCAGTTTATCAAATTTAATCTGAAGCTTGTCCATATTACCGGAAGTATTATGGGCTTTTAAAATAGAATAGGCAATGGTATTTCTTGCTGCATCTTCTCTGGAAACAGGAAGCTGGGCTTCAGCTGCCGGAATGATTTCCTTTCCATTCTGCAGATACACGCCAGTATCATATAATTTCATAATAAAGCTCCTCCTCATCTTGAGAGATTTATAAGTAACAAATATTATGCAGCTGTTCACCAGCAACATTCTGAGAGGTATTTTTTGTGAACAGCAGCAACATTATCGTTAATTATAGTAGATTTCTCCGAAAGGGTCAAGCAAAAACACTTTAGCGTGCTAAAAAGCTTTTTTTGCAAAAAATGGTCTGTAATTTTGCTCCACATTTCTGTTGCAACTTTTTCAAATCAGTGATAAGGTAGAATCTACCAACACTGAAATAATGGGAGGTGTTCTAAGATGTTTCGCCTTTGGGGACGAATCTGGAAAGATAACCATATGCTGAAGGATACCGTGATCTGTGATGACCGCCAGGAGACCAGAACGCACAAGGTTTTTCACTGTCTGGAGCAGATCTGTTATGAGCTGGATCTGGGAAATCCGATCTGGCTGGATACTACGGTACGGGATTTTAAGAAGCACAGTAAAACACGTTTTTATCAGGATAATTTTATTGAACAGATTGACTTTGATTACCTGGAAATACAGGTAATAGAGGAAGATGGAGGAGAATGATGAAAAAGACAAAAATGTTTATGCTGGTTCTCACCAGCGCAGTACTTGCCCTTACTCCGGTAACTGCAAACGCAGCTGAAGCTGCACCTTCTCAGGTAACGGAAACTGTTATTGCCGCCCCTTCTCCGACGCCCAAAAAGCCACAGAAAAAAGGCTGGGTGAAGACCAAATCCGGAATCAGAAGATACTATCGAAAAGGAAAACGCCTCACCGGTTTCCAGAAGATTGGCAAGAATTATTTCTATTTCAGTGCCAAGGGAACCCTATTAAAAAATACTACTGTTAATAAAGGTTACAGGGGATTTACTTACTACATCGACAATAAAAGTCATGTAATCGGCAGAAAAAAGGGTTCTACCTACTATACTGCCAACGGAAAGAGAATGACTCAGGTTCAGATTGCCAACCTCCGCTCCAAGCAGATTGCAGCAGAGATCACCAATTCCAGCATGTCCAAATCCCAGAAGCTTCAGACATGTTTCAACTGGGTGATCAAGGGCTATTATAATATCTGGCGTGATTTTGACCAGGGTGGCAAGGACTGGCCGGCTACTTTTGCAAATGACCATTTTCTCCATCACAACGGAGACTGCGTTTCTGACGCTGGCGCATTTGCTTACCTCGCCAAGGCAATCGGATACAAGAATGTTTATGTATGTGCCGACGCTGTGCAGAGCAACAACAATGCCCACGCATGGTGCGAGATCAACGGGTATGTTTATGACCCGCTTTTCGCAGAGGCAAAGAGTTACAGCAAGTATTACGGTGCAACCTATGGTTCTTATGGACTTTACCCGGTTTTGAAATATAAGATTTCATAAATGGTTAATATTCGCTGTACTGGCTGCAGTAACTAAGTTCAGACAAAATATATGCGGCGCACAGATTACAAAAGCTCCCGGATCCGCTACAGGATTCCGAGAGC
>ENA-OPYU01001026-OPYU01001026.1-human-gut-metagenome-genome-assembly--contig:-NODE-1026-length-10101-cov-3.630740_pt1 | contig 10101 bp, 9 predicted proteins | sample MGYA00242637_ERZ504482 | MGnify/ENA primary metagenome ERZ504482 (study PRJEB26092, sample SAMD00036237) | human gut metagenome | host: Homo sapiens | study: EMG produced TPA metagenomics assembly of...
AGGAAACCGGAGATATGTCAATCTTTACCATTTTGTATTCCCCTTTCTATTATGCCAGAAAAAGGGGACATGACCAAGTCACATCCCCTAATATATTTATCCCAATTTCACAGTTTTATGCAGATCAGCCGTTGATCATGAAGTGCATAAGCTTATCAATGTCTTCTTTCTCATATGCAACGATCTCAAGCTCCGGAATCTCACCGTTAGAGAAGATGTTTGCAAGAGATACATACTGTGATAATTTAGATTTCAGGTTCAGTCTGTCACCTTCGCCAGTTACAAGCTCTACTTTACCAGCGCAGCTGTCTACTACGTCAAAAAATTTCTGAATGTCTTTAATATTAGATACTTTCATGTCAATATTCTCCTTTCAACATGTACAACTTTTTCCATTCTTTTGTCGGGCTCATTATATCTCAACATTTTTCCAAATAGCAACAGGATTTTTCACCTTCTGGGTAAAAAAATCCCCAACAGTCACAAACAAAACCCGAATTTGCCCCATTCTTTGGGTATTTTTAATACTAAATTATCACAGCAATCTGAAAATTGTCTGTGAGAATTGTTCCTTGCGGAATTTGGCAGCTTCTAATACTGGAACACAGCAACCCCGTAAGCTGGCAGCGGATAAGCAAAGGAGAACGGACGATTGTCACAATCCTGCTTTTCTGCCTTAAATACCTTCTTCGCAGTCTGTCCGTTTTCATCCAGAACCAGTGTGTATTGTTTCTTCTTCGGCACACCAACACGGTAATCCGGACGTTCTACAGGAGTGAAATTTGCATACTACCAGAAGGTTATTTCTTTTTGTAGGGGATTTCCTTACGAAGCTGTAAATACTTCTGTCCCCGTCATCTGCATTGATCCACTCAAAGCCAGACGGATCCGTATCCGTTCCATAGAGCGCAGGATATTTGCGATACATCTTCAGCAATGTCTGCACAAAATCCTTCAAATCCCGATGCTTCTCTTCCCCAAGAAGGAACCAGTCGAGTTCTCTCTCCTCGCTCCACTCTCGAAGTTGACCGAATTCCTGCCCCATAAATAAAAGCTTCTTGCCCGGATGGCAGAACATAAATGTATAAGCAGCCTTCAGATTCTTAAACTTATCATCTAGCTCACCTGGCATTTTCTCCAGCATAGACTTCTTCAGATGAACCACCTCATCATGGGAGATTACTAACACATATTTCTCACTGTAAGCATATGTCATGGAGAAAGTCATCTTATTATGGTTAAACTTACGGAAATAGGGGTCCAGCTTCATATATTCCAGGAAGTCATTCATCCAGCCCATGTTCCATTTCAGGGAAAATCCAAGGCCGTCATCCTCTGCCTTACCTGTAACCTTCGGCCATGCGGTAGACTCCTCTGCAATCATCACAGTACCATGGTTTCTTCCAAGAACCACTGTATTCAGATGCTTAAAAAACTCAATTGCTTCCAGATTCTGATTTCCGCCATATTTATTGGCTACCCACTGACCATCATTCTTTCCATAATCCAGATACAGCATGGATGCAACGGCATCCACACGAAGACCGTCCACATGACACTCCTCGATCCAGAACAGAGCATTTGCGATCAGGAAGTTCTTTACCTCCGGTCTGCCATAATTGTAGATCTTGGTTCCCCAGTCCGGATGCTCTCCCTGTCTGGGATCTGCATGCTCATAAACTGCAGTTCCGTCAAAATTCGCCAGTCCATGGGCCATGACCTTGGGAAATGTGCCGGCACCAGTCCAGCAATAACCCGATTTTCTGTCTGTGAAGATAATCTACCAGATATTTGAAATCCTGGGGTGTTCCATAGCGGGAAGTAGGCGCATAATAACCGGTGACCTGATATCCCCAGGAACCGTCAAAGGGATGCTCTGCAATCCCCATCAGCTCCACATGTGTATAGCCCATATCCTTCACATACTGGGCAAGCTTCACCGCCAGTTCCCTGTAATTGAAAAAGCCTTTCTCATTCTCCTCTGTAGCCGGATGCTTCATCCAGGAGCCAGGATGTACCTCATAGATCGCCATGGCATCCTTAGTCTCGTCAAATTTCTGACGATTCTTCATCCAGGTGGTATCTTTCCATTTGTAATCCCCGATATCCGTGATTCTGGATGCCGTTCCCGGTCTTAATTCTGCCTCATTTGCATAAGGGTCAGCTTTATAAATATGCTCCCCGTTCATTCCTACAATAAAAAACTTATACAGCTGTCCAATTTTTGCTCCAGGGACAAATGTCTCAAATACACCGATCGGACCTGCCTTTTTCATTGGAGCAGCCTGTTCATTCCAGTCATTAAACTCTCCAATTACAGAAACAGCCTGCGCATTAGGTGCCCATACAGCAAAATAAACACCTTCTTTTTTCCCTTGTTTCTCAGGATGTGCGCCAAGCTTTCTGTAAACATCATAATGGGTTCCCTGACCAAAGAGATACTGGTCAAGCTCTGTAAACTGTAATTTCTCTCCCATCAGAAAGTTACCTCCCTAAACTTTCAAATTCTTATGCACATTATAGCATACTCTTTTCCTCCATGCCACCAAAAACTTGTCTATTATTCATAAAAAATCTACATCAAAATTTCATTTTTAACTGTAAAAAATACGCCTGTACTTTGACATTTTTCTCATAAGTACAAGCGTATACTATCATTCACACTATACAGCATCTGCGATTTCCGGAAGTCCCGAAGCTTAACACATATGCCAGACAGGCTCTAGAGCCTCTTATTTTCTCCGTTATTCGCCTGAGTCGCTGCTAAAATCCCCTTCGCTATTCTCACTGCCATCTGTGTATCCGTCACTTTCACTGCCGTCGCTTCCATCACCGGAACCATCACTGAAGTCGCTCTCATCTCCATTACTGCTGTCATCTGAACTGCCATCAGAAGTTCCATCTGTGGAAGAGTCCTCAGAAGAGCCATTTCCATTATATCCAGGCACATAACCTGCATCAAGGGCGCTCTGCCAGAACTCTGCATATTTTGCTGGCTGAAGGGTAACATTCTTCGCCGCTGCCATCTCACTTACCGTTACCAGTTTATATCCCTGTGCAATAAGATCTGGAATCAGTCTGAGTGCCGCATCAACTGAAGGACCATGAATATCATGCATCAGAATAACGGCTCCGTCTCCCAGATTGCTGTCATTCATAATGCCATTGTAATCCAGATCTGCATCCAGATATTTCCAGTCCAGACTGTCAATAGACCACAAAATAAAAGGTTTCCCAACTGCCGAAATAATTTCATCATTGCAGTCTCCATAAGGCGGACGAATTACCGTGGACTCCTGTCCACAGGCATCAATCAATGCCTGATCGGTATCGCCGAATTCCTTTATAACATCATCAATACTCAGATTCAGCATATCCAGATGATCCCAGGAATGGTTTCCGATCTCACAGCCAAGTTCCACCATTCTCTTCACTTCGTCCGGATACTGTCCAACCAGCTGTCCCAACATAAAGAAGGTAGCATGTGCATTGTTCTCCTCCAGACAGTCCAGAAGCTTGTCTGTATACTGTCCCGGACCATCATCAAAGGTAAGTGCGATCAAAGGGCGTTTCTTCTCAGCATTGTAAGAACCATCCTCATTAAAATAATAATCGTTTACCCCCTTGGTCACCCAGCCGGTCTGCATGTATCCATTGGAATCAAATGCATATTTCACTCCGTCAATCTCTGCAAAACCATTGGTATAATATGTACCATCTGCATTCTGATACCAGCGTCCGCTGGAATCCTCATGCCAGCCTGGAGTCAGTGAAGAAACCTTGGTCACATCGCTCTGTCCTTTCAGAGGCTGTCTCAGAGCATCTGTAGAATTGGAATCCGCATTCGAAGCAGCTCCGTCACCTGCATCCGCCTGCACGCTCTGTGATTTTCCAGTACTCTTTCCTCCCACACGACTTACGATTGGAAAAATCACTCCTCTTATTACAAAAATCACAGCCAGCACCATTGCCACAACATAGGTAACCAGCTTAATGATCTTCCTTCGTCTTATCTGGCGCTGTTTCCTGCGCATTCTTTCGCGCAAAACCCTTCTATCCATTCATATTCCCTCTTTATCTCTCGTTACATAGTGGTAAAAAATTTTCCGCGAAAAAAGTTCTGTCATAGCACTTCTCTCAGCTCCAGATCATCTGTTACAAGAAGAATATCCGCTTTCTTTCCAACAGAAAGGGAACCAACTTCATCATAAATACCAATACTCTTTGCCGGATTTCGTGTTGCTGCAAAAATCGCTTCTTCAAGGGGAACACCAAAAGAAACAGCCTTGCGCATACAATCATACAGGTTCGTAGCAGAACCGGCAATCGTACCGTCCTTCAAAGTTGCCTTACAGTCCTTCATCGTTACTTCCTGTCCACCCAGCTGGTAGGTTCCGTTCTCCATTCCAGTAGCCATCATAGAGTCACTGATCAGTACAATCCTCTCTGGTCCAAACATCTTAAATGTAGCGCGGATCACAGATGGATGAATGTGAATCCCATCACAGATCATCTCTGCCATGCACTGCTCATCATCACAGGCAGCTCCGATCAGTCCTGGTTCTCTGTGTGCCAGTGGCTGCATGGCATTATAAAGATGTGTCACATGGTGTGCACCTCTTCTCATGGCCTCCGCTGCTGTATCGTAATCAGCTGCTGTATGACCAAGGGAAATGCACACCTCATTATGTACCTCATCAATGAATTCCATAGCACCATCCACATTCGGTGCCAGAGTTACCAGCTTCACCATATTTCCGGAATATTCATTCAGTTCACGGCAAAAAATCCGGCATCTGGTTTGCGGATATAGCCCTCCACATGAGCGCCATTTTTTCTTCGCATCCAGAAATGGGCCTTCCATATTGATTCCCCGGACAGCAGCTCCGTCTTTCATTTCTCCCACAGTCTTAATAGTAGCAAAAATTTCCTTCAGTTCTTCTGCCGGCAATGTCATGGAAGTAGGACAATAGGAAGTAATTCCGTGACTCTTTTCGTATTTCAGAATAATCTTAAGTCCTTCCGGATCAGCATCAGAAAAATCATGTCCAAATGCACCGTGACTGTGAATATCCACCAGCCCCGGAAGCACCCTGAGCCCAGCCGCGTCTACAATCGTCTTGTCCGTAACCTCATCCTCTGAAGCCACGATTCTATGATTCTCCACATACAGATCCTGTAATCTGAAGCTTCCATCCTCCTGAAAAACTTCTCCATTTTTTAATAATCATAACTCCATTCCCTCCTGAGATTCATTGGCTGCTGTTTCTGTTATAAGCGGCAACCGTCAATTCTCCGTACTGTCATCCTGTGTATCTGTTGAAGCATCCGCTGCTGTGCCTGTATCTGCGGTTGCACCAGCTTCCTGCTCTTCTGCTGTATCCCCGCCATCCGTGCTCTGTCCGTCAGTCGTACTGCCATCTGCATGATCTGCTGCTTCTGTTCCCTCAGCAGCCTGTGCATCCTCACCTTCAGCAGATGTATCCGCTGCTGTCTGATCATAATTAGCATTTGCAATAATGAAATCCTGAACTCTCATAAGTCCGATACTCTCATCCACTGCAACCTGACCGTAAGTATCGATAAGAACTGCAAGATCGCCAGAAGCATACTGCTCTACCAGCTGATTCTGGATTGCAAGACTTTCCTCATCCTCCAAAGTCATTCCCTCTGCGTCCATGATTCCCTGAATAAGCAGATTCTGTTTTACCTTGGCCTGGGCATACTGCTGGCACTGGGCTTCGAAATCATCCATGGAAACGCCCTGAGACTCTACGAAGTCTTCAAGCTCCATATTTCCCTGCTTCGCGTATGCTTCTGCCTGTTTCTTAAATGTCTTCACTGCCTCTTCTACGTCTTTCTCTGGATATTCCACAACCTCAGAATTGGTGTAAACAGTATTCCATGCAGTGCTGCGCAGACTGCTGTCGGCCTGATCCTGTGCTTCCTGCTCCAGCTGTGCGCGAACAGAAGCCTTATATTCATCAATTGTCTTGTAATCGGTATTCGCTGCAACCCAATCATCGGTCAGTTCCGGTGGTCTCTTAAAGCTCTGCACGGTAATCTGGAATACTGCATCCTGTCCAGCCAGTTCACTGTTGCGGTAGCTCTCCGGGAAGGTTACCGATACGTCTTTAGTCTCACCCTTCTTCATTCCCACGATTCCTTCTTCAAATCCGGGAATCATTGTGCCGCTTCCGATCACAAGGTCATAATTATTACCAGTTCCACCTTCAAAAGCTTCCCCGTCTTTTGTACCTACGAAATTAATAGTAGCGGTATCACCATTCTGGATGACAGCGTTCTCATCTGTCACTTCCACTGAATTGTCTTTCAAATTCTCTGCGATACGATTCTCAATATCCTCATCTGTCACTTCTGGTACAGAATTATCAAGAGTTATCCCCTTATAGTCTGCAATTGTAACATATTTCTCCACATTATCCACTGAAACCAGGCGTGTCGCACCGGTAGAATCTGTATAAGGTTCCTGTACCTCTTCTTCCTCTGCCGAATCCTCTGCCTGCTGCTCTGTGGCAGTGCTCTCACTCTCTGTACTGGTAGTTTCTTTATCACTTCCGCAGCCATTTACAGCAAGTGCCATACACATTACTAACGCTGCCAAATATAGTTTTCTTTTCATTTCATACTCCCTTCAGTTACTCTTTTATAAAATTATCACATTTTCTATTAAAAATGAAAGCCCACTGAGGCAATCATTTTTATTTTGCCTCTCCACCGTTACTGTTCACTGGAAATGTTCCGCGAGGTGCTTTTTGTGAACAAGGTTCACAGAACCCCCGGGAATCTCAGCGCGAAATCATGCGAATGCATGATTTCTGTGCAGCTGGTCTTATCAGCCCCCATTCATAGGCGGTACAGGAGTGGGTCTGGATGGGTCAAATACCTGGCTTACGTCAAACAGATCTGCCAGCATGTCCGGATTGTAATACATTCGGTATCCATCCACATTTCTTCTTCCCATTCGGAAATATTCATCCGTCATCTGTACAAAATATTTGTTAGAGTCCACATTGCAATAATAATCATAGCCCTGGGATTTCAGATATTCAAATTTCTCATTGCCAGTGTACTCTCCGCCGTTATTAATATCTGCTCCGAAAGCAAAGATAATAATATCTGTTCCGCCAATAAGCGGGTCAATGTTCTCTTTGAAGTTCTGTGTATCTGTTTCAAGGCGTTCCATGGAAACTGTGGACATGTTTTTTCATGTCCCCATGTATGGCTGGCAAAGTCCAGCCCTCCGCCTTCATGGCATCTGCGACCTTTTTCGCTTCTGCCCGCTCTGTATCCAGATCAAAATCAGGATGCGCGTCAAGCCACGCCTTTTTATCATCATTCAGATCATCTGGTCTTGTCTGATAGCTGATATCTGTGCGGTAACCCAGGATTCCATTGTAGCCTGTAAGCGCTACAATTCCCTTATGTCCATGATATGCAAAATCAGGATGTTCCTCCACAAACCGGTCGATCAGCGGTACAACATCATAGTCACCTACAACTGTGCTTCCATCATCCTGTACATATTCGTTGCGAACCTTCCCCTCTTCGTCTATAACAAGCTTGGTGGCAATTCCATCTCCATCCTGGGAGTGATAATAACATACATCGTCCTGCGAAAGGACAAATGGTGTTTTTCCCTTAGGAAGATAAACCTGCTTTGCCTGCATTTTTCCATTTTCATCAACGTCTGCCAGATCATAAAGGTTTACCATTACATATCCCTCGTCATACATGATCTGAGTTATCTTATTAAACTCATCCATAGTGGTCATAACCTGATTATAACCATCCGTCTTGTAATCTCCATCAAAGGCCTTGGAAGTATCCACGATCAGGGAATGGTAAAAAATGTGAGTTACCTGTTCCGGAGACCAGGCTACACATTTATCCTTTTTCTTCTGGAATTTCTCTGCAGCATTCTGAAAATGGACATTTCTTACATATGCATTGTCCTTCTGCAAAAGGCTGATTGCACCGTCATAATCATACTGGGCAGCTTTCTCCTTGGCTGTGGTCAGTACTTTCTTCTCGTGACGGATCTGCCTCCTGATGATACCTGCACCGGCTGCTGCTGCTTGTGGCATAACCCCATTTAAATCTATGGCCGCCGCCTGGGCTGCTTCCTGCTCTGCTTCCTGCTCTGGCTGATTTACAGAGTCTGAAGAATTATCTTCTGTTTTCTCTTCATCAGACATATTCCCGGATTCATCCTGTGCAATATCCTCTGAATTGTCATCTGTATTTCCAGTTGTCTCATCACTGTCATCTGCCGTACCTTCACCAGATTCCGGTTGTATATCTGTACTGTCTGAGCTGTCAGCAGCTTCCTCTGTATTAATATCTGGTTTTTTCCGGTGCTTTCGGGGGGTTCGGTACTTTCGGGGTTTTCGGTGCTTTGGTCAGCCTTTGCCAGTTCTTCTGCTGCCTTGCTCTCTTTACCGGAATTCTTATCAGGAACCAAATCCCTTACCTTGGCTACCAGCGTTTCCATGCCGTCTTTTAACCCCGTCTGCTCTCTATAAAAGTATCCCACACCGCCCAACACTGCCAGAGCAGTAATAATAAGAGCCAGATTACGATTCCGTATCTGCCTCTTCTTTCTCTTCAGATTGCGCTCATGTCTCTCGCGCCGTCGTTCTTCGTAATATATCTCTTCCTGGTGTTCCTTCTCTGCCAGTTCCTGTAATTCTCTGTCAAGCTCCCGCTTGGACTGGCTGTCGGGAACTTTATTCTCTTCCAGACCAGGCTGTTCCTGTTCTGTATCCGATTTCTTCATAATGTATAACTCCTTATTTAGCTCCCCCTTCAAATGCCTCGTAAAAATAGTACCAGTTACCGCAGGCACTTATAGTATAACCATATCAGACAGGTCTATCCATTCTGTAACCAGTAGATTTCTATTATACATGATATTTTAAATAATTACCACCTTTTCACTGTAATTATCCTTGCTTTCCGTTGCCATTTATTGTTAAAATAAAAGATACATGATAAAATCTAATTTAATAGAAATAACGGAAATTATCCGTCACTCAGAGGAGAGAAAAATATGAACAGATCAGATATTATGCGCATCAGCGCACTATTTGAAATAGCCCTGGGTTCTGCTTCTTTGATCGCAGCCCGCTTCTGGATCGGAACCACTAATATTGTGGGCAGACATGTAAGCCATGGTGATACTACAGAGGCTTTTGCACTTACTTATGCATTTACACTTCTTCAGATTACAATTGGAATTATAGGCGTGATGAATGCAGAAAAAGGAAGAATGAGCACCGTTATCTTTGGAATTCTGGCCTTTATTCCCCAGATTGCCCACTTCTTTCATATTAAGGGAAGTATTATACTGGTTCTTATGAATCTTGCAGCATTTGCGGTACCGGTTATATATACTTTCACGGCTTATAAGCTTTTCAAAGGAGATAACAAAACAATTGCCTTTTCCAAAAAATGATGTTAAAATGTAGTTTATGTGAAACAAGAATGTAACTGTTCAGTTTCTTCACAGGTTACTGTTCACTGGTAACGGAACGAACAGTAACCTTCACGGTCACACGCTTTGCGGAACCGTGCAGGCTGAATAGTTATTAAGAAACTTTATAATATAGTAGGAGGATAAGTATGCATCCAGTAACAATCGTCCTTCTGGTGATTCTCGTAATCCTCATCGGATTACTGGTTGGTTTATATTTCTTTGGTAAGAAGACCCAGAAGAAGCAGGAAGAACAGCAGGCACAGATCGAGGCAAGTAAACAGACCGTTTCCATGCTCGTTATTGATAAGAAGAGAATGCCACTTAAGGAATCAGGTCTCCCACAGATGGTCATCGACCAGACACCGAAGCTTCTCCGCCGCTCCAAGATGCCGATCGTTAAGGCTAAAGTTGGACCGAAGATTTCCATTCTTATCGCAGATGAGAAGGTATTCGACCTTATCCCTGTGAAGAAAGAGATCAAAGCTGAAGTAAGTGGACTTTACATAGTAGGTGTAAAGGTATCCGCGGTAACCTGGACGCTCCGGTTAAGAAGAAAAGGATTTTCGCACGCTTTAAGAAATCTGCGGAAGAAGCTCAGGCAG
>ENA-OPYU01001028-OPYU01001028.1-human-gut-metagenome-genome-assembly--contig:-NODE-1028-length-10098-cov-3.379902_pt1 | contig 10098 bp, 10 predicted proteins | sample MGYA00242637_ERZ504482 | MGnify/ENA primary metagenome ERZ504482 (study PRJEB26092, sample SAMD00036237) | human gut metagenome | host: Homo sapiens | study: EMG produced TPA metagenomics assembly of...
GGACGATTTCTCGCTTCTTTTCCTTCCGCCTGGTAAACTTCTCCCTTTTCAGCATCACAGGAATCTTTTGAGTCTTCTCTGCCAGTTTATCAAAATCTCTTCCGTCCATACTTGTATAGATCGTATACTGAGAATATCCATTCTCCGGTGTATATACTTCTACCGTATCAAGGTTATAATTTTTCTCCAGATCAATATCTACATAAGACGGATTAATATGCGCCGGTCCACTGTGTCTTTTTGCTTCCGTCCGTAATATTTTTCGCCGTATTTTTTCCAGACGGCGTATGTACCGGTTTCTTAAATGCGATACTGCCTGTATCCTGTACTTCGATCTCGCTTCCGTACACCTCAAACTCTGCCACTGCCGGCCATCCGTTCTGCGTTCCGCCCTGTGTCTTACAAGAATGCATAACAATCTTCACTTCTGAATACTGCGCGGCATTAAACTTATAAACCTGCGCATAATTATCTGTACGGTTTGCCTTCTGGTGATCTGCAATCTTCGTATAATCGCTGTCTCCTGCTTTCTTCGCCAGGATGCTGTACTCGAACGCGAAATCAACACTGTCCGTATCTCCCACATGCTCAAAAGCAATGCGGAACGCATCCATCGTTCTTGCCTCGTCAAAATTCAAAGCGATGTACTTCTCTGAAGTCTGCGCTTCATTGTGGAACTTATACAATGTTTTGTCGTTTCCGTCAACAAGGTTTGCTGATCCTTCAGATTGATTTTCGTTTCCGTCTGTTGTGATCTTCGCCTGATTTGCAATGTTATTGTAATCAGACACTTTTTCTTCCTGCTCTTCAAACACTTCCACTTCCTGAACCGACGGCCAGAACGCGCCCTGACTTCCATCAGAATTCTGCGGATCGGAAAGCGTTACATAAATATGCGTTGCCGACTTCGGCACGTCCGCTGTAAACTCTTCTTTTGAATCTACCGTCATTCTCTTGCTTCCGAAATCAATCAAATCCGTTGTAATGCCGTTCTGTGCATACTGAACTGTCACAAGCGCCGTTCTTCCTGTACTGTTATCCCCGTCTTCGCCAAGTTCTACAGCCACTTTTGAAATACTGCGTCCTTTATCCAACTGGATCACAGCCGTTGCAGGCCACGTTCCTTGTGTCTGCCAGCTTGTTTTCGGATCACCGTCATTGATGTTTCCGATTACATAACTTCCATTCTCACCGTTCTGCGTACTTACCGTACCGTTAACGGCAACATTGACAAGCGTTGTCTTCGCCTCTGCTTTTTGCGGAGCTATGCCCGCAAATGCGCTAATAACCATGCAGGAAGCAAGAATCGATGATACGATCTTTCTAATCTTCTTTTGCATTCTTCCACTCCTTTATCAATAATATCAGACCGAAGCGGCAGATCTGTTTTCGATGTCATTGCAGATTTCTGCATAAAATGCTGCGCGAATACAGGCAGAAAAAAAGATCCGATATTCTCCGGCATAATGCATAGAAAATATCTGATCTTATCTGTTCAAAGCCGCCATCTATGTCTTTGCTCTTTATCAGAATAGCAAATTTTCTCAAAAATGTCAATTTATACATTTGTATTGCTTGTTGTACATTTGCACCGCTTATATCATGCTCTTTTCTATCTATTAATACCAAACAGACCTTTCAAAATATACCATTTTTTCTCAAATAGTCACCTGTTATGCATCTTTTCATCAGTTATATTTGTTCACAATTTTTCTATATGAAACAGTTCCTCCGAAAAGATCGAGGGCGCTTCCTATCGTAAAGTCAAGTTGTCCGCCGCCCAAACTCCGAAACCGTTCCAAATCGTCTTCCGAACTGATTCCTCCGGCGTATGTAATCGGAATTTTTCCCCATTGCCCAAGCATATGTACAAGTTGTTCTTCCATTCCCGATCGTTTTCCCTCTACATCAACGCCGTGGATCAAAAACTCATCACAATAAGAAGATAATTCCTCAAGAACAGCGGCGTTCAAACGTAGATTCGTATATTTTTGCCAACGATCTGTAACTACATAATAATCTTCACCTTGTTTTCGGCAGCTCAAATCGAGCACGATATGCTCTTTTCCTACGGCATGAACAAGCTTCTTTAGATTTTCTCTGCAAAATTCTCCTCCGCGAAACACATACGATGTGACGATCACATGGCTCGCTCCGCATTCTATATATTCATATGCATTCTCGTCTGTAATCCCTCCTCCTATCTGCAGTCCTTTCGGATAAACACGAAGAGCCTCTTTCGCCTGTTGTTTTGTCTGTTCATAATATTCTGACTGCCGGCTGTTTAAAAGAATAATATGACCTCCTCTCAGACAATCTTCCTTATACATATTCGCATAAAATGCGGCGTTTAAATCAGATGCGAAATTCGTCTTTGCCATGTTCCCCTCATCTTTTAAACTTCCACCGACAATCTGTTTTACTTTTCCGTTATGAATATCAATGCACGGTCTGAATTTCATCTGCCCTTCTCCTTATGTATTGTTTACACTATTACAAGATCGACCGCAGACATAAAGTTCCTTCTCTCTGCGGTCGAATCAATCCCGATTATTTTATAACTGTTCTTATCATGCGACAAAAAAACTATCTCATAGAGTCATCGGCATTTCCTGTTGCATCTCCCTGATCTGTATTTTTCATACGGTCGCCTTCTTTTTTCGCTCCGTTTTCATCAGTCAGATCATCCGCCGCATTGTCAACACCGTCTGTGACATCGTCTGTCACATCGTCAATTCCGTCTGTGACATCATCTGTTACGTCATCAACTCCCTGAGTCACATCATTTACCGCATCATCAAGAATACCGTCTCCTTTTTTATCTGACTTGTCCGACGCATCGTTGCGATCGTTGTCTCTGTCTTTATCCGTTGTCGTCTGATCCGCCGCATTATCTGTTTTATCTTTGCCCGCACATGCTGTCATGCCAAACAAAGTGAACACACAGAGCGTCAGCAAAATGAGTTGTTTCAATTTTTTTCATAAGAATATCTCCCTTTCCATAAATATTGTTGTAGTTCTAATATCTGCAATATTTTCAATATTATACATTCGGGAGTTTTTTCTTTTTGCTACAGAGCCTTTTTCCTCAGGTTTTTCCATCGCCTTTTGATTCAATCTGACGCACACGCTCTCTTGTTATACCAAGACTTTCACCGATTTCTTCTAATGTATATGTGCGGTCTTTCCCCAATCCAAACCGAAGGCTGATCACTTCTTTCTCTCTGTCGTTCAAAGTTTCAAGAAGTTCTTGTACTTCTTCTTTCCTGACAAGAACGTCCATCGCATCTTCCGGCGTCGTCTCAGATCTGTCTTCTACAAAATCTCCAAGACTGTCCTCGCCATCTTCCCCTACCGGAGTTTCCAAAGATACCGGATTTCGAATATAAGAAAGAATATTTTTCACTTCCTCTTCTGTCCGGTCGCCAAGCTTCTTTGCAATCTCCCCCGGTTCTGCTTCTCTTCCGAATTCCTGCTGCAGTTCTTTTGCTGCTTTTTGCACCCGTTTTATATTTTCCGCAACGTGAACCGGAACTCGAATTTCTCTTGACTGCTGATCGATGGCTCTTGTAATTGCCTCTTTGATCCACCATGACGCGTAAGTTGAAAAACGGTTATCTTTCGTATAGTCATACTTTTCGGCAGCATGCATCAATCCGATATTTCCTTCCTGAATCAGATCCATTAACGGCAAACCTCTTCCCGTATAATGTTTTCGCGATAGAAACGACGAGACGAAGATTCCCTTCTTCCAGTCTCGCTCTTGCGGATTCGTCTCCGTCTGAGATTCTTCTGCCCAATTCTTTTTTCTTCCGTCTCGTCCAACAGAGGAATCTCCCCTATCTCATTCAAATAGATCCGAAGCGGTTCTGACTCCTGAATTTCTTCTTTTCCCATACAAACCTCACTTTTATTTATCTGTTTTATATTCTCTTTATGTTCTGTTATATATCCGATACCTGCTATCGTTTTTCCTCTGAGCTCACCGTTTCTGTATGCGACAAGCAGTCGTTCAAGATCTTTTACCTGACGTTTGAGTTCCTCACCGATATCCGTATCTCCGATTAAAAGGCCTCTCCCTGACTCTTTTCACTATCATCGTTTCGGAAGGATATCTTTTTTCCCTTTGCGACGCCGACTCTGTAGATTCAAACGGCTCGTGCGCAACAAGCAGAAGTCCATATGAATTAAAGATCAAAGTATAACCTGCAATTCCGGTTTCTTTCTGATACGCTTTGGAAAATCCGCCGTCGATCACAAGCACTTTCCCGCCGCATTTCACGGGATTTTCCCCGTCTTTTCGTTTCACCGGAACATGTCCGTTGACAATATGAGACACCGCCGGGTCTAACCCAAACTCTTCCAATATCTGATTGATAACTTTTTCATTTTCAAGCAGGGAGTAATACGGATTCTTTTTCTCTATGTGAGTTTCCGCATCTTGCAGAAAATACCGTTCAAAAGTTGCCATCTTATCTTTTCCGAAAAGCGGAGAATCAGGATGCAGCCATATATACCACATGATGTCCTTTCCATCCTGCCTTTCATTCTCATCAAGAGCAAAAAAGCCTTTTCTCACATAAGAATCCAGAACATCATAAAGTTCTTTTCCACCGTAAGACTTGCCGAAAAGCCGAATTTCTTTCAATTTTCCGTCTTCTGTGAGCGGAACACATCCGTGATAGAGAAGATTATCATTGTAAACTTTATACAAACTTCCCTTGTTCAGCAAAAACCTCATATGCCTTTGAAGCTTCTCACAGTGCAGAAACGCCTTTTCAAGCCGCTTCATGATCTCCTCTTCCTCTTGAGTAAAAGCGTACGGATCTTTCGGATCGACTGTAGGAAACGCCGTATCCAAAAGCGGATATTTCTTTCCGTCCAGTTCAATCGTACCTTTTTCAAAATCAATTCTGTGCAAAAGCGCCCTGTTTTCTAAATGAAATGCTTTCTGCCGACGGATGATCTGCCCTTCCACTTTAAATTGAATGATGGAGATTGCTTTATGAATCCTCATATTCATTTGCATCTCATCAGGATCTATCCCTTCAACCGCTTTTAACCGAAAACAAATACACGGATCATCCCCGTAAATCCGAAGGGCAAATGCTGCCAGAGGAAGAAGATTGATCCCATATCCATCCTCCAAAATATCGAGATTTCCGTAACGTGCACAGATGCGGATCACATTCGCAATACAGCCCCATTGTCCCGCAGCCGCTCCCATCCAAAGTATATCATGATTTCCCCACTGAATATCGACAGAGTGATAAGACATCAGTTTATCCATAATAATATGAGGACCGGGACCTCTGTCATAAATATCGCCGACAATATGCAGATGATCTACAACGAGCCTTTGGATCAACTCTGAAATTGCCTCGATAAAATCTTCTGCTCTTCCGATCCGTATAATCGTTGAAATAATCTCATTATAATATGATTCCTTATCATGTACCTCCGCTTTCTCCGTGATCAGTTCCTCGATCACATAAGCAAAATTTGGGGGAAGCGCCTTTCTTACTTTCGACCGCGTATACTTGCTCGCCGCTCTTTTGGCAACTTCGATCAAACGATATAGATGTACTTTATACCAGTCTTCCATATTCGTCTCTGTCTGCCGGATCAGGTCCATCTTTGCTCTCGGATAATAGATCAGCGTTGCCAAAGATTTCTTATCTGCGGCACTCATCGTATTTCCGAACACATCCTCGATCTTTCTTCGGACAGATCCGGATCCGTTTTTTAAAACATGAGAAAAAGCCTCATACTCACCGTGTACATCTGTCAGAAAATGTTCTGTTCCTTTCGGCAGATTCAAAATCGCCTGAAGATTGATGATCTCCGTCGATGCCGCCGCGATTGTCGGATATAAGTCTGACAATCGGGTCAAATACCGTTTCTGGAGTTCTTTCAGTTCTTTATATTCTTCTTTCATGCTTGTCTGCCCCCTTGTTCCACAATACACCGCACAATTTATATCTCTCATGTACGTCGGATGTCACAATCCGACCACATCGCTCATATCATACATACCGCTTTCCTTTTTCCTGGCAAGGAATTTTGCCTGCCTCGACAGCGCCTTTTCCGTAATACGCTTCTCGAGTATGCCGTATGTTTAAATTCGATCACTTCGTCTGTTCCCGCAAAGATCACCTCATGTTCCCCTACGATCGTACCTCCGCGAAGAGCTGAAATTCCGATTTCTTTTGGCATCACGTTTCTGGCGGACAGTGCTTCTGTCATATACATAATGATATTCGTTTCCAAGCGCTTCATTCACCGAATCCGCAAGTGCAAGCGCTGTTCCGCTCGGGGCATCCAGTTTCTGATTGTGATGTTTTTCCACAAGTTCAATATCATATCCCGCCGGAGCAAGCACTTTTGCCGCATCTTTTAAAAGTTTTAAAAGGAGATTAATTCCAAGAGACATATTCGCCGACTTTAACACCGCCGTCTTCTCTGCCGCCTTCTCTGCTTTTGCAAGCTGCTCTTCCGAAAGTCCTGTCGTGCAAAGCACAACCGGAAGTTTCTTATCCACGCAATAATCCAAAAGCGAATCCACTGCTCCCGCATTTGAAAAATCGATCACAACATCTGCGTCTTCCGTACATTTTTCCACCGAATCAAATACCGGATAATCATTCGGCGTTTCTGTATATGTGTCAACACCTGCCGTAATAACGGCATTTTCATCATTTTTTACGATCTCCGTGATCATCCTTCCCATTTTTCCGTTGCATCCATGCATCATTATTTTAATCATTTTATTTTCCTCCTGCCTGTATCATTTCACGTTTCAAAAACAATCGTTCACTACAAGGTTTTTTTCCTGCGGCTCATTATTGAATCAAAAACGGATTTTTCTCTACTCAAAAAAGGATATCACATTTGAGTTCGCATCTCAACATATGATATCCTTTTCACAAAGTTTCTCGTAACAATTCAGCCACGATAAGCGCACAGTGCGGTTTTACGAATGGCGTGGGCTGAACTGTTACAGTTTCTCGATAACCGGTTCGTCAGATCATACCCGTCTTTATTCCTCATGCAAGATAAAATCTCTGTAATATTTGACAGGTCGATTTCCGGATCGATCACCTTGAAACCTATCGTAACTTTTGTCACGTTACAGCCGGCTACATTGAATTTATTATACCATGATATAACTCCATGATATGACGATGCAGGTGCATTCCCCTTTTCAATACACTTCGTATGGATCAGATTGTTTTTTAACACCTCATATTCAAAAGAGTCTATCATTAAATAATTGCTGTCATAATAAACCGAAAACTTAGACTCCATATCAAATATATATTTATCGGCAAATTCAAAATAAATCTTCTCTGTCCGGTTATCCTTCGCCTCATATTGTATGGAACAAACTCTGCTCTCATTATGATCAATAAATAAATCTTTTTTCAGAACTTTCCTTTTTTGAAGATACTTTGTAAATCAGTCTGCTTAAAACTAAGTATCGAATATCCCGCGCATATCAATAAAACAAATACTGCGGCTATTGACAATAATTTGATTTATCTTTCATGTGAAGTTCCTCATAAACCTTTCAAGACAACTTATCGGGGGGCAGCTACACAACAGTCAAAGGCGCCCGCAAAACAGTGCGAACAGTTTTGCGGGCGTTCTGTACGTTAATTCTGTTTACTGATGAAAAATGACAATTCGGTCAGTTTATGCAAAATTCCGGCTCGATCAGTCCGAAAGATCCGTCCTTTCTTTTGTATACAACATTTACTTCATCTGTTTCTGCGTTTGAGAAAACGAAAAGCTATGTCCGAGCAGTTCCATCTGGATGCAGGCATCTTCATGGGAACATCGGTTTAATACCAAACATTTTTCGTGCGGACGATGCGGATTTCATCGTCATCAGATGACTCGTCGTCGGATTCGATAAACTCTTTTTTAATGCTTCCTGACGGAACAGCAGCAGTAGGATGTCCCTGGCTTTTCGCAACAAGTTTGTTTTTATATTTACGAAGCTGCCGTTCAATAACCTCTTCTACAAGGTCGATCGACACATACATGTCGCTGCTCGTCTGCTCGGAGCGGATGATAGATCCTTTTTACAGGAATCGTCACTTCGATTTTCTGACGTCCTTTTTCCACGCTAAGCGTTACGATGATTTCTGTTTCAGGAGTGAAATACCTCTCAAGTTTTCCTAACTTTTGTTCGATAGCCTCTTTAAGCCCCGGTGTTACTTCAATGTTTTTTCCGCTGATGATAAAATTCATGCTGTTCAACTCCTTTTTGTATATACTTAACATAAACATGTGTAAAAAGGATGTTTATATTATGAAAATATTATAACACAGAACAGCTCTAATGTATATAATAAATCGTTTTGAATTCTGTAAATTCTTCAAATTTCATTAAATTTTCATAATTTATTTCATCATACTTCTCTTCCGCATCCTTGAATCCAGGAATTTTTTTGCGGATACGCAGCGTCTTCGGCGTCACCTCCAAAAGCTCGTCGGTGTCGATAAAATCAAGAGCCTGCTCAAGACTTAAAATTTTAGGCGGAGTCAGTCTCAAAGCTTCATCTGCGCTGGAGGAACGTGTATTTGTCAGATGCTTTGTCTTACATACGTTCAACTCAATATCATCTGTTTTTCCATTCTGGCCGATCACCATACCTGAATAAACCTTTTCTCCCGGTCCGATAAACAAAGTTCCGCGTTCCTGCGCGCTGTATAAACCATAAGTTACAGATTCACCTGTCTCAAATGCGATAAGCGATCCCTGCTTACGATACTGGATATCGCCTTTGTACGGCTCATATCCGTCGAAGCTTGTATTAATGATACCGTTTCCTTTTGTATCTGTCATAAATTCTCCGCGATATCCGATCAATCCTCTGGACGGAATGGAAAACTCAAGACGTGTGTAACCGCCGTTGGAAACTCCCATATTGCGAAGTTCTCCTTTTCTTTGGCCGAGTTTTTCGATTACAACTCCTGTAAATTCATCCGGCACATCAATATAAGCTGTCTCGATCGGCTCAAGTTTCTTTCCGTTTTCATCCGTATGATAGAGAACTTCCGCTTTGCTTACTGCAAACTCATATCCTTCGCGGCGCATATTTTCAATCAAAACGGACAAATGAAGTTCTCCGCGTCCCGACACTTTAAAACTGTCTGTATTTTCCATTTCTTCCACTCGAAGACTTACGTCTGTGTTCAGCTCTTTAAACAGGCGGTCACGCAGATGGCGGGAAGTTACATATTTTCCTTCCTGTCCGGCAAAAGGACTGTCGTTTACAATAAACTGCATCGCAATCGTCGGTTCTGAAATTTTCTGGAAAGGAATTGCCTCTGCTTTTTCAGGAGAACAAAGCGTATCTCCGATCGATATATCAGAAATACCGGAAATAGCGACGATCGATCCGATCGTTGCACTTTTAACTTCTGTTTTGCTCAATCCGTCAAATTCATATAATTTACTGATCTTTACTTTCTGCTGTTTGTCCGGATCATGGTGATTGACAAGTATCATATCCTGATTCACACTGATCGTTCCGTTATCCACTTTTCCGATACCGATACGTCCGACATATTCGTTGTAATCGATCGTGCTGATCAGCACCTGCGTCGGAGCTTCAGGATCTCCTTCCGGAGCGGGAATATATTCGAGGATCGTTTCAAATAACGGTTTCATGTCCTGCTGCGGATCAGACAGATCAAGGCATGCAACTCCTGCTTTGGCGGATGCATATACAAACGGGCACTCAAGCTGATCGTCAGATGCGCCAAGATCGATGAAAAGTTCAAGAACTTCGTCGATTACATCGTCAGGTCTTGCTTCGGGACGGTCGATCTTGTTGATGCAGACAATGACAGGAAGGCTTAATTCAAGCGCTTTTCTTAATACAAATTTTGTCTGCGGCATTGCGCCTTCAAATGCGTCGACAACGAGGATCACGCCGTTGACCATTTTCAGCACACGTTCTACTTCTCCGCCAAAATCCGCATGTCCCGGCGTATCGATAATGTTGATCTTTGTTCCTTTATAATGAACTGCCGTATTTTTGGACAGGATCGTGATCCCACGTTCCCGCTCAATATCCGTTACGA
>ENA-OPYU01001029-OPYU01001029.1-human-gut-metagenome-genome-assembly--contig:-NODE-1029-length-10091-cov-1.886190_pt1 | contig 10091 bp, 9 predicted proteins | sample MGYA00242637_ERZ504482 | MGnify/ENA primary metagenome ERZ504482 (study PRJEB26092, sample SAMD00036237) | human gut metagenome | host: Homo sapiens | study: EMG produced TPA metagenomics assembly of...
ATTGACGGGACAATTCGCCAAACGTGCGGGACTTACAGTGAATGCGGGAGGGAATAGTTTCTTACCGGTAGAGAAAGAGACTATAGCCGAGCGAATGAAATCGAATGGCTACCGTACCGCCTTGATCGGAAAGTGGCATTTGGGCGACCGTATAGAACAGGGGCCGAACGCACAGGGTTTCGATTACTTTTGGGGAATACGAGGAGGATGTGTGGATAATTATTCCCATTTCTATTATTGGGGTGGCCCGAATCGGCATGATTTGTGGCAGAATGAGAGGGAGATCTATTCTCCGGGCAACTTTTTCGCCGCAGAGAACCTGAAAGAGATCAAGAAATTCGCTACGGAAGATAAAGAGAAACCGTTCTTTATCTATTGGGCGGTAAATATCCCTCATTACCCATTGCAGCCCAGCGAGAAATGGTTGGATTATTATGCGGACCTACCTAATCCCAGAAGAATGTATGCGGCGTTTGTCTCTACTTTCGATGATTATTTAGGGGAGTTACGTACCTTCTTGGCTGCCGAGGGGTTGGCTGATAATACCATCTTGATCTTCCAATCGGATAACGGGCATAGCATGGAGGAACGTACTTTTAGAGGAGGAGGCTATAGCGGTCCTTACCGGGCCGGAAAATTCTCTTTGTTTGAGGGAGGTATCCGGGTTCCGGCTATCATCTGCTGGCCCAAGGGAGCTGCCACAAGGTGAGGTACGTGATCAGGTTGCGATGAATATCGATTGGTTTCCTACCTTGGTCGAATTATGCGGTCTTTCAGCGGAAGGGATGGATGTGGATGGAAAGAGCTTACTCCCACTTATCAAAGACAGTTCCAAATCTTCTCCTCATAAGGCACTTCATTTTGATTTTGGGAAGCAATGGGCTGTCCGTTGCGGGGAATGGAAATTAATAGCGAATCCCCATGACGTGACTCCGGAGGGAGAGAAGGTCCTTAATGAGTTGTTCCTTTCCAACTTAGAAAAGGATAACACGGAACATATGAATTTCAAAGATCAATATCCCGAGAAAGTAAAGGAGTTGCAAGCGATGAGAGATGCTTTTGAGCGTTTCTTTAGAAAAGTGATAATCCTAGGACTATTCTTGCTTTAAAAAAGTGTAAAAAGAAAGAACGTCTGATTATGTATGTTTATATTTGTTTAATTAAAAGCCAATATATCAATAAATAATATCATGAAGAATAAACTAATGTTACTGACGGCCGCCTCAGCCTTTTCAATGGCAGGCATAGCCGCTGATTACACGAATATCGTCCTGATTAATTTGGATGATGTGGGGTACGGAGATTTTCTTTTAATGGGGCTTACGGATATACCACTCCGAATATCGACAAAATGGCGGCGGAAGGCGTTCGTTTTACACACTTCTTGGCGGGACAGCCGATCAGTGGAGCGTCTCGTGCCGGCTTGTTGACCGGTTGCTATCCGAATCGTATCGGTTTCGCCGGCGCTCCGGGACCGGATTCGAACTACGGAATCCATCCGGATGAGATGACGATCGCAGAGGTATTGAAACAGAAAGGATATAGTACCGCTATCTTCGGTAAATGGCATTTAGGTAGCCAAAGGAATTTCTTCCCTTGCAAAATGGCTTCGATGAGTATTATGGTTTGCCGTATTCTAACGATATGTGGCCATTCCACCCGCAACAAGGTGAGGTCTTTAATTTCCCGGATTTGCCGACTTATGACGGAAACGAGATTATCGGTTATAATACGGACCAAACACGGTTGACTACGGATTATACCACCCGTTCTGTTAATTTCATCAAGAAGAATAAGAATAAGCCTTTCTTCTTGTATCTGGCTCATAATATGCCCCATGTACCGTTGGCCGTTTCCGATAAATTCAATGGGAAAGAGCGAGCAGGGTTTATATGGCGACGTGATGATGGAGATCGACTGGAGTGTAGGTGAGATATTCAAGACATTGCGTGAGCTGGGCTTGGAAGATAATACGTTGGTGATCTTGACTTCCGATAATGGCCCTTGGACCAATTACGGGAATCATGCCGGTTCAGCCGGTGGGTTACGTGAGGCAAAGGCTACGACCTTTGATGGTGGTAACCGGGTTCCTTGTATCATGTACTGGAAAGGTAAGACGTTACCGGGTACGACTTGTAATAAGTTAGCTTCTAATATCGACCTTCTTCCTACGTTCGCCGAGATCACGCAGGCCCCGCTGCCTACTCGCAAGATTGATGGCGTTAGTATCTTATCATTGATAGAGGGCAAGAAAGACGCGAATCCTCGTGAATCCTTTGTCTATTATTATAACAAGAATGACTTGGAGGCTGTCACGGACGGTATGTTTAAGCTGGTATTCCCTCATAAATACGTTACTTACGGGGCTTATGAGCCGGGAAACGACGGCCAGCCGGGTAAGTTGACGAATCTGGAGATCATGAAACCGGAGATGTACGACTTGCGCCGTGATCCGGGAGAGCGTTATAACGTGATCACCCAGTATCCTGAGGAAGCCGCGAAATTGATGAAGATCGCCGACCTGAAACGTCATGAGTTACGGGGGATAACCTAATGCGCGTAAAGGGAACAGAGCGTAGGGAACCGGGTCTAGTACAAGGGGAAAAAACGTCATGACCTATGAAACAATCGATCATAAGTATCGGAATGACTGCCTGTTGTCTTTCGGGGGAACGGGCAGTTCCTTTTTGCCGCCGATAAACCAGTGCAAGAGGAACGTCCCAATATCTTGTTTATCCTTTCGGATGATCATACTTCCCAGTCTTGGGGCATTTACGGGGGGTGTTGGGTGATTATGCCCGGAACGAGAATATCCGTCGCTTGGCTGCGGAGGGCTGCGTGTTAGATAATTGTTTTTGTACGAACTCGATCTCTTCCCCTAGTCGTGCGGCGATCTTGACCGGAGCCTATAGTCACGTGAACGGTGTCTACACGTTAAGTGATTCCTTTGATCCGGAGCAGGATAATATCGCCAAGCAAATGCGGGCGGGAGGCTATCAGACCGCTTTGGTCGGTAAATGGCATCTGAAAACGCAACCGCAAGGTTTCGACTTCTATTCCGTGTTTCATGACCAAGGCGAGTACCGGGACCCTACTTTCATAAACTGTACGGACCCTTGGCCGGGTGAGCGTAATTTCGGGGAGCGGGTACGAGGTTTCTCCACGGATATCGTGACGGATAAGGCGATCCGTTGGATGAAAGAGGCCGATAAGGACCGGCCTTTCATGATGTGTTGTCATTTCAAGGCTACACACGAGCCTTGGGATTTCCCGGAACGGATGAGGCATTTGTATGACGGCGTTGTTTTCCCGGAACCGGAGAACTTATTTGATTGGGGGCCGGAGACGAATGGACGTACCTTCTCCGGACAGCCTTTGGAGGAGTTGGCTCGTCGTTGGGACGTGGCGTCGCAAGACCCTGATAAATGGTGGTGCCGGTATCCGGAGTTGCCTTTTACGACGAAGGGCATGCATCGATCTGCCGCCCGTAGCGCCGCTTACCAGAAATTGGTGTGCGACTATCTGCGTTGCGGGGCTACGATCGACGATAATATCGGGAAGTTATTGAAAGCGCTGGACGATATGGGAATCGCCGATAATACGATCGTGGTGTACGTATCCGACCAAGGTTATTTCTTAGGAGAGCATGGTTTCTTCGATAAGCGTATGATGTATGAGGAGTCTCTACGTATGCCTTTCGTGATCCGTTACCCGAAAGAGATCCCGGCGGGGACCCGCAATAAGGATATGATCTTGAACGTGGATTTTGCCTCTTTGCTGGCGGATTACGCAGGCGTGAAGACCCCGAAAGAATCGCAGGGCCATAGTTTTCGCGATAATCTGAAAGGAAATACCCCAAAGGATTGGCGTAAGGAGATGTATTATCGTTATTGGACCCAACATTCGAACCGTCCGGCCCATATGGGTATCCGTAATGAGCGGTATAAACTGATGTTTTTCTATGGCGACCGTCTGAATATGACTGGTTCGGAGGATAAGACCACGACACCAGCATGGGAGTTTTACGACCTTCAATCCGATCCTCGTGAGAATCACAACGCTTACAACGATCCCCAATACGCCAAGATTATCCGGCAAATGAAGGAGGAGATGCTGAAGCTGCGGAAAGATGTTAAGGATGAGGACACGAATACCCCTAAAATGAAGGAGATTATGGAGACCTATTATTGGTAAAAAGAAATGCCTATACTGGTATCGCCTCATGCCACTACTCTTGAGGGCTAGAGGCGATACTGTTGTAGCCTTACGCCACTATTGCCATCGCCCCTCGTCAATACTTGTACAGGACAGCGATGTTTTTAACATATATGATTATCTCTGTTTCGTTAACTCATAAGCCTCTATCACGCACTCCAAAGCGCAAGCGTTTGCTGCCGAGCTTTCCTTGTGGAAAGGGCCGTACCAATAACAACCGAAGCTTTTGGATGTGGGGTCATAATCTTTCGTGATGATGGATTCTGCGTTTTTCAAGATGAAATCTTTATAAGCCGGATTCTTTGTCACTTCATACAGGAAGGCTAAATGACGGATGAAGATACCCTTAAATTGGACACCGTCGTTGCTATCATCGATCTCGGGCTTCATCTCACGAAGTATACCCTCGTCGGTTACCAATTGCGTGGTAATGGTAGCGTCGGCGATCTTTTCCCGCTAGCTCCAAGTAAGATTTATCGTTGGTTTGGAGATACATCTCGGCTAAGACAGCGATGGCTACGCCTTGGTTATACGTGTAGTGGGCGTTGCGGTTGGGGGTACAATCGTCTTTCGTGCCGTCCTCGATTTGGTAGATGTCCGTATTGATCATGCCGGTTTGCGTATACCAATCCACGTTCTTCTTGAACCAGTCGAGATACGCCGGATTTTGGGTCGCTTTATATAATCGGATAGCTGTCAGGGAGAACAGGTTGTTCGCTATGGAGTTCTTGTAATGCAAAGGGTTCTTTTTCCAGAAGATGCCACCTCCGCAAGCGTCGCTCCAGCCAGTTGTCATATCATCGAATATGATCTCGGCCATATCTAGGTACTTTTTCTCTCCGGTCAGTTTGGAGGCCTCGATCCATGCCAATGCCCACCAACCCTCGTCATCGTAATAATCATTGATGAAGTTGTCGCAATAACGGGGAGTACCGGTTGAGTCTACGCCTACTTGGTAATGACGGGCTTTCTCGAATACATCCTCTATGACAGATGGGATGGCCGGATCTTTGGTTACGGCGCCGTAGCGAATGGTGGCGGTCAATACGTTCGCCGAGTTCCACCAGCCGGCTGTTTCCCAGATACCGGTCGTGTCGTTTCTCCAGCTTAGGGAGGTTTGTACGCTTTCTCGCATCTTTCCCTCAAAAGGGGAAGGTTTGCTACAGGATAGCATGAAAAAGTACAAGCAATACGCTTGTTAGGAAATGTTTGTACATACGTATTTATGAAAATAAGATTAGATTAAGCCACAAAGATAAATGATCTTTTTGAACTTTAGTTAAACTTTGTACCTTTGTCTGACGGAATCTAAGTAACTTCAATATTAATCATAAAAGAAAAACACGGTAAGATGAAAAAGCAAATCTTATTTATTTGTTGTGCGGTAATCGCATACTGCCTGAGCGCCTGTAATACGGCACCTCAGCAAGCGCCTTTGAAAGAGAAGAATCTGCCAAAGCATGTAATCTTGATCGGTTTCGACGGCTTGAGCGCCCATTGCTTGAATAATGGGGCGGATATGCCTACTTTCCGTAAGATGATGGCGGAAGGCGCCTCCACGTTAGAGAATCGTTCGATCCTGCCTTCGTCGAGTGCTTGTAATTGGGCTTCCATGTTTATGGGAGCGGGACCGGAGTTGCACGGATATACGGAGTGGGGATCTCGTACGCCGGAGCTTCCTTCGCGTGTCGTGAATAGCGACAACCGTTTCCCGAATATCTTCGGCCTGTACCGGGATAAGGCTCCCGAGGCTGAGATCGGCTATATCTATGAGTGGGAAGGCATGAATTATCTGGTGGATACCTTGGCCATGAGCTTCCGTAAGCATGCCCCGATGTCGACTGAGAACCCGAACGGATGTACCCCCGGTAGCCGTTCAGTATATCAAGGAGAAGAAGCCGAACCTTTGTGCGATCATATACGATCAGCCGGATGGTACCGGACATGGCAAGGGTTGGAGCTCCCCGGAGTATTTCGCGATGGTGAATCATTTGGACAGTTGCTTGACGCAAGTGATGGACGCCGTTCGTGAGGCGGGTATCATGGATGATACGGTGGTTATACTGACGGCCGACCACGGCGGTATCGAGACCGGTCACGGTGGCAAGACGATGAACGAGATGCAAACCCCGATCGTTTTCTATGGAAAGAACGTAAAGAAAGGCTTCAAGATCCCGGAGAGTACGATGGTATATGATATCGCCGGTACGATCGCCTACCTGTTGGACGTACCGCAGCCGCAAGTGTGGATCGCTCGTCCGATCATGTCTGCGTTCTCAGACTAGGCTAGCCTTGGAATACAGGAACGCCCCGGAAGGATCGATTCTTTCCGGGGCGTTTTGGTTTATCACCGGGCGATTCCTACCTTGGCGGTCGTGCCGTTGGATAGCCTCACGACGTAGAAGCCGGCCGGCAGGCCGTACAAGTGGTTGCTACCGCGGGGCAGGGGAGAATGGCGGATCAGCTTTCCGCCATTGTCGTTATCGATACGTCGAGCGGGGCGGAGGTGTTGATGTAGAGTATGCCGCCGGAGGAGCGGATACGGCTCTTGTTGTCGGTGATCCGGGCGGTGGATACGATGATATCCTCTATCGTGATCCGGATATCTTCGTAGACGGCTATCGTGTAGCTGCCGTCTCGGTTGGGGGTGATCGTCCGGCCGTTCGCCTTTACCACGGGGGTAGACTGGCTGTAGGCCGAGTCTAGCTCAATGTAGAGGAAGAATTGATCACCCTCCTCATAGTAATAGGTACCGGGAGAGGGGGTGAGGGTTGCGTTGCGGTCTCGGGGATTACGACCGTGTATACCGGAGGCGACGGAGTGGCAAGGCTGAACGTGCCCGCGCTCTCGTGTCCCGCATGGTCCGTCACCTTGTAGGTATGGAGGCCCTCGCTTCCGGAACCGTCATAGCGGTCGGAGGTAAGCTGCACGGAAGCACCGTCGATGAGGACGGAAGCTACGCCGCTGCCCTTGCCATCGGTGGCGGTGAGCGTATAGCCGAGGTTATTGGTGGAAACGGTTACGGTAGGGGCGTTGAGGTCGAGCGGATATCCGTGGCCTTATGCTCGTACTCTTGCGTATACGGGTCGTCACGCTTGAGCAGGTAGGTCACGTCGAAGGTTCCCTCTTGGCTGAAGGTGAAGGAGGCGGCGAAGACTTCGCCGGAAGCGATTAGCGGGCTAATCGCCTTAGTTTGTATACCCGTCTCTTCCACTTCTTTCAGCTTGATGGTAAAACCGGGAGGAGCGGAGAAGATAACGGCTCCGGCATACCCATTCCCCCCTTCTTGTCGCCACCAAGTTCTACACGGGCCTCTTCCGGTAGCTTGTCGGTATAGGTACATGGGATATCCGGCGTGAGTTCCAGCTTGTAGTTGGACGCTAGGAACTTGTCGTTATCTATTAGCTTGAGATCTCCCGGAATGATAAGGTTGGTTGGGGAGTCTATGGCCAGTTGCCCGGAGAAGGCTGCTGTTTCTCCTTTGGCTTCTCCGCTTGTGTCATATTTCGGGGCCTCGCCTTTATACAGTATTTGGTCGGCCCGCGGGGTGACGGTGAGTGTTCTCGGGTGGATCGTTATTGGGATGTCTACGCTCTCCGGCTTCTCGCAATTGACATGGCTGATGTCAATGCGTATCTTAGCTCCGGATGTTGCGGTAGCCTTGTTGGGGGAACCGCATAGCTTGTTATCATTGTTTACCGTCAGGCCATAAGCTGCACCGTCGATTTCGAACTTATAGTCGGACTTATCGCCGTAGGTATCGGGAGCGAGGAGCCCGGACAGGTCATAAAGCTCATTCGGCTCCAGTGGCGTGGCGTACGTCCCTTCCAGCGTGGCCGGGGAGGCGGTGGTCTTGATCAGGTTCTCTGTCCAATGGGCGTAGAGGGTCATAGGCCCGGTGATCTTGGTTATTTGATTCCCGCCTTCTCTATCGTCGTACCAGCCTTCTACTAGGGTGTAATATGTATAGGTGAGCTCACCTGGCCTTAATGCGTCAGTTTCTGATAGGTATTCTGTGCTATTAGTGCCGTCGTCGATGGGATAATTGGTTTGAAAGTTCACTTTGTACTTTATCTTCTGACCATTAAGCTGAACCTTGATATTGGTATTGTCACTCTTGAGATCCTCATTGTTCTCTATCGTTCCGTTGCCGTCGATGGTTCCACTATCTTCATTGCTGATCGTCCCTTCATTGGTGAGGGTTACGCCATCGGCGATCGTCAATGTCTGTTTCCTTCTTATATGGAGTGTATAGCCGGGCGGTATCTCGTAATCCCGGTCGATGGTATAGTGGGTAATGTCGACGTTGTTGCCATCTATCATGCTACCCTTGATGCTACCCTCAATGCTACTATAATTATATTCCTTTAGAAATATGATAGCGCTATTCTGACCGGAGGGGAGGACATAAGATGACGCGTTTATAGCTTTGCCTCCATCTTTATTCGTTATAGCGGAGATGATCCCCCCGCTTATCGTGACTGTTTCCCCTACCTTTCCTTCCCCTGCGCCCATACCGTTATATCCGGTGGCATTTACGATTCCCCCGCTGATCTCTATCGTTCCGGAAGTTATGGGTGGATTAGCATGAGCGGGAGTCCCCGATACCCCGATACCCGGCCCGGAATCACCCCCTGTGGCGGTGATATTCCCGTCTTTGATCCGGACGGTTCCACCATTGGAATTAGCACTTGTTCCGATACCGGCTCCATATCCTTTCCCATGGGCAATGATGGTACCGTTCTCGATCGTGATGGTTCCTTTCGCATCTTTACTGTATCGTGAGCCTATTCCGGCGGCTTCATTTCCTCCTTTGACCGTTAGTTTTCCTTTACCTTTTATTATAAGCTCGGTACCATCGCCTGTAGGCGCGCAAATGGCGGGTAGGTCATGGCCACCTGCTAAGCTGTTATCTCCGGCTAGGGTCAATTCTACTTTCTTGGCTCCATCGGCGTATAAGGCGCAATAAGGTTCGTCTTCTTGGAGATTCTCGATGTTTACATTCTCCAGCGTGATCTTTACCTGTATGCCACTGGCGACCACAATAACGGCTTTCGATTTATTCTGATCTGTTGTGCCGTATCCGGTTTCTTGTGATGGCAATCCTTGTTTTTTGGACATCATACGTACCGTGAATACGATATACGCTATTGTCTTGACTAATGGTAATTCCCCCTTTATGGCTATCGTCACTAAGATCTATATCTATTGTGCTTGTCCCTTGCCCCCATGCCGATACGAGCGAAAGGAATAGTAAGACGCCTGTTGTTAGGATGATTTGTTCTTTCATGATGTTCGTATTTTAGTTGCCGCTAAGATATGGGAGGGAGCGGGTTTCCCGCATGACAATCCGTCCGAATCTATTAGGACAAATCGTAATTAGCTGATTTTATTGATAGGACAGATCGTAATTCACGCGCAAAAAGGGTTAAAAACTGTACTCTTTTCTATCAAAAAGCGGCAGGCCTTGATAAAAATGCGATATATTTGGGGCATGGATATCCTGACTGTTTATATGATCTCTATCATGGTATTGGTACCCGTCTATTCCGCCGTGTCTTGCGGGATGGTGTGGGGCTTTCCTTGCAGGATTGCCTGTCTCGGGAGGAGCGTGACTTGAAGAGGATATTGCTGGTTTACCTATCTGTCTCGGCTACCGGGTGGTTGGTCACGTTTTGCTATCAGTTTTATCCCTCGTTGTTTGTCCGGCTCAACGTGGTTTGCCTGCTTTGTTTGCGTCTTGCCGTCTATCTTCTTCTACCGGATCGTCCGTTTCCTCACGAGGCTGGGCGAGCCGGAGGAATTCCCGCCTCTCCATTATCTCGTACCCGGGCTGCTGGCGCGGCGTGTTGGTCTGGTCGTGCTTCGTGCCTTTT
>ENA-OPYU01001030-OPYU01001030.1-human-gut-metagenome-genome-assembly--contig:-NODE-1030-length-10087-cov-3.208233_pt1 | contig 10087 bp, 13 predicted proteins | sample MGYA00242637_ERZ504482 | MGnify/ENA primary metagenome ERZ504482 (study PRJEB26092, sample SAMD00036237) | human gut metagenome | host: Homo sapiens | study: EMG produced TPA metagenomics assembly of...
CGTAGCCGCAAAGGTAAACTGGCAATTTCGAACGGAGGATGCAAGAATTAAATTGAATTCCTTGTATCCGACATTTACTACTGCATCTGAATAAGATGCAGTAGTAATGTTAAATATCAACGATACAACGCATTAGTTTCATCATAAATGTATAATATTTCAAATCTTTTTCAGACTCTACAATAAGAAATCTTTCTTTTGGACAAATTGCTTTTCAATCAAGACCATCCCACATATAAGAAACAGAGACATTCCCATGCCAATCCACGCATTTACTCCTGTAGACATGATTTCTTCATGACGTATCAGCATCAAATAATTGTATACTAAAAAAGGCGTTTCAAAAAATACCGAACCGACCAGTATGATTACCATAATTAAGAAACTAATTACCACATTGATTTCCATCGCCATCACATACTGAACACATGCCATTGCAACCATAACAAGATACGGCAATATAACTAAATAGATAAGCAATTGTATCGCAGAAACCTCTTGCAACTTTAATCCGTTATATTGAAACTGTAATTCTCTAGAAAGTCCCCCTATCTTAGCATCTGTACAGATTCCATAGATACCCATTGTTACATAAGTAATTACAAGATATATTGCCGTTTCCTTCAAAATCTGAAAAAACTTCAGATACCACCAATGTTTTCTCTTACCCTGACGAATAAGTTTCTGCTGTTCAAATTTCGAAAAAATTCTGACTACTTTCATATCCTGTAATTGCGAAAAAGTAAATAAAATAGAATGACCACAATGAAGGAATATTAAATACTTCCTGTTCTGATGGCGGTATCGTTCCTTTAAAAAAAGCTGATTGCATAATCCGATAAGAAAAGGGAATATTCTGTTTGCCGGATTTCTCCAAATATTTCCACATTTACTTGTAACCATCTACAATGAATACAAACCAAAATTATAAGAGGCAAATATTTTTTTTATCTGTTCTATTCGAAAAAAGTTTCGGTATTTTTTCATTTTTCAATCTGCTCCTTCCGAATTACTCGAATTGCATCATCACTTTTTCCGGATAAGAAGCAAACGTAATCCACTTTTCCCGGTTTTCTATATCATTCCATTGCTCTTTTGTAAAATAGTCCGACAATAGTTCGTATGGACATATCACTTCTTTTCTTTCTCCTGGCTTTATGATTCCATGCCCCTGCAAACTTTCTCCATCTTCCGCCTTAAGGATACTCAAAAATAATGCAGAAATTCCTGTCGATCCTCCTTGTGTTTCTAAGTTTAAACTTGTCATCTCATAATTCTTATCTTCATTCGTCCGATTTTCCAATATAAAGTGTACATTCCAAATTTTCGATTCACAAATCGGCGTTTCTTCTGTCTTGTTATAGAGTTCCTCTCTCTCTTGATCTGTCAGCAGATCTACACGATCAATTTTCAGATAAATTCCTTCCTGAAATTCTACAAATTCTCCCATTTTTATTTTTTCTCACTGCTTCTTGGAAACTGATGGTTGATCCGAACATAACCTGCCGTGATAATTCCCACCACCAATAACAAAATTCCTGTCGTCCATATCCATTTCTTTTTCATAGCCTCACCTTATCTAACATACAATATGTTCTTTCACCCGTCCGCAATCCATTCGATAGATTTCATCAGCCACAGACTCTAACACTTCTGCCGTATGACATGAAACGATCACCAGCGCTCCCCTCTCTTTTTCTTCTCTCACAATATTCCAAAGCTGTTCTTCACTCTTCTCATCCAGTGCATTTGCAGGCTCATCCAAAATCAAAATATCTGGCATTTTCCATAATCGCTGCGACAATTCCCAATTTTGTTTCATCCCGAGGGAATATTTCCGATAATTTTTTATGCATCACGTCTTCTAAGCCAACTCGTGCCAACACATCTTCTATTTCTTTTTCTTCAATTCGCTTCTGATTGCTGCCAACATTTCCAAATTTTGCAATCCTGTATAAGATCCCAAAAATCCAGGTTTTTCAATCATCATTCCCAGGCTTCGTGGAAACGATAGTTCTTTTCCAAGCTGTTCTCCATCGATTGTAACGCTGCCATGTGTTGGAATGACCAACCCGCAAATCACCCGCATTAACATTGATTTTCCACATCCATTTTTCCCTTGGAAACCGTATATTTTCCCCTTTTCCATAGAAATTGTAATATCCTTTAACACCTCATCCGCACCAATTTGTTTGCTGATATGTTTCACTTCTAAAAACATTGTTCACACCATCCTGTCTCGTCTGCTAAAAAATGTCTTGTTTCCTGATTTTCACCACACCTGCCAAATATTCTGTACCAATTACCACGATTCCCCCCAGTATCAATGTAAAAATTGACCTCGGAGAATTCCATCCTCCAAATGAAACCGAAAAGATTTGATAAAATCCTGTATTTCCCAAACGATCTGTTCCTGCCAGTACGATCAGCAAAATCCATACGGTAAACATATATCTGGGATTCCAAAATAATAAATCCGAAAAAACCAAACACTATCATATATTTCAAAAAATACAGCATGCCCACTGTAATTGCCACACCCAAAAAGCCCGCATCTGCCACAGCTCCTGTTTGAGAATAAAATAAACTTCCTATTTCATTCCAGTTAATCCATACTCCCGTTAAGGAATACGCCGCAATACTTTCAATCAAAACCACTGCCAGGGCATGGTATATCGCATAGATTGCGCTTTCCATAAATTGAATCCCCAGCATCTTACTCCTGCTTCCATATCGCAGCAGTCTTTGGACATTTAAACTATCTTGTTTACATCGCATCACCAGAAAAACGGTAAACGGAAGTATCATGATCCCAAAGTTCCAGCTATTTGCAATAAATCAAAAAATCCGCAGTACTGATAGAAACATGATAAAATTGATATGTTTTGTTAAAACTTAAGATTCCCCAGCAAATACATACCGCATTCCAAACAAAAACCATTACTGCCAATCGTTTTTGCTCTATTACTCCATTTTGACCCCTTCGGAGCGCCCGTCTTAGTTCAGAAAGCATCTGTCCGCTCCCCCTTATACATAAAGATGAAAAATGTACCGAAAAATCCGATTGCCAGATATGCAGCCAGAACCCATATCTGTTTGATCCCATATCCTGCCTGCATCACATAAACACTGGAATATTCCCATATATTTAGTAAGGTACATACTACATGAAGAAGCAACTGAAGAAAAAATGGACAAATCGCAACAACCATTTTGTAATCTGACAGAAAACTTGCCGCCAACGTCACACAGGCAAAAATCCCTCCAAAGCAGAAATCAATCAGCAGAAAAATCGTAATATAAAGAAGCGGATGCGAAAAGTATATCTCATTCCAAACATGTACCGCACAAATTCCATTTTGCGGTAAAATCGTAGAAGGCAACAAATTAGGAACCAGACACATACAGCATAACACATTTATCAATAACGGTACGGTAACTGCAAACCCACCGGATAAAAAAGTTGCAATATATTTTGCCTTTAAATAGTCTCTCCTTTTCACTCTCATATAAATATTTTTCAGAAATCCCTGCTCCTGATCCGAAAAATAAGAAACCCCATAAGGAAGCATTGCAAGAATCGGTACAACTAGAAAATATGCAAACCCCTCTAAATTATATCCATTTCCTGCTATCCATGTGCCCGCCACATTCGAAGGAGTCCAAATTGGTGCGGTTTCAAATGCTCTTTGCAAAAGTGTCTGATGTGCCGGAATCTGGTATTGGATGATATGCAGCACAGATAAAACACACCCACCGATCAGAGAAAAGAGCATCCCTTTTGTTCGAAAAGCTCTGGATATCTCAATTTTTAAAATCTGTTTCATATCATCCCTCCACTCATATTTTTCACTAATTTAATAGAATCCATCGTTTTGTCTCCACATCTCCTTCTTTCAATGGTTTTTCTGCCATTCCATTCGGATTGATGGATAGATATAGGCTTGTATTGAGCAGCAAATCATCTGATACAACATAAACCAAACGCACTCGTTTTTCCTCATTTGCAGCAAAAGTTTCTTCATATGTGTTTTTATTTTTCTCTTTTACCACATTATTTTCTGAATAGATAATCTGGTCAACTTCTCCGACATACACATCTTCTGCACCTCTGATTTTCAACCGCAAGAACCCCCAAATATGTTGTGTTACTTCCATATCATTTAAATTGCCTACGGTTAAATTTACGACCACATAAGAATATCCGTTTGTAATCATACCATTCTCATCACACTGTACTTCTTCTCTGTCCGTTTTCTGCCCTTCACCAGGACATGTTTTTGTGACTTCCCATGAATCTACCTTATAGGAAAACGGAGCATTACGAATTTCTTTTCCTGTTGATACAATATTTTCTGCATCTACTTCGTAATATAGCTTCTCAGTCAAATACTCCGCTAATTCTTTCGAAGCTTTGTCTGGTTCTCCATCCTGATTTTAATCGAAGAAGTATCCATTCCCACCGTTCCATGAATTTCTTCATCTGTCAGAATCTCTTGATTTGTAGCTGCCCCACCTCGAAAATACCGCATACAAACTACAATTAAAATTCCGGCAAATAAAATCGTTATGATCGAAATCATTAGCTTTTTCATCCGTTTCCTTCCTCCTAACCAAAAACTGCCCCTAAATATAGGGACAGTTTTTTACCTTAAATACTATCCGGACTCCAATATCCATACAAAGTAGCTGGTGCCGTATTCGCTGGCTGTATTACCAAATAACATTCATTCAAATTATTTTCTTTAACCATATTAGGAATATAAGTGGCTACCCCCATTGGAGCATAAGCAAATGGAGAACCAACAGTGTAATTTGTGGACCCGCTATACACCCCAAAATATGCCGGATAATTTCCTTTATGAAACACATATACAGATGTAGCATCTTGCTTTGCCCGAACTTCCGTCTGTCCCCACACTCCACCTGACGCTTCATAAGAATAAAATGTATCTGTTGTATTACCTGCCATTACTGTTCCTGACAATACCCCAAGAATCATCAAACCTGCAAAAATACCACCTGATAATTTTCTTTTTCCAATTTTTAAAAATTGATTTTTTGTACATACCCATTCTCCTTTCATTCGCACCCTTAAATTTGTTTTTCCTTATTCTAGCACCATCTTCCCCCCACTTCCTTAAATATTGTTCTTCACTTTCTAACTACTTTCACTTTAGTACTTTCTTTTTTATTGTTCAAGATTTCGTCCACTATACGCACTTTTTAGACCTTAGATGGTAAGCGCTTAGTTTCATTTACGTCTTCTCCCTGCTCATTCCATCTTAAGATTGTATTGCAGGCAAATGTATGGCGAAAATCATATAATCTTACATATGGATATCCTGTAGGATTAGAATTGATGCATGGACGAATCAGCTTAAATGCATATGCAAGTGATGATTCGGTCAACTTTTTTGTCCCCTGTTGTATAGAAAAATGGATTCTTCGATGATTTTAATCCCAACTTTTCTTCAATCCACTGATGATACAAGTACTTGTCCTTTAATAGCATTATTTTGTCTCTAAGTTTTTTCATTTTGGTTTTATAGCTAAAACCACCCGGAATACTCAATAGCCTTATAATATATAAAAATCAACCTCTTCCATTACTGATACTAACTTAACTCTAGCACCACTTTGGTCTGGAAATTAAGGATGTATTTTCATCTAACGGATGAATACATTTATTGCTGAGTCTATGCTAATAATCAAAGGTGATGCGACCGTTCTGATTCGCATCTCAGCCATTTGGATGTGCCCCATATGTAGATTATTATTACGCTCCTGCACTCTGATACGCCTTCATTCCTCTTTTCCATACCAAAACGTTAATCACACCAAGTACTATGCAAATACCTGATATATATATCAAGATTATATTGCTACTCTTCCCCAGCATACATACTGTCGGATAATAATTGGCAAGAGCTATTGGAATAACTGTACTAATAACTACTTGAACGATAACATGATATATATCGATTGGATATTCAATCAACCTCTCTAGATTTTCGATTAGCATAATAAACATATTAGACTTAATGAACCAAAATGATAAGGTTGACATAATAAAAATAATACTGAAATATGCAAACACTGCCGTAACCAGTAAAAATACAAACAATAGAATGCTTCGCCATCCGTGAAACATATGCAGTTTATGACTTGTCCGAATCAGCAGAAAAATTCCGACCAGATACTCATCCAGAGGATATTCCGCATTGTATCTTCCGGTACTCAAAAGCTGGAAAAATGTATTGAGCGGTTTTAAAATAAAAAGATCAAATTTTCCGTTCTGGATCCAGTAACTGATACTCAATGTATTGATAAAAAACGTATTGTAGATGGCTCTGACCAGATAGAAAAATCCCAGACACCACAGCACTTCTTCTTTACTCCACATTTTCATCGCATCGACCTGACTGAAAATGATCTCGATATTAAACACACCGACCAAAAGTGCCAGGACGCTGGCAAGATTGATCGCCAGAAAATCCAGTTTGTATTCCAATACAGTCAGCAGATTGATCTTAAAATACATTCGATAGCAATCCAGATACCATCGAACCTTTTCTATCATTTTACGTGTATATGACATGATTTTCTCACCCTCCCTGAATCACGATCCGTCTCATTGCATTCTTGTTCATCAGCCTGCACAGCAGAAACAATCCCGCGATCCAGCCCAACTGAAGCAGGATTCCTCCGGCAATCTGTGCCCCGTTTGCTTCTCCCATTACAATGGTCAACGGAAAATAGTAAATAGACTGAAACGGAAGTACCATACAAAATCCCCTTAGAATCGACGGGTAAAATGTAAGCGGAATGAACATTCCGCTGAAAATATTGACACAGGCCATTTTCAGCATATAAAGCCCGATGTTTGAGTGACTCCAGAATGTCAAAATTCCCAGCGTATAATTTAAAATACTAAACAGAATATAAGAAAAAATCAACTGCCGGCACAAAGAGCAGCCATCTTTGTATAGGTATCACAGACACTATTTCTCTGTTTTTTAGACAGTACGGAATAAAAACCAAAAGCAGCACAAAGGTATTGAGCAATCCTTTCCCCAACTCCTGCATGGAATATTTAACTCCCAGATTTAACGGCGTCAGCAGGGATGTAACTATATTTCCGCTTTGAAAATCGTTCCCGATCTCCTCATCTGTTCCGCCGCCCAATAATCGCTGAAGCAACAATGTCATCACTGTGTAGATCATGATACTGTTGTAAGAAATACTTCCCACTTCCTCTTTTCCCTGATACACAGCTGACCAGATTGCAACTTCTACAATAAATAAAAGAACTGTGGAAAAGATACCGATACAAAAATTCGTACGGTAGACCAGTTCTCTTTGTATTCCAACTCTGATCAATGCAATATATTTTTTCATCGTTCTTCGCCTTGTGCAGCTTTTCTCTGTTAAAGCCACACATTCCTCTCCCCTTTCATATTTATTTTTGTACAAGATTGTAAATAAAATCTTCCAGACTCTGTTTTTCGATTGAGATATTTTCAACCGGCATTTTATCAATCAGCTCTGTCATAGCCTCTTTTTCTGATAACACCTGTTTATCAATCCGTATTTTTAATCCATCCTCTAGGTATTCTATAATCTGCAACCCCGGTACTATTTCCATGTTTCCATCAAACTCCTCTGCAAACTTGATCTCCATATAACTATATCTTGACAAATCTGAGATATTTCTCACTTGATCATCCAGTATGATCTCACCACTGTTGATGATCATGATCCGATCACAGATTCTCTCCAGCTCTGCAAGATCATGGGAGGAAAAAAGAATCGTCACATTCCTTGCAGCATTGATATGTTTCAGATATTCTTCTATATTCTTCTTGATCACAATGTCAAGTCCGATCGTTGTCTCATCCAGAATCAGCAATCTGGGCGAGTGCAGCGTAATCGCTGCAAATTCGCATTTCATTCTCTGTCCCAAACTCATGGTACGAACTGGAACATTTAACAGTTCTCCAATCTGCAAAAACTGTTCCAGCTCTTCCAAAATCTCCTCATACCGCTCATCTGATACCTGATAAACTTTTTTTATTTAATTCTAGAGAATACTTAAAAGGTAGATCCCATACCAGAGAACTTTTCTGACCAAAATTCGCCCCGATATATACTGCATTTTTCTTACGGAATCGAAAACTGTCCTGACCAAATATTTTTGCTTCTCCACAATCTGGAGAAAGAATCCCAAGCATAGATTTAATCAGTGTAGACTTTCCCGCACCATTTAACCCTACAAGTCCAACCAATTCTCCTTCTTTAATCTGAAAAGAAATGTCTTTAATTGCTTCTTTTGCTTCAAATGTGCTATTTTTGGAAGATTCCCTTCCCAATTTTTCGATTTTTTCCTAGATATGTTTTTAGTCACATGATTCATTTCTATTACTATACTCATATGCTCCTCCATTTCTTACTGTTCCCAAATCACCTAAAATAGCTATAAGAGTCCACAAATGCAACGTTCTTCATCAAAATCATCAATGACTTATCACCATTGCCCAGACGTTCTTCGATATATTCCGTATGTCCGGGGAAGGAGAACTCTTCCGACTGAATCGTATGTTTGTTGATCGGAGCTGTTACGATAACGTCTATCAACATGCTCTATCTGGCTTCGCTTGCCGGACTTGTGAATCGCAGCAGTCCCGAAATCTTTCTTCACTCCGGTCAGGCATACGCCAAATGGATGACTGAAATGAAAGCCTCCGGTTATACCTTTACGAAGAAAAGCCTGTCGGAGATAACTTCTTTGTTCCTGAACAGAGCGAAAGGGTATGTATTGGTGGATGATAAATTGGAGAAAACATACATTGCTGCAAGTCTTGCAGGAGTGCTTGATGCTGTGATACTGACAGCGGACCTGGCCTCTAAAGCTCCTTATAACAGTCTGCAGAAACTGGCCGACGTGAGGGATAAGGATGAGGCTTGGCTGGCCGACTATATAAAACAACATTCTTCACAATTCAACTTGAATGCGATTGTGAACAATGCTTCTTTCCCGTGGACAATGGTCGATTTTGCCATAGCGAACCGATATCCCTGGTGTAGCAATGCCAAAAGTGACGGTGCTGTGCTGCAAAAGCTTTATTATATGTTGAAACCCAATTCGCCTCATTACGGTTGGGGAGTACCCTATAATCTTGAACGCATGGATGTGCGGTTCGGATGCGAACGATAAATGGAGTATATACCGTGCCGGGTATCAACACCATGAGCCATTTCCATCCTGTCGTCCAAACAGTTGAAAACCGTATGACCGACCGGCTTCGCCTGTGGAAGTCCCGGCACGGACGGGCGTGCATTATGCCACGATCGTATTCAGTGACGGAGACAATACGTCCTATATGCTCGATTTGTTTTCCCGGAATACCTATATCTCGCATCCGCGTGCACATGAGATTCCGCTTACCTGGATGTATCCCCCGACTCTGCGCACCAATATGGTTCCGGTGCACAACTGGTATCAGAAAAACCTGCCGGCAACCAATTGTTATGTCGGAGCATTGTCCGGTGCGGGTTATACATTCCCGTCTCATCATGAGTTTGTAGCCGACTATTTCCGCATGACGAATGGAATGTTGAAAGATTGCGGAATGCAGTATATGGTATTGATGGACGATGCGGAACTATTCACCGGTTCGTCTGCCGGTTCGTATGAAACGTTTATGAAGCGGCACACCGGCAACTTGCCCGATATGAAAGGATTCTTGTATATGAACTATCTGGGATATGCCAAATGGCAGGGCGCTTATTTCTTTGCAGGAGATGCACCGGTCGTTTCGTTCCGCTATTTCATGAAGAATGATGATAAGTTTACGGAACCTCATACTCCCGAAACCATCGCTGCGGCTTTGAACTCGGCTCCGCGTGACATTAACAGTATAGATGCCTATTCGGCAATCGTGGTACACGTCAATGCTCCGTCCAGTTACACGGTGGAAGATATGCTTGCATTTAAAAACCTTATTAAACGAAAATGTAATATTGGTGAATACGGAACAGTTCCTCGAACTTATCAGGAAGAATGTGAGAGGCAATAGAGGTTAAT
>ENA-OPYU01001031-OPYU01001031.1-human-gut-metagenome-genome-assembly--contig:-NODE-1031-length-10084-cov-3.137692_pt1 | contig 10084 bp, 14 predicted proteins | sample MGYA00242637_ERZ504482 | MGnify/ENA primary metagenome ERZ504482 (study PRJEB26092, sample SAMD00036237) | human gut metagenome | host: Homo sapiens | study: EMG produced TPA metagenomics assembly of...
AAAAACTCATTTATTTCTGTAAATAATAATCACACACTGGCGAAGCTTTGTCAATATCCGTGTTGTTCACTCTGTCCCCGGAAACATATATGTGCAAGCATTCTCCACCTCCAGCGACCTCTCTCCTTCCGCTGCAGTGCAATCCTGCCCGGTAGGACTTTTCTATTACATAAAAAAGAGCCTGCACAGTGATTTATCCGTTTTTCTCCCGAATGGTTCACTCACAGGCTCTTTCCTGATGTTATCCTTTTACTGAATTAATTCAATTAATCGCAGGCAGCCTTAAACTCAGTCCAGTTCTTATTATACTGTTCCTCAGCTTCCTGACTTACATTCTTAATACTCTCACCGCTTGTTACACTGTCCGGAACCACCAGGCTCTCGTCTACCAGCTCGTCTGCTGCCTTGTTGGTGCAGTAGTAACCGATATAATTGAAGCACTGTGCAGCAACCTCCGGTCTTAAAATGTAATCTACAAACTGGTAAGCTGCATCTGCATTGGGAGCCTCGCTTGGAATAAACATTCCCATAACACCGAAGCCAAGACCTTCCTCCGGATAAACCACTTTCAGATCCGGGTTCTCTGCCAGAGCTGCAGTTACCTGGGAGGTGTAAAGGAACGCTACAGAAGCCTCTCCGTTCAGCAGTGCATTCTGGGTGTTGTCATCCTGGATCATACGCACATTGGGTGCCAGCTCTACCAGCTTTTCACCAGCTTCTGCAATGGCATCCACATCTTCTTCATTCATACTCTTACCCATGGTGAGAAGAGTAATGCCGTTGATCACACGGTAGTTGCCAATCAGCGCTATGCTGTCCTCCAGAGACGGATCCCACAGATCAGAATAGCCCTTAATGTCAAGATCAACCTCCTCCGGATCGTATACGATCAGCGGAATACCTGCACCATATGGTACGGTGTACTCGTCCTTCTCATCATAAAACTGTCCCTGATAAAGAGGATTGATGTTTCCCCAATTGGAGATTTTGTCTTTGTCAAGCTTGGTGGCAAGACCCTCTTCCACGATTTTCTCGAGAATGTAGTCATCTGCGATTACCACATCATAGTCTCCGCCTTTTGCCATGGAAACCTTCTCCAGCATGGTTTCGTCAGTGTCAAAGTTGGAATATACGATCTTACAGCCGGTTTCTTCCTCAAATCCGTCCAGAACCTCCTGCGGGAACATTCCCTCCCAGGTATAAAGGACAAGCTCGGAGTCAGCTGCGTATACAGGTGACAGGCTGCCGCAGATTGCTGCTGCAGCAAGAATTACCGCAAGTAACTTTTTCTTCATAATAGTCGTTCTCCCTTCTGCTTACTCTGCCTTGATCTTTGTCCACAGCTCCGCATATTTCTGCTTGATCTTCGGTTCCTGATAACGGAAGATCTCGCTGTTCGGATTTTCAAAATCCGGGATATAGGAGGAAACGCCCTCATACTCTCCGGTGATCATAGTTTCGTAAACACTCTTTACAGGAGAAGTATAACCTACTTCTTCCGTATTGGAAAGAGCAGATTCTTCATTTAGCATAAAATTAATAAACTGATGGGCAAGCTCTGTCTCATTGCAGTCCCTTGTGATAACCATTGCATCATACCAGTTGTTGGTTCCCTGGCTCGGTGTGAAGTAATCCATATTCGGATTTTCGCTTATAATATAAGAAGCATCTCCGGAATAAACAACTGCCATAGCCTTGTTTCCGGAAATCATATTGTCAATGACGTCATCACCGGCGTAAATCGGATCCATGGTATTTCTCTGGTCAACCAGCCACTGGTAAGCTTCCTGGATCTGATTCTCATCTGTAGTATTCATGGAATATCCAAGAGCCTTCAGTGCTATCATAAAGGAATCCCGCTCAGAATCATACATGTAAATATTTCCTTTATATTTGGTATCCCTGAGAAGATCCCAGCCCTCCTGAAGATCTGCCGGATCAACCACAGTCGTATCATAAAGAATACCAACCGTTCCCCAGAAATACGGGCAGGAATAACGATTTCCCGGATCATAGCTTTTATTCATGACCTCATCCATCAGGCTGCCCTTATTCGGGATCAGATCCCAGTCAATATACTGTAAATAATCCTCTTTAATCAGACGCTCGATCATATAATCAGAAGGGATCAGCACGTCATAGGACTCACCGCCGGAAAGCTTAGTGTACATCATTTCGTTGGATTCGAAGGTTTCGTAAACTACAGTACAATTATATTCCTGTTCAAACTGTGTCAGAAGATCCAGATCCATATATTCTCCTGCATTATAAACCTTCAGGACATGGTTCTCCGCTGCACCGCCTCCGCACTTGATCAGTCCGAAGCCAAGGGCGAAAACCAGCAGAAGGGCGATCACGCGCTGAATCTTTTTCGCATGCTTGCTGGCATGCTTTTCCAGGAGCTTTGGAAGCACGTTAGCAAAAACCATGACAAGCACAATGACCAGGATTACAATTGTGGACAGGGCGTTGATGGTAGGGTTGATTCGTTTGGTCATATTATAGACCACAATGGAAATATTCTTTACACCGTTTCCGGATACAAAGTACGAAATTACGAAATCGTCAAAGGACATGGTAAATGCCAGCAGCGCACCGGCGAAAATGCCATCCTTGATCATGGGCACGATTACCTTGGTCAATGCCTGGAACGGAGTTGCTCCAAGGTCCATGGCTGCATTTGCCAGGTTCGGATCAAGGCTTCGCACCTTGGGATAAACACTGGTGATCACATATGGCGTACAAAAAGAAATGTGCGCCAGCAGCATGGTAAAGTACCCTTTCCGGAAGCCCAGTGATGAAAACAGAAGCATCAGTCCGATTGCGGTAACAATATCCGGGTTCAAAATGGGCAGGTTGTTGATATTTAAAAGTGTTTCCTTTAACACCTTCCTGGACTTGGAAAGACCAATTGCAGTGATGGTTCCCAGCACTGTGGAGATCACAGTTGCCAGGATGGCGATGGTCACAGACACGTAAACCGCTTTGCTGACTTCTGTATTATGCAGCAGCTCTGTATACCATCTCATGGAAAATCCCGTAAACCTGGTCAGGGATTTGGAGGAATTAAAGGAAAAAATCATGGTCACCAGGATTGGCAGGTAAAAGAATACCAGACAGATGGCCACATAAACTCTGAAAAAAGCTTGGTTTTTTTCTGCATGATATCCTCCTATTCTCCTTTTTCCTTGTCCATCCGCTTCATCAGACTCATGGAGATCAAAATAATCACCGCCAGAATCATGGAAATGGCACTTCCGAAATTCCAGTCTCCAACTGAGATAAACTGGGACTCGATCAGGTTTCCGATAAGCATGTACTGTCCGCCTCCCAGAAGCTTCGGGATAACGAAGGAGGAAATGGCAAGAAGGAAAACCATCATAATACCATTTACCACCCCTGGCAGGGACAGCTTCCAGATTACCTTCCAGAAGGTCTGGAAACGGTTGGCTCCCAGATCGTAGGCTGCCTCAATCAGGGATTTATCCATTTTATTTAAGGATGTATGGATAGGAATGATCATAAAGGGCATAAAGTTGCAGATCAGGCCTACCATTACGGAAAAATCCGTATACATCATACTGATAGGTCCCAGTCCGATTTTTGCCAGAAGGTTATTGATGATTCCGTTATCTGCAAGAAGATTCATCCACGCATAAGTACGAAGAAGCATGTTGATCCACATTGGAATGGTTACCAGCATAATGAGAAGTCCCTGGACTTTCTCAGAGCATCTCGCAATGATCAGGGCAAGGGGATAGCCAAGAACCAGACAGATAAAGGTGGTGAGAAGTCCCAGCCAGAAGGATTTCAGGATCACATTCAGGTAGGTAGCTTCCAGGAATTTGGCAAAATTCCCCCAGGTAAAGGAAAGTGTCATTACTTCATTTCCTTCTGTGGTGAACGCATACAGGGCAATGAGAAACAGTGGGATCACAAGGATAACAATTGCCCAGATAAAGTAAGGAATGATCAGGCGCTTAAACTGTTTCATCAATAAGCTCCCATTCTGTACATGACGTGAATGTCTTCCGGTCCGAATTTCAGTCCTACCTGGCGGCCCACTTCCGCATAATCGGTGGTCTGAACTTTATAGGTGCGCAGTTCTGTCTCTACGAGAATTTCGTATGAACGCCTTTGAAGGTGACGTTTCGGACAACACCGTTGATTTCGCCTGAGATGGTTCCACAATGTCAAGGTCCTCAGGACGAAGCACAACCTCGATTTCTTCATTATCCTCAAAGCCTTTGTCCACGCATTCGAATTCAAATCCGTCAACTGAACCAGATAATCTCTGATCATAATTCCTTCTATAATATTGGACTCTCCAATGAAGCCTGCTACGAAACGGTTTTCGGGCTCGTTGTAAATATCGGTAGGAGAACCGATCTGCTGAATTTCACCGTTATTCATAACGACCACAGTATCAGACATGGAAAGGGCTTCCTCCTGGTCATGGGTAACGTAAATGAAGGTAATTCCAACCTCCTGCTGGACTTTTTTCAGCTCAATCTGCATCTGTTTTCGTATTTTCGCATCCAGGGCGCCAAGAGGCTCGTCAAGAAGAAGGATTTTCGGCTCATTTACCAGCGCACGGGCAATGGCAACTCGCTGCTGCTGTCCGCCGGAGAGCAGGGTGACATCTCATTTTTTCGAAACCCTCCAGACCTACCATTTTCAGCATTCTGGTGACTTTCTGGGCGATCACGTCCTTGTCCACTTTTTTTCAGATTCAGACCGAATCCAATGTTCTCTGCCACATTCAGATGGGGAAAAAGGGCATATTTCTGGGAAAACGGTGTTTACCTCTCTCTTATATGGAGGCAGCTTGGAAATCTCAATTCCGTTAAACAATACTTCGCCGCCGCTTGGCTCCTCGAAGCCTGCAATAATACGAAGGGTTGTGGTCTTTCCACAGCCACTTGGTCCCAGAAGGGTGAGAAACTCGTTCTCATAGATGTCCAGATTGATTCCGCGGAGAACCTGCTGGTCATCAAAGTTTTTTGTGAGGTTTTTTCAAACTCTATGAGTTTGTTCATTCGTGTGCTCCTTTCCGTCCCTAAGTGGAAATATCCATATATTTCCTTATGCCGTGAAAAAACCGGCTTTTATCAGGTGATTTTTTTCGCTGATTCCTGTGAGCAGACTACTTATACTTCCTCTTTAACTTCTTTATAAGAGAGTAAACAAGAAGAATCACCACTGTAAAAGCCAGCATAATCGTACACAGGGCATTGATTTCCGGCGTGACACCGGTTTTGATCTGAGTGTACACCTTAATTGGCAAGGTAGACAATCTCGGACCGTTAATAAAAATACTGATTACCACGTCGTCCATGGACATGGCAAAGGCAAGCAATGAGCCGGACGCAACAGCTGGCATGATCAGTGGCAGCGTAACGTCAAGAAAGGCTCTCATGGAAGTAGCTCCAAGATCCCGGGCAGCTTCCTCAAGGGAAGGATCCAGGCCCACAAGTCTGGCTTTTACTTCCATCAATATATAAGGAATGCAAAATACCGTATGTCCGATCAGCAAAGTAAGCATTCCGAAGGGCAGGTTCAGCATGTAGAAAAATGCCATCAGCACCATACCCAGAATAATTTCCGGTATCATAAGGGGCAAAATGGAAATGTACTCCAATGCGCCTTTTGTTTTCCAGTGAATCCGTGACAGGCCTACAGCGCCTAAAGTTCCGATAACTGCTGAAACCGCGCAGCTGGCCACGCCAAGGATCAGGCTGTTTACCAGTGCTTCCATCATGGCACTGTCTGCGAAAAGCTTTTCGTACCACTGGAGGGAAAATCCGGTGAGACGGACAGGCAGCTTGGACTCATTGAAGGAGAAAATGATGACTACGGCTACTGGGAGGTACATTAAGAAGAAAATGATACCAAGGTATATCTTCTCAAAGCGGGTGCTCCGTTTCATGCCAGAGCCTGTATTTCTCTTCTTTCCAAAACTTTTTTGAACTAATGTACCGTTTTTCAGCCTCGGCGCCTTCACCTTGCATTTTCGGATCCAGCACTTCTATTTGCATTTATTTTCGTGTTTTTACTCATCCCAGTCCCTCCACTTCTTTCGCATTGGTGACCTTGCGGTATAGCAGAATCATCAAAGTGGTAAGGATCATCATGATCACTGCCAGAGCTGCCGCAAAGGGCCAGTTATTTCCCCGGGTCATCTGATCCTGGATCAGGCTTCCTACCAGCACAACTTTGTTTCCGCCCAGGATATCTGCTATGAAAAACAGTCCCATAGATGGAATAAAGGTTAGGATTACGCCGGACAAAAGTCCTGGCAGGGTCAGCTTAAAGCTGACTGTCCAGAAGGCCTTTGCCTTACCTGCCCCCAGATCACGGGCGGCTTCTACCAGTGACCAGTCCAGGTTTTTTCCGCACTGGAATATACTGACAGAATCATAAATGGCAGTAACACATATATCATACCAATGACGATTGCCGGGTAGCTGTACATGATTTTCAGCGGCTTCTCGATCAGGCCAAGCTTTTTCAGCACAAAATTCAGAACGCCTTTTTTCTGAAGGATGATGATCCAGCCGTAAAGTCTGATCAGGGAATTTACCCAGAAGGGAAGCATAAGAAGAAGCATAGCTTTCTTTTTACCGCCTGCTGGTAATTTCGCCATAAAATAGCCAAAGGGATACCCGATCAGGGTGATAAAAACAGTACTTGTAATGGCCAGCTGGAAGGACTGGACAAAGGTGTCCAGGTACACTGGTTCCAAAATATTCCTGTAATTATCCAGTGTAAAAATCCACTGTACACCGTGGACTTCTCCGGGAGTGGCAAAGCTTAAGGCAACCATATAGATAAGAGGACAAGCCACAAAAATCAGGGTAAAAATGTAGAGTGGCAGAATCATCCAGATGGTGGCGCGGGTATGCCTGGTGGATGCAGCACTCTTGCTATTGCCGCGGATATTCTTTACAGGCGCAGATTCCTGGCTGTTGCCGCGGCTGTTCTTTACAGGTGCAAATTTCCGGCTGTTGCCACGGCTGTTACTGAGACCGCCCATCACTGAATTCCTCCTGACATATCAGCAGGCTCTTTCGTCTTAAACTCCCGATTTACTACAACTGCATTTCGCGGATCAAAATACCATTTTATCTGCTGACCTGGCTGAATGTTTGCATTCATGCCAAACCGGCTGGCTGTGATTTCTGTGCCGTCAGACAAAGCAAGCAGAACTCGCAGCTGACCTGCAGCGAAATTCTTCTCCTTCACAGTTGCGTAAAGATGTCTGCCAGTTCCCTCAGCTTCATTTTGCTCAACTACATTTTCCATTTCAACTTCATCCAGCAGAATATTTTCGCTTCTCACAGCCAGGGTAAGCTGCTCTCCCACCTTTACAGTCTCTTCTGTATAAACGGAAACAGTGTCATTACCTATTTCAACCTGTGCATAAGAACCATTTATTTCTGCAACTTTTCCTTTTAAAATATTGGCATTTCCCACAAAGGTTGCCACATAGCTTGTTTTCGGATAGTTGTAAATCTCATCCGGAGTGCCGATCTGCTCAAACTGCCCCTGATTCATTACCACGATCCGATCGGACATATTAATGGCCTCTTCCTGGTCGTGGGTGATATAGATAAAGGTAATTCCAAGCTTCTTCTGCAGTCGCTTCAGTTCCAATTGCATCGTCCGTCGAAGCTGCAGATCCAGAGCTCCGAGAGGCTCGTCCAGAAGCAGTACACGGGGATTATTTGCCAATGCTCTTGCAATGGCTACACGTTGCTTCTGTCCACCGGAGAGCTCCGCAGGTTTTCGTTTCTCGAAGCCTTCCAGCTGAACCAGCTCCAGCATTTCCTTAACCTTTTTCTTTATATCCGCTTTTGGTACTTTTCGTATTTTCAGACCATACCCGATGTTATCCGCCACGTTCATATGGGGAAAAAGGGCATAATTCTGAAATACCGTGTTCACATCTCTCTGGTTTGGCTCCAGATTCGTCACATCTTTCCCCTCCAGCCATACACTTCCGCTGTCCGGCTGCTCAAGTCCTGCGATGATGCGAAGAGTGGTCGTCTTGCCGCAGCCGGAAGCACCCAGCAAGGTGACGAATTCCCCCTGATCAATTTGCAGATTGATTCCCTGTAGAACATATTCTTCTGATGTAAAACTTTTTTTCCAGATTTCTTAATTCAAGAAATGAGTCAGACATTTGTCTCCTCCTTTCTGGAGCGTGTTTGAAAATTATTCCTGCAAGCTTCCACAAATTGTGACACGCATTTTGAATGAAAGCCTTTTTTAACACGCTCGGCTGTAATGTTAAGTGAAGTACGAAAAAAAAAGCGGGATACCCCTATAGCCATACATTCAGAAAATCTCTATATAAACACGGTGCATGTTTATATAGCGCCATTACTGTATATTGCTATATCGGTAACCCGTATTCCCATATAATTCTTCAAAAAAAGGTACAACTTTTCTAAAAAGCCTGGGGCGGAATAACCTGACATGTACCTCATCTCCTTTGTTTGCAATCAAGGTGTATTCTATCATAGAATGAATCATTTGAAAACAGTTATTTTCCCATTGATAACATATTTTTTCATTTTCATTTAACAGATCAGGAGCAGAACCAAATTGGCTCTGCTCCCTTGCAAAATGTTATCCAATATTATATTTTTTACGTATTTCTTCTTTATCTTCTTCAGAAATTTTAAGTGCATCCATAGCCTGATCCACAGACCAGTTCATTGTTTCTGTAAGAGTTTTAATTGAAGAAACCAAACTCTCGCAAACTCCTTTTTCATAATTTCTCTGTGCTACATCGTCAAGAACATGTCCCACATCTGTTACCTCACTTTCTAAATCCATTTCCATTTGGATTCCAAAATCGTCCTGCAAAATCATCCTTTTCTCTGAAGCCGGGAGTTTCTTCATCCGGATATATTGGAATTTCAGAAACATACAAATCTCCTTCTATGTATTTCTCTGCAATTTCCTGTATTGTACACTCCCTGTACTCCTGCAGACAGCTTTTCATAATCCATGCAAGAATAATCTTGTTTGATAATAATTTCTTACATGCGTTATCATACGCTGCCTTTTCTCCTGCGGTAGAAAGCATTTTTGACAATTTGTTTGGTACTTTCATTCACCACAAGCCTTTCTTTATGAACTTTATCTACATTTTTATAATAACACATACTGCGTTCTTAAATCTATAAAACTTTTATTAAAAATATTAACTGCCTTTCTTTATTCACACTATCCATTTAAAGATATTTATTGAGCTTTTACCAACACCATGATACAATAGCTTCAAGGGTTTTTTACTACATTTGAGGAGGTTTTCCATGAAAGAAATTACAGCTGTAAAAATTAATCCAACAGATTTTGCTCCCTTTGGCACCTACTGTTCCATGACTGAACCGGAAGGTTATCCTTTACAGGGCGAAATCCACAAATTTTATCCCGATCGTATCTCAGGTACCTGTATGGGAAGTATGGGATTTTCTCCCATTGCCGTACGCAAAGATGAGCGAATCGTTAAGATGGCAGAATACCACACAACCACCTGGGAAGGCATCGTAGCTCTGGATGATGATATGATCATTCATGTTGCTCCTGCATCTGCCGGTACGCCAGTCCCGGAACTTACAAAGGCCTTCCTTGTTCCCAAAGGATGTATGGTAAAGATCAATGCCGCTATCTGGCATTTATGTCCTCTGCCTGTAAACAACGATGTCCTTCATGCAATGATTATTTTACCGGAATGTACTTATGCCAATGACTGTACGGTAGTTGAGTTTGAGGAAAAAGACTGGTTTAAAATCGTATAATCAGAATTTTCACCCACGATAAATCAGAATTTTTACCCAAGATTTTCTGTCAAGCGTTTTTGAAAATGTCCTAAAATAATTGAAGTATTAGCCCCGGCTTTTTGCTGGGGCTTGTTAAATTGATTCGTTTCATTCCTCAGGCAATTTTTTGTATCTTGATCATTCTGGTGGTGTTCTTGCTGTTTGACAAACTTTCCAAACTGTTGGCGACGCCAGGGATGATTCATTGGTGGAATGCGGGGCTTCTTTGGTTTTGGCGGAGTATAGTCTAT
>ENA-OPYU01001032-OPYU01001032.1-human-gut-metagenome-genome-assembly--contig:-NODE-1032-length-10073-cov-3.363865_pt1 | contig 10073 bp, 11 predicted proteins | sample MGYA00242637_ERZ504482 | MGnify/ENA primary metagenome ERZ504482 (study PRJEB26092, sample SAMD00036237) | human gut metagenome | host: Homo sapiens | study: EMG produced TPA metagenomics assembly of...
ATGAGTGTCAAAAGGTCTTTTGACACTCATTTGATACCCGGATTGCTACGCAGCTACGCTGCTCCCGCAATCCTCCAAATATTCGAAATCCGCTGATTTACTGCGTAAATCGCTACTTTCTCATATTGGCGTGTCCCAAGCTCAAAAGCCTTATCGTGCAAGCACGAACAGCTTTTTGACCTTTTGACACTGGTATCATTATATATATGCATTCAGAATTCCACTCTCATTTTGCCCACGCGAAATTGTTTGTGTGGGCATGACGCAGGCAGAGCCTGCATGTTAACTTTGTGGATAAAAAAATTGAGCACCCTGTATTTTGTACAGAGTGCCCCAAATTTTTATTGCTATATAGCAATTATAGTTTATTCAATTATTAGAACTTACCAGCCTTAGCAGCTTCCTCTACAGAAACAGCTACAGCAACAGTAGCACCAACCATCGGGTTGTTACCCATTCCGATAAGACCCATCATCTCAACGTGAGCCGGTACGGAAGAGGATCCAGCGAACTGTGCATCAGAGTGCATACGTCCCATAGTATCTGTCATACCGTAGGAAGCAGGACCTGCTGCCATGTTGTCTGGGTGAAGAGTACGTCCTGTACCACCGCCGGAAGCAACGGAGAAGTAATTTTTTACCCTGCTCGATACATTCTTTCTTGTATGTACCTGCAACCGGATGCTGGAAACGAGTCGGGTTAGTGGAGTTACCAGTGATGGAAACACCAACGTTCTCGTGATGCATGATAGCAACACCTTCCTGAACATCATCTGCACCGTAGCATTTTACAGTAGCACGAAGTCCGTTTGAATATGGCTTCTCATAGATTACGTTTAATTTAGCTTCTTTGTAATCGTATTTTGTCTCAACAAATGTGAATCCGTTGATACGGGAAATGATCTGGGCAGCATCTTTTCCAAGTCCGTTCAGGATAACACGTAATGGTTTCTGACGTACTTTGTTTGCTTTCTCAGCGATACCGATAGCACCCTCAGCAGCTGCGAAAGACTCATGTCCTGCTAAGAAGCAGAAGCACTCTGTCTCTTCCTCAAGGAGCATTTTACCAAGATTTCCATGTCCAAGACCTACTTTTCTGTGGTCAGCAACAGATCCAGGAATACAGAAAGCCTGAAGTCCTTCTCCGATAGCTGCAGCAGCGTCAGCAGCTCTCTTGCAGCCTTTCTTGATCGCGATTGCAGCACCTACTGTGTAAGCCCATGCAGCATTCTCAAAGCAGATCGGCTGAATTTTCTTAACCTGGTCATATACATCAAGACCAGCGTCTTTTGTGATTTTCTCAGCTTCTTCGATAGAGCTGATTCCATAGCTATTTAATACAGAATTGATCTGAGCAATTCTTCTCTCATATCCTTCAAATAATGCCATTTCTGTTCGTCTCCTTTCGCTTGTGGCTTACTCTTTTCTTGGGTCAATAATCTTAACAGCATCAGCTACACGGCCATACTGACCTTTTGCCTTCTCCCATGCAGTGTTAGGATCATCACCTTTTTTAGATAAAGTCAGTCATTTTCCAAGAGAAACGAACTGATATCCGATTACTTCGTTGTCTTCGTCAAGAGCAATACCTGTTACATAGCCCTCTGCCATTTCCAGGTAACGAACTCCTTTTTCCTTGGTAGCGTACATTGTACCAACCTGGGAACGAAGGCCTTTACCAAGGTCCTCAAGACCTGCACCAACAGCAAGACCGTCATCAGAGAAAGCACTCTGAGTACGTCCGTAAACGATCTGAAGGAACAGTTCTCTCATTGCTGTATTGATTGCATCACAGACAAGGTCTGTATTTAATGCTTCAAGAATTGTCTTACCCTGAAGAACCTCTGCTGCCATAGCTGCAGAATGTGTCATACCGGAGCATCCGATTGTCTCAATAAGGGCTTCCTCGATTACACCATTCTTAACATTTAAGGACAGTTTACAGGCACCCTGCTGAGGAGCACACCAGCCTACACCATGTGTAAAACCAGAGATATCTTCAATTTTCTTTGCATGGACCCACTGGCCTTCTTCCGGGATCGGAGCTGGCTCATGTTTTGCACCCTTAGCTACTGGGCACATGTTTTCAACTTCAGTAGTGTAAATCATTTTAAGACTCCTTTCAGTGTTGATTACTTAATCGTTGTTAAAGACCTAACAACCTAGTGTTATTTTCTCACAAAATCCTTCATTCGTCTAGTCATATTTTGCAAAATTTACGAAAAATTGTCAGTACCATTTATTGGAATTGTCTTGTAGAAATTTTATTTTCATGATAAACTACATAAGAACATTCCGATCACAGCTGCCGCCCGGAACTTTCATAGCCAAAAGTATCCAGCAATACTCTATATTCAAAACAGGAGGACTTACATAGATATGTCATCGCAAACCTCAACTTCTTTATGCCCGAAAAACTGAGAATCCTAAGCGGAAGTGCCCTGAAGATGCTGGCTATGGCGATTATGCTGATCGACCATACCGCTTCTTTCCTTCTGCGTCACTACCCGCCAGCCATTGCGCCCTGGTTTCAAATAGGCAGCACCACTTATTCCCTATACCGGGTAATGCGTGACGTGGGGCGTGCAGCTTTCCCTATTTTCTGTTTCCTGCTTGTGGAAGGATTTCTTCACACCCATAACCGCTTTAAATATGGAAGAAATCTTCTGATTTTCGCCTGTATTTCAGAAATTCCATGGAATTTTGCACAAAATGGCACTCTGCTGTATCCAGATAAGCAGAACGATTTTTTTTCACCTTATTTCTGGGATATCTTGCATTCTGCCTGGTCGAACACTTTGAAAAAATGTCTTCCAATGCAGCTTGTCTGCATGTTGTTGCTTCTTGCAGTCTCCTATTTTCTCAAAGCAGATTACGGATATAAAGGCTTTGTATTTCTCCTGATCATGTACTGGCTGCATCAGCACAAACCTGCACAGGCAGTTATTGGAAGCTGCTGGCTGATCTATGAATGGAAGGCTTGCTTTGCTTTTATCCCTTTGAATATGTACAATGAAAAACGAGGATTTATTCAGGGGAAATGGGTAAAATATCTCTTCTATGCTTTTTTATCCGGTACATATTGCTATACTGACCGTAATCCGCAAGATGTGGTTTGGAATTTAGAACAGCTATGATATAAAAATTATTTATGGACATGTCCAGAAAAAAAGCGGCTTGACAGAATTCATTTTCTGCCAAGCCATTTTATTATACTAGAGCCTGTTTGAAAAAATCATTCCCGCAATCTGCACGCCCCACTTTGCGGGAGATTTCACCCGAATTCGGTTGCCGTAGCCCGCTACGGCGCCCTCATCCGGGCGAAATCTCCCACAAATTGTGACGCGCATCTTGCAGAAAGCCTTTTTCAAACACGCTCTAGTTTAATTCTTTGTTACAATCTCGTCTTTATTCTTATAAATGCTGTTTGCCGGAACGCATCCACGTACTGGAGAAAGCGGATAAATGTTAGTGTTTCTTCCAATCACAGTTCCCGGATTCAGAACCGAACCACAGCCAACTTCTACATGATCTGCCAGCATGGCACCAAACTTCTTAAGTCCTGTCTCAATCTTCTCCTCGCCGTCTTTTACAACAACCAGTTTCTTGTCTGACTTTACATTGGAGCAGATGGAACCTGCACCCATATGGGATTTGTAACCCAGTACAGCGTCTCCTACATAATTGTAATGGGGAACCTGCACATTGTTAAAAAGGACTACATTCTTAAGCTCTGTGGAGTTTCCCACTACACAGCCCTCTCCTACAAGAGCTTTGCCGCGGATAAATGCACAGTGGCGCACTTCTGTATTCTTGCCAATGATGGCCGGTCCGTTAATGTAGGCGGTAGGTGCAACCTTGGCAGATTTCGCAATCCAGATATCCCCCTCCAGATAGTCATATTCATCTGGATCCAATGTTTTTCCCAATTTCACAATGAAATCACCAATCTCCGGAAGAACTTCCCACGGATAGGTTTTCCCCTGGAAAAGCTCTCCTGCGATGGTCTGGGTCATATCCAGCATGTTTGCGATGGTAAAATCTTTTAACATAATACATCCTCCTCATATAAATCTAATTTAATGAATGATTTCCTTTATTCCCCAATCTGTATCAGAGCGTGTTCTGCCTTTTTTGCATAGCAGTTTCCCGCTCCGGCTTCTTATAAAACTGCGCAGCTGCATCAAAAAAACTGCCTCAGCGCATACTGAAAATGACTGTCCTCCACCTGTTTGGTACGAATCCTTACAAAGTGCTCCAGCTTATCCATATATTCCTGCTCTGTAATAGATCCCTCTGCTACATAGGTAAGTCCCTTCTCCCAGCTGGCAGTCAGTTCCGGGTTCAGAAGCTGACGGATAGAACAGTTTACCACATCATAAATCATTTCCCCCTGAAGGGTAGGTGTGATCACCTGGGTTTTCTTATTCAGAGACAGATATCTGATATTAAACAGCTTCTTCAAAATCTCTGCTCTGGTGGCGCTGGTACCAATTCCGCTTCCCTTGATCTGTGAACGAAGATCCTCATCCTCGATCAGCTGGCCTGCATTCTCCATTGCCAAGATCATAGAACCGGAATTGTATCGTTTCGGTGGAGATGTCTCTCCTTCCTTGATACCAAGACCATTTATGTTTAGTATATCACCCTTTTTCAGTTTCTGCAATGCAGCTAACAAAGCTTCGTCGCAGGAAACCTCACCTTCTCCTTCACTTTCGGGAGTTTTTCCGGAAGCTTCTGCCATAACTCTTTTTTCGCAAAAGAATTTGCAGCAATCTTCAGATACCCTTCACTAAGCAAAAGCTTTAAAACGAAGAAAATGAAAGATTCATTCTCCATTTTCGTCACAAGGCTTACCTTCTGATAACAGCCGGTGGATAAAAAATTGCTTAAAAACTCGTCTCACAATCGTCTCATACACCCGCTGTGCTGTCAGAGAAAGTCCCTTTAGTGCGCCAAGTCCCTGGCCAGTAGGAATAATAGCATAATGGTCTGTAATCTGTTTGTCATTGGTGTAACGTGTCTTCGCGATATTTTTGTATGCTCCAAGCTCTAACGCACCTTGCGCAGCTTCCCCGGCCTGAGGATAATTCCGAAGCCCGGAAATATTCTTATAAATCTCCTTTGCCACAGCTGTCGATAAAACTCTGGCATCTGTTCTGGGATATGTGACCAGTTTCTTTTCATAAAGATCCTGCACAATGGAAAGAGTCTCATCCGGACTGATCTTGAACAGTTTGGAACAGACATTCTGAAGCTCTGCCAGATTAAACAGAAGAGGCGGATTCTTATTTTCCTTCTTTCGCTCAATCTTCTCCACCGTACATATAAGAGGCTGCTGTGTACTTAATTCACAGATCAGCTTCTGGGCATCTTCTTTTTTCTTAAAACCATTTTCTTTATATAAAACAGGGGACTGGAAATAGCGGCTGCCTTCTACAGCTCTCCACTCTCCTTCAAAGCTTTCTCCTTCAAGAGCAATGCTGCTCACAACTCTGTAAAAAGGTGTTTTCACAAATGCGCGGATTTCCCGCTCGCGGCGAACTACCATCCCAAGGACACAGGTCATAACCCGTCCAACGGAAATTGCCTGGTATTTGCCTCCAAGATAATTGGTTACGCTGTTTCCATAACGCAAAGTCAGTACACGTGAGAAATTAATTCCCATCAGATAATCTTCTTTTGCCCGAAGATAGGCGGCTGCGGCAAGGTTATCATATTCTGAGATGTCCTTTGCCTCACGGATTCCCCGAAGAATCTCTTCTTCAGTCTGGGAGTCGATCCACACACGCTTCTGCGTCCTGTCCTTCACTCCCGCCATCTGTGCTACCAGGCGGTAAATATATTCACCTTCACGCCCAGAGTCGGTACACACATAAATGGTATCAATATCAGGTCTGTTTAAAAGCCCTTTCACGATCTGGAACTGTTTTTCCACGCCAGGTATCACTTCGTATTTAAAATCATGCGGCAAAAAAGGCAGGGTATCTAAACTCCACCTTTTGTATTTCATATCATATTTCTCAGGATAGCTCATGGTGACCAGATGTCCCACACACCAGGTCACCACGCAGGTATCAGACTCGATATAGCCATCCCGTCTTTGTCCGCCAGATTTTAAAGCTTTCGCAAATTCCTGAGCCACGCTGGGCTTCTCTGCTATGTATAAAGCTTTTGACATATTATTTATCTGCGCTCATCTTTCTTAATGGCCATGCCAGTAAAAGAGCACCTCCCACCATATTTCCAATGGTTACGATCAGCATACTCTTCAGCATGAGACCAACGGAAAGGCCATCTACCAGACCAAGGCTTACTACAAAAATTCCCATGTTTGCAATGCAGTGCTCAAATCCGCTGAAAACGAATGCAGAGATACACATTACGATCATAAGGAATTTACCGGTTTCACTTTTCAGCTTAATTCCGCAAAGTACACCAAGACATACGAAGAAGTTACACAAAATTGCACGCATGAACATCTGTCCCATAGGGATCGTCAGCTTGTTGTTAATAAAGCCTGCGAAATAATCTGCTGAGCCGGATGCACCTGCTCCTACAAAAAGAAGCGCCATAATTGCACATCCAACGAAATTGCCAAGGTAGCTTACCAGCCATACCTTGCCTGCATCCCCCCAGGATACACTCTTGTCGAAGGCGCCGAATGCCATTACCATGTTATTACCGGTAAACAGCTCGCCGCCAACCAGGCTGATCAGAAGAACAGCAATGGAGAACACTACAGCTCCAAGAAACTTGCCCCAGGCAGGATCTGATCCCGAAAATACACTTCCTATGACGTTGCTGTAAATAACTGCCACATCAATAAAGAAACCAGCCATTACAGCCCGAAGAAAGTACTTCAGGAAATTGCCGTTCAGCAGCCCGATTTTGTTTTTGGCTGCGTTTGAAAGTTTTTGCACATCTTCATAGTTCATAAAAAACACCTCCGTATTGTTTTTCACAATTATAACACTTTGATGTATTTTTCACAATAGAAGTTGATAATTTTTTATCAATTAGGAACTATTTCACAAAAACAAGATGTTTCTTTTGTAAATTAATTACCCGTCCAATCACAGCACAGGGAAGCGACAGAGAAGACAGTCGACTAATTGCCTTGCCCGCATCCTGAGAATCTATACTCAGGAGAAGCCCCCCGGAAGTCTGCGGGTCAAATACTATATCCTCACGGGCAGCAAGCTCTGATTCATTTATGATGGTTTCACTTCTGCCTGTTTCATTTTCCACAGCTCCACACCTGGTCTTTTCCAGCCAGAAATTCTCACTGCCTTCCTCACTGTGATTCTTCCATGAAAACTCGCACTCTTCCCCTGCAAATTCCCGATTGCGGTATGCACCTGCAGGAATAAATCCCATAGAAGCATAGTCAAGTGCTCCTTTCATAATTGGCAGGGAACCAAGAGAAATACAAAGGGTCTTCCCACTTCCCTTCGCCATTTCCAGGGCATGTCCGGCAAGACCAAAACCTGTTACATCCGTGCAGGCATGAACCTGCAGATCTACCACTTTATCTCTGGCATACCTATTCAAAGTCGCCATCACAGAAGCTGCATAGGCAGTCTCTTCCTCAGATGCCATCTCTCCTTTCACTGCGGTAGAAAGAATTCCGGTTCCAAGAGGCTTGGTAAGAATCAGAACATCTCCGGTCTCTGCTCCAATATTTTTCCACATTGAGGCAGGATTTACAAATCCGGTAACGCACAAGCCATATTTCGGCTCATCGTCCTGAATCGTGTGTCCTCCCGCAAGAGAAGCACCAGCCTCCATTACCTTGTCTGCACCTCCCCGCAGAATCTCGCCCAGAATCTCCGGATCAAGACAATTAGGAAAGGCTGCAATATTCAATGCCAGCTTAGGCTCTCCACCCATAGCATACACATCACTTAACGCATTTGCTGCTGCGATCTGTCCGAAAGTATAAGGATCGTCCACGATCGGTGTAAAAAAAATCCACGGTCTGGATCATGGCCAGATCATCAGATATACGATATACAGCAGCATCGTCGGAAGATTCCGTTCCGACCAGTAAATTCGAATCATAAACCTTCGGCAGCTTACCCAGAACCTGGGCAAGGGTCCCCGGACCTACTTTCGCCGCTCAGCCAGATGTATGAGAATACTGGGTTGACCACGCCAGTAGCCGCGTGGGTTATATTTGGGATTATCTGCGGCATGGTGGGGAAAGGAATATACGTTGAGAACTTTGCTGTATCCTGAAGCATGGGTAACATCTTATCTACCTGCTCTTGCGTGGCAATCTGTGTCCACAACGGAGTATAGGCTTCGCATCCCGGTTCTTCAATGAATGAACCGTCTTTCAGACGGCGATCAAAGAAGAAGTTGAGTTTGGGATCAAAGAAATAATCGGCTACTTTATTACTATAGTCGGGAGCATCGAATGAGACATTCAGTAATCCGGAAAATTTCTTTAGTAACTTACATTCCAGTGCCAGGTAGGCATTCAGGTCTACACTTTCCTGGTCCATACTCCAGGCATCCTCGCCTCCGTCGTTCTTCAGCATCATGGCGTCGTCAAAACGAATGGCATTGTCCATTCCGCTTTCCCAGGCGGCTGCTTCCAGAGTACCGTCAGTGGCACCGTATTCGCACATACCATTATGATTATGGTCACGTTTCTGATACCACCACTTATAATAAGCAAGCAGTTGCGGATACATCTCGGAAACGAAAGCCGTGTCGCCTGTATGCGTGAAAAATCTCGTCTACAGCCCAACATACCAAAGGCGGTTTGCTGTCACGGGCATTGTTTTCGGATGGATCAGTGTAGATACAGTCGATTACCATGCCGTCCGGTTGCTGGTAATCGAACATGGCACGGATGTTATTCTTTGCCAGTTCAGGATCGAACTTAGCAGTCCCCGCACTGAAACGCCAGGTATCCCATGCCCAGAAACCTACAAAGTAGCCAACTGCATGGCTTGGGACAATACCCTCGTGCAACAGACCGCCACGGTGGGTGCGCCAGTTGGAGATAAGAGTGGTTACGGCTTTCACGGCGATGCGGTCGTATTCGGGTTTCATGTCGGTACGCAGTATCTTCGTCAGGTATCCTTCCCAACGTTCGGCATTGGCTTGCAATGCTTTCTCGGGATTATTGAGCAGGTTGGGGAGGTTCTGTAATCCGACTGTCATTTCCTTTTCGGAGGTGAAGAAGGAAATGGCTACATTTACGGGATACTTAGAGGTGTGGATAAGGGCGGTGTAATTGTTATCCGTTCCGGTAAGTTTCACATCGGGAGGGAACGTTACAGTTACGCTTTCTCCACTGGGATGGCGGGCTATTGCAGAGTTCTGCTCTACGCTTACGGTTATATTCTTTCCCCATTGGCTGCCGGTCAGCATCAGTTCTTCCGCTTTGTCGGCTTCTATACGAAGCAATGCGGTGGAGGCATTTACGAAGTTAAGCCGCTGGGTGATAGTTCCGTTACCGGAATGGGCGGACATATACAGTTCTCCGGGATAGTAACAGGTGGAGTCAGGCACAAAGGTATCCGAGACTTTCTGACTAAAACCTACCGTAACAGCGGATTGAGCCATCCACTGGCGGCGGAACATATCCAGGCTGAATGGGCCGCAGAAACCGTTTACCCAATTCTCTTTCTCGGGAAGAGTGAAGCCCATCCACGAGCCGGCATCTGTGAACCAGCCGTAGCAGCGGTGCAAGGTATCGGGAGTGTAGGCGATATCCAGTATATTATTGAAGGTATACCGCTTCTCCGCAGTGTTTTTGTTGCCGGGAGTGCAGGCGGTGATGCCTGTAACCAGCAGAGTAATACAAATAATGTGTATAAACTTATGTCGCATGATCTAATTTATAATTAATGATTTCTTTTAGATGATAAATTATCATTTATCTCTCAGAACCAACATTTGTGAGCCTGTTCCGCTGCATCATCCTTTGCTCCGAGCGGTTGCAGTGTAAAACTGTATTTCCACTCGTGTGGCGTGATAGTGTATTCCGGGTATGTACCTGTGCTCCCCAGGTATTGTCACCACCCACACCCATCTGCTGATGATCGATGTTTAGCC
>ENA-OPYU01001033-OPYU01001033.1-human-gut-metagenome-genome-assembly--contig:-NODE-1033-length-10071-cov-3.085680_pt1 | contig 10071 bp, 9 predicted proteins | sample MGYA00242637_ERZ504482 | MGnify/ENA primary metagenome ERZ504482 (study PRJEB26092, sample SAMD00036237) | human gut metagenome | host: Homo sapiens | study: EMG produced TPA metagenomics assembly of...
GCCGGTGGCTGTGAAAAATCAAAGCGGCTGCAATGGAAACCCCCCAATAACTGTTTAAGAAAATAAGATCACACATGTTTCTTCAGAAATTCCTTTCGATAAGCGGTAGGTGTGCATCCTTTTACTTTTTTGAACACCTTTGCAAAATAAAAATAGTCACTGTAGCCAACCTGAGTGGCAATGGCAAATACGGTTTGGTCACTGTGTGCAAGAAGCCATGCAGCATGTTCAATCCGCAGACTGGTCAGATAGCTGACAAAGGTTCCTCCTGTTTCCTGACGAAAAATCTGACTGGCATAATTAGGATTGATACTGCAGTATTCTGCAAGATTTTGTATGGAAATATCTTCCTGATAATGCTTTTCTGTATAATCAATCATCATCTGCACAGATTTGTGGGAAGAAACAAGATGCTGAGGATGAAAAATGTTTGGCTGCTCTTCCAAAGAAACTTCTTGATTTTCTGCTTTTTGTTCCTGCTCCTGAAGAAGCTGATAAGCCTTTTGCATGGAATCCATAAGCTCACTTCTGGAAAATGGCTTTAGACAGTATCCGATCGCATTGTGAAACATTGCTTTCTGAGCATATGCAAATTCAGCATGTCCGCTTATCATAATGAAAAGAGTTGATAAGCCTTCCGCATGAGCTGCCTGCAGAATTTCTAGTCCACCCATGCCAGGAAGTCTTACATCCACAAATGCAAGGGCCGGTTGATGAATACGGATATATTCAAGACCGGAAAGGCCGTCATAAAATTCTGTGGTGATTTCAAAATAGTCCTGATTTTTGATGGTAGCAATCAGACTTTTTACAACCCATTTTTCATCGTCAATTACAATTGCCTGATACATATAAATATTCTCCTTTAGATGCCCTGATGAAGGGGTGAACTGTTGTGATGTTTGTGAAAATCATTTGTCTGATAAGGGACCCGCAGCTGAATATTAGTTCCCACACCTTCCTCAGAGTCAATGAGAAGAGTGTAGTCAGCTCCATAATAAAGCACCATACGGCTATTGACATTTAGAATTCCGATGCTGTCGTGATTTTGCGCATCCATTTTTGCCAGATCAGCAGAAGCATCTCCGGTTTTGTCATGAACGGAAGCCGCAATGGAATGGCGCAGTTCCTGTAATTTTTCCGGAGGCATTCCCACACCGGTATCAAAAATCCAGATGGCCAGATAACCGTGCCGGGGATTTCGTCCGGCACCGATCAGAATAGAACCGGGTTTCAGACTTTTTTCCAGTCCATGGACAATTGCATTTTCTACCAGTGGCTGGATGACCATTTTGGGTATCAGGCAGTCATAGGCATCATCAGAAAAATTATATTCAATGGTGAAGCGGTCTGCGAAGCGTTCCTTTTGGATCATCAGATAAGATTTTACGATTTCCAGCTCTTCCCGCAGAGAAACCAAGTCGTTCCCTTTAATGCTGTATCGAAAAATCTGGGAAAGTGCACCTGTAACCAGAATAATCTTATCAGTCATGCCTTCTGCAGCCATACCGCAGATCATGGTAAGCGTATTGTAAAGAAAGTGCGGATTAATCTGGCTTCGCAGAAATGCAATTTCTGTTTTGCGGTTGTTGGCTTCCGAATTCATACATTCTGGTATAGGAATCAAAAATGGTATGATTCAGTTCTTCGGTTTTGATCAGCATTTCGTTAAATGCGTTAAAAATATCGTTGATTTCAGTAGACCCAATTAAGCCCTGATGAATCTGGGCACCTTTTCTGATTGCTTTTCTGTTTCCGGCGGAAATACTTTTCATAAAATCGATCAGCTGTTTCAGCGAATCCAAAAATGGCTTGTAAAGGAAGGTTACAAAGAGGAAAACCAGCAGAAGTATAGCACCTGTAGCGAGAAACTGACGCTGGGAAATAGTTTGGATCTGGCTGGTTAGCTGACTTTTGTCTACAAGCACATAAAGGGAAAGTCCAAGCTTGCGAAAGGAATAGCATTTTGCGATATAGGTTACCGGGGAGCTGTTTGCTTTTACTTCGTAGGTGTCTGTTTCAGACTGAGGTGCGGGGGTGCTAAGAACGGTACGGTAAAGGCTTCTTGTTCCATAAATCAGCTCTTGCTGTGCATTTGCAAACAGGATTTCCGGTTCATAAAGCTTCTGGCTATTCATATTGGTCATAGAGTTGCTAAGCAGATGATTAATGTCAATGGCCAGAAAAAGGATGCCAAGGCGCTGGCTCTGTCCGGTACCTAAGGTACAGATCGGCATGGCAAGGATATGGCAGTTGGTTCCGTTTATTAAGGAGGTGCCAACGGTGCAGTAGGGAAACGAGGTTTCCTCAAGCTTATCGGCAAAGGGCTTGTAGCTGAAAGCAGATCCTCCAAGGGAGGCAAAGGTACCATCCTGTCCGTAAACTGCAATATCAGAAATATATGGATTCAGAAGGAAGGTGTTTTCCAGCTGTGTTCGCAGCTCCTGATAAGCTTCATAGGAACTCTGCCTGTTCTTACTGCTGAGAAAATCCTGAACTACAGAGCTGTATGCAACGCTATAGCATATGTTTTTGTAGCTATCGTAGGCTTCCAGGGTATTTTTGGCAAGCGGCGAGGAATAAGAGTCCAGACTGCTGCTAAGAAAGTCGGTCTGTACCCGAACGTAATCCTGAGTGTTGTATAGTGTAATGCCTGCCGTGCAGACAATAAATAATACTAAGATAATAGAAAACTGCCGTCCAAGGGGAAGCAGGATTGTTTTGTGCTTTTTCATATATAATGCCTGTCCTTTCTTAATCATATTTTACAATAAATTCTTTACAGGGTGTCATGGAAAATTATTGGACAAACCTGAGAATATTCCATGTTTAGCGGAAAAACTCTGAAAAAATGTAAAATATACATGAAAAAATTATGAATCTTCCATTCAAACACTGCGATTTATACAATACAATAATTACATCAGAAACACAAGACCGGAAGGAGAGAGAAATATGGCGAAAAGGTCAAACACCACATCCATTCCATATGCGGCAAAGAAAAAAACATTCTGGCAACTGCTATGGAAACAGAAAGCCCTTTGCATTATGGCACTGGCACCGCTGATCATGCTGATCATTTTCAAATATGTTCCAATGTATGGAATTCTGATCGCATTTAAGAATTATAAAGCATCAAAAGGTGTCTGGGACAGTAACTGGCTGGAGCCTGTACTGAAAAATTTTATCAAATTCTTTAAAAATGTAAACAGTGGACAGATTATATGGAATACGCTGAAAATTGGAGTTCTGAATTTGTTATTTACGTTTCCGGCGGCAATTATCTTTGCTATTCTGCTGAATGAGTTAAGAGGAAAGGTATTTAAAAGTGCAGTACAGACAATTTCCTATATTCCTCATTTCCTTTCTGTAGTAGTTATCTGCTCTATGTTAAACGGATTTGGTTCTACCAGCGGACTTTTCAACGATATAAGAAATCTTTTGGGAATGGCGAGAGTGGATATGAATAATGGAAGTCAGTATTTCCTTCCTTTATATCTCGGTTCGCAGGTATGGCAGACAGTAGGATGGAGTTCCATCATGTATTTGTCTGCATTATCCAATGTAGATGTAACCTTGTATGATGTAGCAAATATTGACGGTGCAAACCGCTGGCAGAAAATCAAAAATATTATCTGGCCGACTATTAAGCCAACTACTACGATTCTTCTGATCATGAATCTTGGAAATGTGCTGAACAGTGATTATACCAAGATCCTTCTGATGCAGAACGACACAAACAGAAGTCATCTGGAAGTAATCGGAACCTTTGTTTACCAGAAAGGTATCGTGGAAGGTAAATTCTCGTATGCAACAGCCGTAAACCTGTTTATTTCAGTCATTGGTTTTGCTCTGGTATTTGGAGCAAACATGATTACCAGAAAAATCAACCCGGGAAAACAGTTTGTGGTAGGAGGAAAAATTCATGTCATTTGGAAAAGCAAAAAAACAGAATAACAAAATACATATTGGCAGCAGAGCATTTGACGTGTTCCTCATTGTGTTCATGATCATTGTAGCGATTATATTTCTATATCCGTTCCTGAATGTAATTGCCACTTCACTGTCTAGCAACCGCATGATCACAACCGGTCAGGTTACCTTCTTTCCAAAGGAATTTCATCTGGACGGATACAAGCCTTATTCAAGGATGAGAATATACTGGGAGCTTACTGGAATACGATTGTAATTGCAGTGGGAACTATGATTGTCAGCCTGGTTTTGAATTCTCTTATGGCTTACGTTATGATGGCACCGGAATTCGTACTGAGAAAACCATTGTCCATTATCCTGCTGATCACTATGTTTTTCAGTGGTGGTACAGTTCCTGCTTACCTGTTGATTCAGAATCTGGGCTTGTATGACAGCTGGTGGTCACTGATTTTGCCAAATGCGGTAAGTGCTTATAATATTTTCATTTATCGTTCGTTCTATCAGGGAATTTCCCCGGAGATCAGGGAAGCCGCCCGAATTGACGGAGCCAGTGAGTTCCAGATTCTTACAAAGATTTATGCGCCCCTTTCAAAAGCATTGTACGCAACCTTCGGTATGTTTTCCGTTGTTGGCGTATGGAACAGCTACTATGAAGCACTTCTTTACATTAAGGATCCTGCAAAACAGCCGATTCAGATGCTTCTTAGAAAAATTGTATTTACATCCAATACTTCAAACATGAGTAATGCACAGCAGATGATCAGTAATGGTAACCTAAACAGTCTGAATGTACAGTATGCCTGCGTAATCGCAACCATAGGACCAATCCTTCTGGTATATCCGTTCATCCAGAAATACTTTGCACAGGGCGTACAGGTAGGAGCTGTTAAGGGCTGATATTCAGATTATATGGAAGCTGGGGGACAGCTTTCCTTATAAATAAAAGACACACGTTTACTATTCAACAATGTCTACAAAAGAAAATGGAGGAAATTATGAAGAGAGAAACCACCAAAAGACTTACCGCTATGGGAATGTCAGTAGCAATGGCTGCAGGACTTTTCACAACCAATAGGAACAACTGCTGTATGGGCAGAGGATTCAGCACCAAAAGCAACAGCTGCAGATAACGGCATTGAGCTTCCGGAGCTTGAGGACGGAACCTTACATCTGGAAGTAAGCATCGCAGATTATCAGCAGTCTTCTGATGGAACACTGGTTCAGGAAAAATGGCAGGAGGCTATGGAAAATTACCTTGGCTGCAAGCTTGACATCACATGGACAAGAACAGCTGCAACGGACTATACGGCAAATGAGCTGGTTGTACTTCAGTCCGGTTCAGTTCCGGATATTGCCACTGTAACAAGGGGATCAGCTGTCAATGAGTACGGCGAGGACGGAATCTTATTAAATCTTGCTGATTATTCCGATTATATGGTTTACTATCCGGAATATATGAAAGAGACAAACGGTGGCGAGGATTTCGCAAAGAATGAGGACGGATCCATGTATTACTTTATGGACGGCTTCTATAACCCGGATGATATCCAGGGAGCACAGTCCTTCACAGCATTTGCGTATCGTTTTGACCTTCTTAAGGAAAACGGCTGGCAGCCGGCTGCTACACTGGATGAGTTTACACAGCTTTGCTCTGACATGCAGGCAAAGATTGACGATGGATCACTTGATCTTGATTATGTTATTATCAACAACACAAAGGATTACTCCCTGTACCGTGGATTTGTTGGAATTTTCCACACATGGGATTGCCTGTACTACAACGGTGAGGAATGGGTATTCGGACCGATTGAGGATAACTTCCGTGAGTGCCTGAAATATCTGAACAGCTTATATGAGGCAGGATATATTGATCCTGAGTTTGCAACAGCAGACTTCAATCAGGGTCAGACAAAGCTACCACAAATGTTGGCGGTATTTGCCCGACACTTTGGTCTGGATCTGTAGCGAGCTGGAATACTGCTAAGACAGATGAAAATATGGAATGGGGGCTTGCATATCTTCCGGAGAATACAGAGTATGGTACTGCCTGGAAATGGGGTTCCAGACAGGCTGCGAAAATCTCTGAATGCAAATATGGGTATTTATATCAGTGCAGAAACCGAGCATCCGGAATATGCAGTAGCAATGATTGACTATCAGTATTCTGATGAGATGGTAAACCTTATGAACTGGGGTGTTGAAGGCGAAACCTATACAGAAACTGATGAAACTAAGACTTTCGTAGATGATATTTTGAACGATGCAACACCTGCAACAAAATCCGCTGAGTATGGACTTACCTCTTCTAGCGTTTGCAGAACCGGTATTCCATTTAACCCGCTTGATTTCAACGCAATGCTTGAGGTTGCTTGTAATCCGGAGCCATGGTGGAATGCTGAAAAAGGTTACTATGAAGGAAAATACTGGGTTGAGTCTGATGCCAACGGCGGAGAGGATTCTGTTTCCCCATACGACAGAGCACCGGTTACTTATCTGACTGCTGAAGAGTCTTCTGCAAAAGCAGAGCTTGGATATGACGGAACCTGCGAGACACGAGTAAAAGAGCTTGCGCTTCAGTTTATCACAGGTGAGAACGACATTAATGATGACGATGCATGGGAAGATTACATTGATGACATCAAGAGCCAGACAGATGAAGACTTTGATGAAATCCTTGAAACTCTGAATGAGAAAACTGTTAAATAAGACAAACAATAAAGCTTTAAAAATTCTGCTTTCATAAAGAGAAGCCCTCTTCAGCGGAAAGGCACAGGTTATGTGTTTTCGCTGGGGAGGGCTTTTTAATGTGGGGGATATGAAAAATCTACATAGGAGATATACGTTTTTTCCCATTCAAAATATATCAGGTAAAATTTTGATAATAAATTATCCATAAAGAGGGAGGAATTTGCAATGAAACTGTACGATCTGATGACAGATAATCGCCCGGGGAAAAATATCCTGGTAGGGAAGTGAAAAAAACCTGTATTTAGCTGGAGAGTTGAGACAGGAAAAAAAGGAATGTGCACCAGGAAAGCTATCGGGTGCAGGTCTGGGATGAGCAGGGAAATTCTGTTTGGGACAGCGGAACTGTAGAAGCTTCCCGGATGGCTGGAATTCAGTATGAAGGAAAGGAACTTCAGTCAGGAAAAAGAATGACCTGGCATGTAAGCTGTATATTTTCCAGCGATGAGGGTGTGATAACTGCAGAGGAAGAGAGCTCCTTTGAGACCGCCTATCATAATCGCGAGGACTGGAAAGGGAAGTTCATTGGTGAGACAAAGGACCATGAATATCACCTGTACCGGAAGAAATTTGGCTGTAAAAAGGCGGTGAAGCTAGCCAAGCTTTATGTGTGTGGAATGGGGGCTTTTGAGTGCTGGATTAATGGAGAAAGAGTGTCTGACCATGTAATGGAACCGGGCTGGACAGATTTTCGAAGGACCTGCTTTTATACGGCTTATGATGTCTCGGAATATTTTGCAGAAGGGGAAAATACGGAGAATATAATTCTGGTAAAGCTGGGTGACTGTATGTTTAATGTTCCGGGAGGACGCTATGTGTATTTCCAGCGTTCCTATGGAAAAGCCAAGCTTCTGTGCCAGCTGGAGCTGGTTTATGAAGATGGCAGCAGAGAATATGTGGTGACAGATGAATCCTGGAAGAGAGCCAAAAGTCCGATTGAATTCTGCTGTATTTACGGTGGAGAGGATTTCGATGGAAAACGGTGGACAAGGGAATATTTAACATCAGAAGCGTCGGAAATCTGGGAAGCTGCAGTGTGTGTAGAACCACCTTTAGGGGAACTGAAACCGGCACCAATGGAACCTTTAAGGGTAAAGGAAATCTATCAACCGGTTAGTGTGAGAGAAGTGGAAACAGGGGTATGGCAGTATGATCTGGGAAAAAAGTTTTTCCCGGGATGGGCAAGGATTTTCCTGAAAACAAATGGCAGCAGAGCAGGACAGAAGGTGGTGCTAAAAATCTGCGGAAAATGTTGGATGAAACGGACGGATTGATCAGTCTGTAACAGGAAAAGATTATGCCTGGACATACGTTTTAAATGACAAAAAAGAACAGGAATTTGCACCGGATTTTACGTATACAGGGTTCCGTTATGTGGAGATGACAGGTGCTGTGCCGGGAAAAGAAATTTCTTTACAGGGGGAATTTATTTACCCTGATGTAGATCAAGCTGGTGATTTTTTGGCTGCTCCAACACCTTGTTTAATCAGATACATAAGATTATTTTGCAGGCAATCAAAAGCAATACCAAAAAGTTATTTCACAGACTGTCCACATAGGGAAAAGCTAGGCTGGCTGGAGCAGACACATCTGATCGGACCTTCCATTATGTATAATCTGGATGTGCATAATCTGTATACAAAAATTGAAGGAGATATGGCAGATTCCCAACGGGAAAATGGTCTGATACCGGATATTTGTCCGGAATATGTGACTGGATTTGATAAGTGGCATAAGGGATTTCTGGATTCACCTGAGTGGGGAAGTGCCTGTGTGCTGGCTCCCTGGTATGCATACAAACGTTACGGAGATCTTGCATTGCTGGAAAAATATTTCCCGGTAATGAAGAAATATGTGGAGTATCTTTCGTCTAAAACACACCATGAAGTGCTTCATCACGGGCTTGGAGACTGGCTGGATATCGGTCCTTGCACCCCGCATTCCCAGAACACTCCGGTTCCTGTTGTGGCGACTTGTATTTATTATTATGACCTTCAGATTATGGCAAAAATAGCACAGCTTCTCGGGAAAAAAAGAGGTTGCAGAAGCGTATCAGAAGAAAATGAAACTGGTATTTGAGGAATACAATCTGCAGTTTCTGGATGACCAGACCGGACGTTATGCAAACGGCAGTCAGGCGGCACAGGCCATGAGCCTGATCGTGGGACTGGTGCCGGAGGAATATCAGGATAAAGTGGTTTCGCAGCTGAAGGATGACGTGGTAAAAAGAGGCTATGCCATCACAGCTGGTGATGTGGGACATCCGTTTTTGATTGCTGCACTGATGAAATATGGCATGTCAGATGTGCTCAATGAGATGACGAATATTACAGATAAACCAGGATACGGCTATCAGGTCGTAAATGGAGCAACAACCCTTACTGAGGAATGGGACGGACCAGAGCCTGGAAACATTCACGGTTCCCAGAATCACCTGATGCTGGGAAGTATTGAAGAGTGGTTTATGGATCTCTTGGAGGGATGGAACTGGTTCGCGACGGGCTTTCATTTGAAGAAATCCGAATTCAGCCGCACCCGGAAAAAGGCTTGAACTGGGTAAGTGCCTGGACCCTGCATCCTTATGGAAAAATCAGTGTAAAGTGGAAATGGGAAAATGAGAAAATCAGGGTCTTCTGCCAGATTCCGCCGGGGCTTACAGCGCATTTGGAATCACCGGATGGGAAGGAAATCATGACTGTGGGAAGCGGATATTATGAGTATACGATATAAATAAGAAAACAGTAAGGATAGATCGTCGGGGGAATAAGCAATGAGAAAACAGAAGCTGATATGGCTGGATACGGCAGAAAATCCAGAGGGACAGATGGAATTAATCATAAAATACAGAGGGAGTACAAGTAAAGAAAATGTTGCCGCCTTTCTGGAAATCAGAGATAAAAGTAGTGTCCTTGTGAAAGAAAAAGGTGAGCTCAGACAAGACACTGCCAGAGTGAAAACAGCTGTATTTAAATGTCAGGGAGTACAGTGCTGGACACCTGATAATCCGGCTGTGTACCAGGTGAATATAGTGCTTGAGTTATCAGATAAGAGTAATGAGAAGACCTATATAAGGCATGGACAAAAGCTTGGATTTCGTTCTTGAAGCGGCAAAATCAGCAGGATTTTTTGGAATCATAAGCCTGTAAAGCTGCTGGGGATCTGTTACCGTGAACCAGATTGCTAAGATGGGAAAATTAGGGAGACTGTTTTGCGTTGTGATCTGGAATTATTTAAGGCAGCACACATTAAATTTTATCCGCAGTATCTATTATCCTTTTAGTGAAAAAATGTTGGAGCTGTGTGATGAAATGGGATTCTGGGTGGAAAATACAGCTCCTTTCTATGAACTGGGACAGACCAAAAAAAACATCAGTGAGCTGCCACATATGCAGA
>ENA-OPYU01001034-OPYU01001034.1-human-gut-metagenome-genome-assembly--contig:-NODE-1034-length-10064-cov-4.370031_pt1 | contig 10064 bp, 15 predicted proteins | sample MGYA00242637_ERZ504482 | MGnify/ENA primary metagenome ERZ504482 (study PRJEB26092, sample SAMD00036237) | human gut metagenome | host: Homo sapiens | study: EMG produced TPA metagenomics assembly of...
AGCAGTGAATCAGTTTGATGGAGATGTTGATCTGAAACAGGGGAGAATTACGATTGATGCGAAGTCTCTTCTGGGAATCTGCAGTATGAATATAGAGGAAGAGATGGAACTGCAGGTGTTTAATGGGATGCAGAAGAATTGAAAGAATTGATCAAGAAATTTCTTGTTTAAAGATGTATACATCGATAACATAAGGGTATTTTCCAGTGGATGGGAGATAGCCCTTTTTCGGAAAAAAGAAAGGAGAGAGCAGGATGAAATTTACTAAAAATGCAGGGATTGGGCAATGATTATGTCTATGTGAATGGTTTTGAAGAACGGATTGGAAAATCCTTCTGAAATGGCTGTCAAAAGTGAGCAACCGGAAATTTTGGAGTCGGTTCGGATGGACTGATTCTGATCAATCCGTCCGAGAAAGCAGATTTTGAGATGGAGATGTATAATGCAGACGGTTCCAGGGGAGAGATGTGTGGAAACGGAATTCGTTGTGTGGCAAAATATGTTTATGATTATGGTCTTACCGATAAGACACATATTTCTGTGGAGACACTGGGCGGGATTAAATATCTGGATCTGACTGTAGAGGATGGAAAAGTGGTTCTGGTAAGAGTGGACATGGGAAGTCCGATCCTGACACCGGCGCAGATTCCGGTCATCGCAGATGAGGCGGAAGCGGTTGCTGTTCCGATCCTTGTGGACGAAACAGAATACCAGATGACTTGTGTTTCTATAGGAAATCCTCATGCAGTCATATTTATGGATGATATCGAACATCTGGAGATTGAGAAGATCGGACCGAAATTCGAGCATCATGAACGATTTCCGAACAGAGTGAATACAGAATTCGTGAAAGTCTTAGACAGACACACGGCAAGTATGCGTGTCTGGGAGCGGGGATCCGGGGAGACACTTGCCTGTGGAACCGGAGCCTGTGCAGTGGCAGTGGCATGTATTCTCGGAGGATATACAGAAAACAAAGTGACGGTTAAGCTGCTCGGAGGAGATCTGCTGATCGAATGGGATCGTGAACAGAATAAAATCTATATGACAGGACCGGCAGAGGTTGTTTTTGACGGAGTGTGGAAGGCATAATAGAAAAAGAGACAAAACGTTCGTTACGGTTTATCTCCGGTTACTATCAATACCTGAGATGAACGGTAACGAACTTTGCTTAAAAAATAAAAAAGGTGCTTGACTTTTTGAAAAATTGCGATATAATGTAAATGTTGAGTCTGACAGAAAGAGAAATGATGCGGATTGGTGTAATGGCAGCACAGCAGACTCTGACTCTGTTAGTAGAGGTTCGAGTCCTCTATCCGTAGCTTGTAAGACAGTCATAAAGGCTGTCTTATTTTTATGTCCGGAGTATGTTACTGTGTACAGTTGCAGAGGGATTTTTACTGTTGTTTTTGGAGAAAAAAACATTGACAATCAAGGACAAAAAGAATATAATAAAGCAGTATGACATAAGGAGAAACAGCTTACACCAAAGCCCCGGAGTATGCTGATTTCATATAGAAGAGTTAAAGTAAATAATCTATGATAATTAGTAAGTAGGAGGAACACCCATGAAAACTTATATGGCTAACCCAGACAAGATCGAAAGAAAATGGTATGTGGTTGACGCTGAAGGATGTACATTAGGACGTCTGTCTTCAGAGATCGCTAAAGTGTTAAGAGGAAAAAAAGTAAACCGGAGTACACACCACATGTTGATACAGGAGATTATGTAATCGTTGTAAACGCTGACAAAGTGAAAGTAACAGGAAAGAAATTACAGCAGAAAATCTACTACAATCACTCTGATTATGTAGGTGGAATGAGAGAGACAACACTGGCTGAGATGCTTGCAAAGAAACCGGAAAAAGTTGTTGAGCTTGCTGTAAAAGGAATGCTTCCAAAAGGACCTTTGGGAAGAGCAATGATCAAGAAACTTCATGTATACGCTGGACCAGAGCACAACAATCAGGCTCAGAAACCAGAAGTATTGACATTTTAAGGAAAGGTTGAAAGGAGGACATTACATTGGCTAACGCAAAATATTACGGAACAGGAAGAAGAAAAAAATCTGTTGCAAGAGTATATCTTGTACCGGGAACAGGAAAGATTACAATCAATAAAAGAGATATCGATGAGTATCTTGGACTGGAAACATTAAAAGTTGTTGTTCGTCAGCCACTCGTTGCTACAGGAACAACAGACAAATTTGATGTAATCGTAAACGTACATGGTGGTGGATACACAGGACAGGCTGGAGCAATCCGTCACGGAATCTCCAGAGCACTTCTTGAAGCTGATGCTGAGTACAGACCAGTATTAAAGAGCGCTGGATACCTGACACGTGACCCACGTATGAAAGAACGTAAGAAATACGGTCTCAAAGCAGCTCGTAGAGCACCACAGTTCTCAAAACGTTAATTATACGTTTCGGAACGTACAATTTCAAAAAAGATTTTTCGACTCCTCAGGACTTCGGTCTTGGGGAGTTTTTGATGTGAATTTGTGTCAGCATTGATGAATGTCACCGGGAACCCCGGGATGTTTTCTGAAAGCATATGAAGAAGTGAATGGAAAAAGATTATATTATAAACTATCGAATTATGATAGTTATCGCGGTGTATTTGGGCATGAATGTGTAAATGAATTGATTGTAAGTCGAGTAATGGATATTTTGAGAATTCCCCATGTGAAATATAAATTGATACATGCGCAGATTATCATAGATGGAAAAGAACAGGAAACATGGCTTTCTGTTTCGGAAAACTTTCGTAAGGATAATGAAGAAAAGTTGGCATATGATTTGTATTATGATTTGCAAAAAATGAAGGAAATGAATCTCCGTTAGAATTTGCAATAAGAAACAATTGGGAATTATATATGTACCAGATGTTTTGCATTGATTATTTGATTGCCAATAGAGACCGTCATGGAAGCAATCTGGAAGTGTTAAGAAATGATGAAGACGATAGTGTGAGAATAGCTCCTTTGTTTGATCAGGGAGTATCGTTATTGTTTTCAACATATGGTAAATGGAAAAAACTTCCGGAAGAAACGGACGTGATGAGAGATTTTCCGGTTAATAATTATATTGGATCAAAATCTTTAGAGTATAATCTGTCATTGATACCAAAAGGATACGATTTACAGATTTGGAAATTAAAAAAAGAAGATCAGGATTATAATTTTTAGTGGTATAAAGCATGTTTTATCGGAGGGTCATAGGAATAAAATATGGGAGATGATTTGGAAAAGGTGGTGGTTTTTTTGAACAGGTACGCAATCAGGAGAAATAATAGAAATAAAATTGTCGGAATATTAAATTATGATGAGAAAGCAAAGAAATACACAATTGAGATTCCGGAAAATGTTACGCCAAAGGAAGCTCCGTTTATGATGTCGTTACTTTTGAAAAAAGGTATCCGAACCATGAATTCAGATTGGAGTATGCGTTGGGTACAGAGTAGAATCATTCCAAGTAGCAGACAGAATATAGGGGAAATACTTCGTGTGAATGGAATGCGTTCATATGATGAGCATAAATTACTATTAAAAAATGAGGGGCGAAGTTGTCAGGATGAATTTTATATTGAACATATGTAGCTTTAAAGTGTAATGCGGAGTAATGTGAAGCCTTGTATTTATAATGTATTTACAGCACCAACATTTGAGAATCTGGTGAAATTAAGTATTTCCAGTTACTTAAATGTTAAGGGATGTACAATTTCAGAAGGTTATACCAGTGTGATGGATCTGTATTCAAGAAAAATCATTTCCTGGGTGTTGAGTGAGACGCTGGAGGCATCCCACGTAGTGGAATGTGTTGAAAAAGCAAACGTGTCAGAAATGTTGAAAAACCGTTGATCTTCCACAGAATCATCATCAGGAACTAGACCTTCCAAATTTAATGGCAAAACCAGTTGATAAGGCTCGCCAAATTCGGTATAATTTTTATGGTATTTTATGTATTTTGTCATACTTAATTATACCATGGATTGCGGACTCTTCGGAGTCCGTTTTTTACTTTTAGGCATAAAAAGGGAGCTATTGCTCCATAGATGTTTACTCATCTATTTTGCAACAGCCCCTCTCAATTCTTTAAAAACAGCATCATATTCCTGCGAAAAGATACTGTTTTTATTCCACAGAAAGGTGAAGTCGTGCATAATCATGAAATCAGATAGTGGGATCTGTACTAACATTCCTTCATTTAATTCTTGTTCCACTGCAGATTTATAGAGAAAAGAAATTCCACAATCTTCTTTTAACAGAGTGACGATCGTGTGGATGTTTTCGATTTCCACAAGATGTCGGAAGTCTTTGACAGACATATTTTTCAATGCCAGTGTTTTGGTCAGGATTGCCCGGGTACCAGAGCCGTGTTCTCGAATCAGGAGACGTTCAGATGTCAGGTCTCGGAGATTGTGTACTGGTTTTGAAAATGTGTGATGGGCGGAGGAAACAGCAATGTATTCTTCTGTTTTGTAGACACGTGTCTCGTAATGATCACCGCTAAAATATCCTTCCACAATTGCAAAATCGATCGTTCCTTCGTGAAGATAGGTGAGAAGGGTCTGCGTGTTGCCATATCGGATGTGAAAATCCATATCCGGATGTGTTTTGATAAAACGGGAAAGAGCAGGTACGATCGCATATTCGCCAATGGTCATTGTTACGCCAAAGGTCAGAACCTTTTTTTTCTTCTATACTTTCCTGCATCCGATTTTTTTAACGTATTTTCATCATTTCTCATGGTCTCCAGAGCAGAACGTAAGATTTCTCCGGCAGGAGTTAGTCTGAGCTTTTTCTTATCTCTTATAAAAAAGTTCGGTACCGTAGGTCTTTTCCAGATGTTTAATATGCTGGGAAACTGCGGGCTGTGTCAGATTCAGGTGCTCGGCAGCATGTGTAAAGTTCATATCGTTGCATACAGTCAGAAATGTTTCCATGCGAAAATCCAACATAATTGTTTCTCCTTTTTCAGATGTGTTTATACTTAAACCATAACAAATATTTATTATATAATCAATACTTATAATTTTACAAAATAATAGGAGCGATTTATAGTATATATGAAAACAGGGAAAAGTAAAATGAGGAAGGCGAAAAACAGGAGGATATGAAAATGTATGATGTTATAATCATAGGAGCAGGACCGGCAGGAATCAGTGCAGGAATTTATGCAGTGAGCAGAGGACAAAAAGCACTAATTTTAGAAAAAAATCAGGTCGGAGGACTGATTCGAAGAGTGTCCGCTGTCACACATTATGCGGCAATTGTAGAGGGGGAAACCGGGGAAAGCTTTGCAAAGCGCCTGAGGAAACAGGCGGAAAATGCAGGGGTAGAAATCCTGAAGACCGAGGTGAAAAAAGTAGAATTGACCGGGGTGGAAAAAAAGGATTTATACAGAGAAAGAATGTTATTGTGCGAAGAAGGTAATTTTAGCGAATGGTACATCACCAAGAAAACTGGGGATTCCGGGAGAAATAGAACTGGCAGGACGAGGAATCGGAATGAATGCAGCAAAGATGCAATGAAGTATCGTGGAAAACATGTATATGTGATCGGAGGTGCAGATGGAGCGGTAAAAGAAGCACTGTATCTGGCGGGGGTTGCAGAAAAAGTAACAATCATCCATTTTGAAGAAACGTTGGGATGCATTGCACAATTTCAGGAAAAAGTAGCACATACCCCAAACATTGAATTACGGCTTCACGCCAGACTTCATGCTGTGTACGGAGTGGAAAAAGTAGAGTCATTGGAAATCTTGGATGAGAAAACAGGAGCAATTGAGACAATTGAAGATCCGGGATGTGGAATTTTTGTGTATGTAGGTACGGTTCCGAATACAGAATTATATAATGAGATCAGGTTGGACAATGGGTTTCTTACGACAGATGAAAATATGCAGACGGAAATACCCGGTGTATATGCAGTTGGTGACATTCGTGTAAAACAGGTACGACAAGTATCTACAGCAGTAGCAGATGGAACGATTGCAGCAATTCATGCAGCACGATAGGAGGCAAATATGGACTTTATAAAGAAAAACGGGAAGGGATTACTTTTTTGTCTGGCTTTGGCAGTGCCTTCAGCTGTTTTGGGAAAATTGTTTCCGGTCGTCGGTGGACCAGTGTTTGCGATTTTAATTGGAATGATACTTGCATTGGTGATTAAAAAACGGGATTCACTGGAATGTGGCATAAAATATACTTCGAAGAAAATATTGCAATATGCCGTTGTACTTCTTGGATTCGGACTCAATTTGGAGGTTGTGATGGAGACGGGAAAACAGTCTTTGCCGATTATTGTGTGCACCATTACAACATCATTGGTGATTTCTTATATTTTGCATCGCACAATGAACATTCCGGAAAAAATCTCTACACTGGTTGGGGTGGGATCTTCGATTTGTGGGGGATCAGCGATCGCAGCAACAGCTCCGGTTATCGATGCGGATGAAGAAGAAGTAGCACAGGCAATTTCGGTGATTTTTTGTTTAATATTCTGGCAGCATTGATTTTCCGGTACTGGGAACAGCGCTTGGATTTTCAACAACATCCGGGGAAGCATTTGGAATTTTTGCAGGTACTGCGGTGAATGATACCTCTTCTGTAACTGCAGCGGCTTCTACGTGGGACAGCATGTATCATCTGGGAAGCCAGACACTGGATAAGGCAGTGACGGTTAAATTGACCAGAACATTGGCGATTATTCCCATCACATTGATACTTGCATTACGCAGGGCGCGGAAGGCTGAAACAGAAAGCGGAGAAAAAGTGTCTCTGAAGAAAGTGTTTCCATTTTTTATCCTGTTTTTTATCGGAGCAAGTCTGATTACGACAGCAGCAACAGCAGCAGGAGTACCGACAGAAGTTTTTCAGCCATTAAAAGAGCTCTCCAAGTTTTTCATCATTATGGCAATGGGAGCAATTGGATTTCATACGGATGTAGTGAAATTGATCAAAGGTGGCGGAAAGCCAATTTTAATGGGAATGGCATGTTGGCTTGGCATTACCGTGGTAACGCTCAGTATGCAGCATCTGCTGAATTTATGGTAATCGTCAAAACGACAAACTTAAAAAACCCAAAAATACAAAATTTTATACAAATTTCATAGAAAGCGTTGCCGGATTGTGATATAGTAGCACTATTGAATGAATTTTGGAGGTTTTATTATGGGACGTTTTGATGAGAAAATTATGCTGGTAACAGGAGCTACTTCCGGAATTGGAAGAGCGGTTGCAATTCGCGCAGCAAAAGAAGGTGCAACAGTTGTTGCGGTGGGGCGCAACGAAGAGCGTGGAGCGGCTGTTGTAGCAGCAATGGAAGAAGCTGGTGGAAAAGGAGAATTCATGAAATGTGACGTCAGCAACAAAGATGCAGTAAAGGCACTTTTTGCAGAAATCCAGGAAAAATACGGAAAACTTGATGTTGCAGTGAATAATGCGGGAATCGTTGGTGCTTCTAAGACGGTAGAAGAACTGGAGGATGATGACTGGTTCCAGGTAATTGATGCAAATTTGAATTCTTGTTTCTTCTGCTGCAGAGAAGAAGTAAAGCTGATGCAGCCATCAGGTGGAGCCATCGTGAACGTGTCCAGTGTTGCGGGAATGCGTGGATTCCCTTCCGCAGCAGCTTATGTTGCAAGTAAGCATGCAGTCAGTGGACTGACAAAAGCAGTGGCAGTGGACTATGCTACAAAAGGAATTACGTGTAATGCGATTTGCCCTGCAGGAACAGATACTCCGCTTACAGAGAGAAGTTCAGCAGATATTAAGACGAGAATGGCAGAGATTGCAGCACAGGGAAAAGATCCGATGGAATGGCTGAAGAATTCTATGTTGTCTGGAAAGACAGAGACGTTGCAGAAGAAAAATGCGACACCGGAAGAGCAGGCAGCAACGATTTTGTATTTTGCAAGTGATGAGGCAAGACACATTACAGGTTCCATTGTTGCAAGTGATGGTGGATTTACTACATACTAAAATAAAACGAAACAAAGAACCTCTTGGGAGTCAGTCGGCTCCTGAGAGGTTTTTGTCTGTTTCATAGACCTTTTTTACATCAGCCCGGCATCTGAAAATTGTGCAGAAACAGATGAGAAGAGAGCATGCAGCAAAAAAAGGACATGCAGAGCCGATAATCCAAGATTTCAGCAGTAGCTCCTACAATTACAGAAAGGATGCTGCTGACAGCCATCAGAATCATATTTTCAAATGCATTGATTCTGGCGCGCATGGATTCCGGAATGTAAGACTGGACGGCGGCAACACGTAAGGTGGCGCTGTTTGTTCCGAGAAAACCGGCAAAGGCACGGTTTACGAGCATAAGAGGATATGGAAGCCAAAGCAGAATAAGATCCATGCATTCGTAAAAGGTATAGACTGCAAAAGTAACGTAGAATTTTTTCTTTTTTGGAATTTCAATCCGGTACTGCACCACTCCGCCGATGGTGCGTCCTAAAAATTCAGCAATGGAAAATAAAGAATAAAGTGCGGCGGACATTCCGGGGGCGGTACGGAAAAATGCGACCAGAATGGGAGCATATCCGGAAGCGACCCCATTTGTGGCTGCCATATAGTAGTAAATAGCCTGTAATCCACGTTCTTTTTAAAATAGCGGAGAACTTCTTGAAGATCTTCTTTCCATACCTGAAAAGAAAATGTTTTTTCACACACACGTGTTTCTTCCGTCAACTGAATTGTGTTTTCAATGAGTGCAGCACATATGGAAAATAATCCTTGTCCGATAAAAAGCCACGGCATACCGATCGTATCCATAAGTACTGCAGCCAGAGGCAGCATGATCACACGCAGTAGGGGATATAACATGGAAGAAATGGCATATCCTTTTTGTTCCATTCCACTTGGTATGATCTTTGGAAAAATACTGTTATATGCCAGTTCATCCAGACTTCCCAGTGTAGCAAGAAGCAAAGAATATCCAAGATAACCAACGTATGAAAAGTCGAAAAACAGCAAATAGATTCCCATAAGAGCATAAAAGATTCCATTGATGAAATCTCCAAATACAAGAAATGGTTTTCTGGGAAAGCGGTCCATCCAGGGAGCAACCAACAGTGGGATTCAAAAAATTGGGGATCAATTGGATTGCGATTACAAGAGCAGATGCAAAGGTGCTTCCAGTTTCATCAAAAACAAGAAATGACAATGCGAAATTGCCCACAATTCCTCCCATACATCCAAAAGTTGTAGCTGCAATCAACAGAGAAAAATTTCTGGTCCATAAGGGATTCTTCATATCGTGATATCACCTCCTGATTTTTTAGTATACAGGAAGAATGAAAGAAAGAAAATAAGGGAAAATTGAGAAAATTTTATGAAAGTTTTCAGGTAAAAGACGAAAAGAAAGAGATGTTGAAAAAAGAATCCATTCTTTGTACAGGATGATATAATGGAGCTAGCAAATGAACGGAGAATAGGAACATGTTAGAGCACGAACAAAAAAATTGTATGGAAAATGATAGGGATGCGGATTCGCCGGGAACGTATCAAAAGAAACTGGAGTCAGTCAGGTCTGTGTTATGGGATATGTGCAGTATCTTATCTTTCCAAAATTGAACAGGGAAAGATGGAAGTATCAGAAGAGATTTTGAAGCTTTTGCTGGAACGGTTAGAGTTACTGTGGATTGATGACAAAGAAACAAAGGATTTAGAAAGTTTTGTGGAAGCACAGTATGAATTTCTATTTACGCATCCTATACAAGAATTTTTAAAACAAAAAGAAATATTTCAAGAGAAAAAGGAAAAGTTGTATTCCAGTTCGTTGATCGCAGATGCCTGCATTTTGGAAGCAGTATATGAGAGTCGTAAAGATGAAATAGAAGAGGGATTGGAACGTTACCTGGATTTCAGGCAGCTTGCTGTTCTGCGTATTGTTATTCGGCAAATTAAACGCTGCCGTTTCCATCAGATTAAAAACGGGTCTTTCAGAGCACCTAACGATGGGATGAAGCATATATTTTTGGACGCTTCAGGCACGTTATTTTATGAGAAAAAACCATCATGCAGATTATCTTACATGATGGTTTCTAAAGCTATCCG
>ENA-OPYU01001035-OPYU01001035.1-human-gut-metagenome-genome-assembly--contig:-NODE-1035-length-10063-cov-3.532407_pt1 | contig 10063 bp, 13 predicted proteins | sample MGYA00242637_ERZ504482 | MGnify/ENA primary metagenome ERZ504482 (study PRJEB26092, sample SAMD00036237) | human gut metagenome | host: Homo sapiens | study: EMG produced TPA metagenomics assembly of...
GAGGGCTCTCCCGAACGCATTAGTCGCAGTTAGCGATTAGTTCGCTGGAGCGTTGCGCCGGCGAGTGAGTAATACACATTGTCCAAATGCGTCCGCATTGAAGAACTTTTAATCAACTAAATAGCAACGAAATCATATTTAAGGCAGGATTATCTATGAATTTACAGATTCAGCATATCGCAAAAGAATTTCATAATGACACAAAAGCCCTGATAGATGTGGATTTCCGCGTCTCGCAGGGAGAGTTTGTCTCGGTGATCGGGCCTTCGGGGGCGGGGAAGACAACGCTCTTTCGCATTCTCAATGGAATGATGGAGTGCACTGGCGGACAGGTGCTTCTGGATGATAAGCGCTTTGATTCTCTAAAAGGAAGGAAAAAACGTGAACTGCAAAAAATCCATCGCAACCAATTTATCAGGACTTTTGTCTGGTGGAGAATTCTACCTGTCTGAAGAATGTGCTGACTGCCGGACTTCCGGATATGGGATTTTTTCCAGGGCGTGTTTGGACTTTATGGAAAAACACGTAAAGAAGAAGCTCTGAAACTGCTGGATCGGGTTGGACTTCTGGAAAAGGCAGAGGAACCGATTAAGAATCTGTCTGGCGGACAAAAGCAAAGGGTGGCAATTGCAAGAGCACTTATGCGGCACCCGGCGATCCTGCTGGCAGATGAACCGGTGGCGTCTCTTGATCCAGTTACCGGGAGACAGATTCTAGGGTTGCTGAAGAGTATTCATGAGACTGATGGTGTCACCATTTTAATGAACAGCCATAATCTGGAATTCTCCCAGGAGTTCTCCGACCGACTTATTGGTCTGAAAGATGGCAAGGTTGTATTTGACGGTAAGACTGCTGATCTGACTGATTCTATCACTACACAAATTTATAACAAAAATGATACTCAGATAGAGAATAAGCGAGGTGTCGCTTATGAATGATAACAAAATAAGCAAAAATTCCATTGTGGCAAAATTTGCTGTTCCAATTTCTTTTCTGATTTTGTTTTTCCTTGCAGCAAATTTCACAGACTGTGACCTTGTAACTTTCTGGAAACGAAGGAGCCACCTCACCGACTTGGTCGTGGATATGATCCCGCCAGATTTTTCCTATATTCAGAAGATCCTGCTGCCACTTTTTTACACCATTCAGATGTCTGTTACCGGAACGGTACTTGGCATCTTTTTTGCCCTTGTACTCTCGCCTTTTGGCGCTGCAAACTTAGGATTTCCAGCTGTAATACGACGGATACTTAGAATTGTAATCCAGATTCTCCGTTCTTTTCCAGCCTTGATTCTGGCGCTTACTGCTACCTTTCTTTTCGGGCTTGGAACTTTTGCAGGTACTTTTGCCATTACATTGTACACCTTTGCCATTATGACAAAACTTACCTACGAGGATGCAAGTGCCGCCGATGTAAAAGCTTACCAGGCACTTCGGGCTATGGGTGTTTCAAAGTATGTAGCTTATATCCATGGAATTCTACCAGAGATCATTCCTGGATTTCTCACCAATGCACTTTACCTGTTGGAAACCAATGTACGGCACAGCTCCATTTTAGGATATGTGGGAGCTGGCGGTATCGGACTGCTTCTCAATGAGAAGATTTCCTGGTTGGAGTATGACAAAGTGGGGGACCATTCTGCTGATGCTTTTTGCTAACAGTGTGTGTGATTGAATATTTCAGTCGGTATCTGGCCGCCTTGATACGAAAAGAGCACACAATAAAAAAAGGAGCAGGCCAGACTGCTGCTTCTGTTTCTGGCTGCCCTGTTTCTGATCTGCACGTTTACCCTTTCCCTGCCGGATTTTTCCAAAACCAGTCCACAGACTTTGCGAAATATGTTTGCTGGCTTTCTGCAGCCAGACTGGAGCTTCATTTTTCTCGGCTGAAAAAGATGGGCTTGGGTATCTTTTACTGGAAACAGTGTGCATTGCTTTTATTGGAACGGTAATCGGAGCCATTGTATCTGCACCGCTGGCTTTTCTAAATACCAAACGTTTCGTACCTGCTCCTGTGTCCTTTCTTTTTAATCTGGTGATCATGATAATCCGTTCGGTGCCTTTTCTGGTGTATGGACTGATTTTCATCCGGGTATCCGGGCCAGGAGCTTTCACAGGAGTGCTGACATTGGCCGTATGCAGTATCGGACTTCTCACCAAAAGATTTACAGAAGCACTAGATGCCCTGGACCCTCGTCCCTATCATGCGCTGCTGGCCATGGGGGTCCGTCCTCTTCCCGCCATCTGCCACAGTGTCCTGCCACAGCTGAAGCCTGTTTTCACCTCTATCATCCTCTACCGGTTTGATGTAAACATCCGTGAAGCTTCCGTTCTCGGTCTGGTAGGCGCAGGCGGAATCGGAGCGCCCCTTATTTTTTCCATGAATCAATATGCCTGGGAAAAAGCTGGTGCAATCATGCTGGGATTGATTCTGTTTGTGTGGTTTATCGATATGGTATCTGAAAAAATCGGAGCTGGAAATTGACATCCAGCTCCGATTTTCTGTCTTCTGGATCCTGTTTAAAAAAACTCTTTTAAACCTCGTCGTGAAATTTCCAAATGACTTTCAAGGGATCTTTTCATTCTGTTATTTTTCTAATTTTCTATAATTCTCAGCCTTATCGTACTCCTTATGCACGCCATCATCCTCGTACAAAGTATAACTGCTGCCTTCATATCCCAGCATAGTGAGTTTGGAAGTATCAATATCCTTCACACACTCCGCAGCCTCTGCAACCGGAATACACTTACCACTCCGGATAAACAGAGGCACTTCATTTAAGGCAACCTCCACATAATGAACGCCTTTTTCCAGAATCTCCTCAGAAATACTTCCGTCTGTCAGAAATTTCACAAACCTCATTTCTTCCGGAAGGTAAACATAACGCCCTCTTGCGTTCTGCTCGTAAACCGGTGCGATCATAATCTCATTTCCAAGGATCAGCTGGTCTTCCACCCGGATTGCCATCTTATCATCCGGATAAACAAAGCCAAGTGGTTTGAAATACATATCATCGTTTAAAGCGGCCTTCATGTATTCGCTGTACAGATACGGAACAAGGCGGTATCTCGTATTTACCACATTTCGGAAATCCTCAACATTCTCAAACTGATAGCACTCTTGCTCTCTTGTTCCGATTGCGGAATGGTTACGCATAAGCGGAGTAAATACCCCAAGTGCCATATGGCGAAGCACCAGGTCTCTTGTTGCATCCGCACCAAATCCGCCAAGATCTGCTCCTGTGTAAAGGAATCCGCACATATTCAAAGACGGCAGCATTTTCAGGTTCAGAAGAATGTGTGACCACCAGGATTTATTGTCTCCCATCCAGATTCCGCCGTAACGGTGCATTCCAATATAGGAGGAACGGGAAAACATCAGGAAACGCTTCTCCGGATCAATGCGGTCGAATGCTTCGCCTGCTGCTCTTGTCATATTGTAGCCAAACAGGTTATGTACCTTGTCGTGACGGATCTTTTTGCCATCCACATTATGATAAAATCTGCGGTAATCTTCTGGGTTGTTTGCGAGTCCGTTTAGCTCGCCCTGCATTTTCCAAATGTGGATCTTACCTTCTTTATCCTGGTAAAACTCTCCGGCAAGTTTCTTCGCCTCTTCCATTCCTCTGAGGAATAGAAAATAGCAGGCTCATTCATATCGTTCCAGAAGCCTTCAATCCCCTGGCTAATAAGGAAGCTGTATTTGTCTCCAAACCACTTTCTGGCATCCTTGTTCAGAAAATCCGGAAAATGAGTATCCCCCGGCCATACGGCTGCCACAAAATCACTTCCATCCTCCCGCTGGCAGAAGTATCTTTTTTCCACACCTTCCTCGTAAACCTCATAGCCGCTTTCCACTTTTACACCAGCATCAATAATAGGGATCAGGCGTAGCTCCTGGTCTTTCATCTCTTTTACAAAATCCGGGAAATCAGGGAAATTCTCCGGATTCAACGTAAAGTCCTTGTAGGAATCCATATAATCAATATCCATGTAGATCATGTCCAGGGGAATGTGATTCTCACGGTATCCTGCTGCCACCTTGCGAAAATCCTCCTTGGTGGTATATCCCCATCTGCTCTGTCCGAAACCAAATGCAAATTTCGGGGGAATATAGCTGCGTCCAATCACATGGCGGAACTGCTTTACAATATCATAGGCAGATTCACCTTCAATCACATACACATTCAGGTCTGCATCTGCGCATGTCACTTTCAGAGTGTCCATTCTGGTATATCCAATATCAAAGTCAGTCAGAGGTAATCGAAAACAGTCCAAATGTTGTCTTTCCGCTTACAATGATAAAGTTGTGGGCACCATACAAAGAACGCTTGTCTTCCGTATGGTTTGGATCATCGGTACAATTGCTGATATAGCAGTATCCTCTTTTATTGATGCCGCGGTTGGCTTCCCCAAGTCCATAAACAATATCATCCTCATCCATCACATATGTAAAATCAAAGCCCTTTTCCAGGCTGATTTTTCCATAAGGAAAAGCGCCATTCGCTGTTTCAATCTTCTCTGTTACTGCCTCCGTATCAAAAGGAGCTCCGTATCTGTATTTTCTGATCATAACAATCTTCCTCGTCTTTCAAAAAAGAGGCAAAAAATTTTGCCCCTTTAAGTCTGGTTATCTGCTGTCCGTTTCTCGTCCAGTAACCTGTTTATTTATATAACACAAATGCCTCATATGGTTTCAGCACGATTTTACCCTTAAATACTTTTCGGTCAAGGTTTGTAATCAGGCACCGGGAACCTTCAAATTCTGCAGGAACTTCAAATTCTGCAGACTGCTCACTGAAATTGCAGACTGTAAGAAGTCTTTCCTCATCCAGCTTTCTTGTATATGCGAAAATCTGATCATCCTCACGGCAAAGCGGTTCAAACTCACCGTACACAATAATATCTTTCTCCTTGCGAAGAGCGATCAGTTTCTGATAATAATGGAAAATGGAATCCGGATCATCCAACTGACTGGCTGCATTGATTTCTTTACAGTTCGGATTTATTTTAATCCACGGCTCTCCATCTGTAAAACCTGCTTTTTCTGAACCGTCCCACTGCATAGGTGTTCTTGCATTGTCACGGCTTCTGAGCATCAGACATTTCATCATGTAATCCGGCTCCATCAGCCCTGCATCTGTCAGCTCTGTATAATACTGAATGCTCTCAATGTCCTTATAATCTTCCAGCTTATGGAAATATGCGTTTGTCATGCCAAGCTCTTCCCCCTGGTATACATAAGGGGTTCCCTGCATCATATGAAGACAGGTTGCCAGCATTTTTGCAGAAGTTTCTCTGTATGCCGGATTGTCATTTCCAAATCTGGAAACGCTTCTTGGCTGATCATGATTTCCCAGGAAAAGACTGTTCCATGCTTTTCCCTGAAGTTCTTCCTGCCATTTGATCATCGTCTTTTTGAAAGCCTTAAAGTCATATCTGTCAGTGGTCCATTTACCAAACTCCGCATGCGGGGAAGCATCTTCAACATGTTCAAACTGGAACACCATATTCAGCTCGCCACTTTCTTCCCCGGCATATTTCTGTGCCTCTTCAATGGTAACACCAGAAGTTTCCCCAACTGTCATGATATCATATTTAGACAATACCTCACGGTTCATTTCCTGTAAAAATTCATGGACCCGCGGACCGTGAACGCAGTATGGACCGAAATCTCCATACAGGCCGCTTTTCACTTCTCCATCCGGGAAAGCCTGATCCTTGGAAATCATACTGATCACATCCATACGGAAACCGTCGATTCCCTTGTCACACCAGAATTTCATCATATCGTAAACTTCCTGGCGCACTTTCTCATTTTCCCAGTTCAGATCCGGCTGCTTTTTTTGAAAACAGATGCAGGTAATACATCTGTGTCTCATTGTCGTATTCCCATGCAGAACCGCCGAATACACCGCCCCAGTTATTTGGCTCTTTTCCGTTTACCGGATTTTTCCAGATATAATAGTCACGGTACGGATTATCCTTGGACTTTTTGCTCTCCAGGAACCACTGATGTTCGTCTGAAGTATGATTTACAACCAGGTCCATCAGCACCTTGATTCCACGCTCATGCGCCTGAAAAAGCAGTTCCTCGTAATCCTGCATGGTTCCGTAATCTTTGTAAATTCTGCGATAATCTGAAATATCATAGCCATTGTCATCCTGTGGGGACTCCAGCATAGGTGAGATCCACAGAACATTTACCCCCAAGTTCCTTCAGATAATCAAGTTTCTCTATAAATTCCTCTGATATCACCAATTCCATTCCCCATTGCTGTCATTGAAGCCTTTTTTGGATAGATTTGGTATACAATACTTTCTTTCCACCAGTTCTTCTTCATTTCCTGGCTGTCCTCCTGATATTCTATATTTATTTTCCCACAGAATATTCTTGCCCGGTACATGGCCGCAGTGAAATATTCCCATGGCGCGTATTTGTTTTCTCTATTTTACTGCACCGGCTACTACACCATTCATGATCCATTTCTGACAGAAAATATACACGATCAGCACTGGAAGCAGAACAAGCAGATAAGAAGCAAATGCCAGATTATAATCAACAGAAAACTGATTTTTTAAATACATACTGGGCAAGCTGCAGTGTCTGTTGGCTTTCATCACTTAACAGTACCAATGGCATGGTAAAGTCATTCCAGGTCCACATGAAGGAAAGAATTGCTACTGTAGCTGTGGTAGGCTTCAGAACCGGGAAAATGATCCTAGAAAAAATCTGAATCGGATTTGCCCCGTCAATCATGGCTGCTTCGTCAAGTGCCTCCGGGATTGCCTTTACTGCCCCTGTATAAAGGAACGTATTCATAGGAAGACCGAAAATAATGTACAGGAATGTAATTCCGAAAATATTATCCAGGTGAAAAGCATTTGCCTGCACAACCAGCGGAAGCATGATTACCTGGAACGGTATAAACATGGCACTGATAAAGTAATAATACATGAGGGAAAAGAATTTGCTCTTTTTACGGTTTCTTGTGATGGCATAAGCGGCAAAAGAGTTTGTGATCAGTGTAAAAATCAGATTCACCACTGTGATAAATGCTGTATTAAGAAACTTTCTTGGAAAATTTGTCATTACCCAGGCATCTGCAAAGTTCTGAAGTCTGATTTTTCTTGGCAGTGCCAGAATGTTGTTCATATCTGTTGGATCCTTGATGGCAATCATCAGTGCCATATAAAGAGGCAGCAGGATGACAAGTACGATTCCAATGATCAGAAGGATCGTAACAGGCCAGTTGTAACGCTCTTTTACTTTCACTGTATTCTGTTTCATCCTAATTTTTCCTCCCTCTTCTCAAGTACACGCAGCTGGAATACGGAAATCAGTACTACTACAACAAAAAGCATAACCGCATTAGCTGACTGATAAGCGAACTGTCCGCCTCCGAAGCCCTTTTTGTAGATCAATACTGCAATAGATGTTGTGCTGGTTCCAGGACCGCCATCTGTCATAGCCATGATCTGATCGTAAACCATCAGATAACCCTTTGCGGAAAGTACCATATTGATGGTAAAAGATGGTGCCAGCAGAGGGAACGTGATTTTGCTGAATCTTTTTAAGCCGGTCGCTCCATCCAGGTCAGCAGCCTCATATACATCTGTGTCAATGGACTGAAGTCCTGCAATGTAGATCAGGGTGTTAAAAGCGCATCCGATCCATAAGGATACCGCAACAATTCCCCAGATGGCATGATTGGTTCCAAGAATATTTACACTTAAAGCTTGATTCCAAGGCCTTTTCCCAGCTGTGGAATCAGGTTCGCCAAAAATATAATTGAAAATAAATCCTACGATCAGACTTCCTAGCATATATGGAAGGAAATAAAAAGCTTTGATTGTGTTTTAAACTTGATCTTTGCATTTAATGCACAGGCCAGGATCAGACTGATCACGTTTACCAGAATGGTAGTGATCACCGCAAATTTAAATGTAAACAAATATGCATTTCCTGTATCCACATCAGAAAACATATGGATATAATTTCGAAGTCCTACAAAATTCCACTCTCCATATCCTCTCCAGTCTGTAAAGCTGTACATAACACCTTTAAAAAATTGGAATGGTGTGGAAAGTAAAAAATCAGAACAGCAAGAATTCCTACATAAATGTAGTAAACCCGGTTGACAGCAGGTTTTTTCCGTGGGGCTTTATTCTTCATAGAATCCTCCCTTTTTTTTCCTTACAAGGCTGCTGTTCACTCAGTGGCCAGCAGCCTTACAATTCATACGGCTCAAAAGGTGACGGTTCACGTTCTTCACCTTTCGCCTGTATTTTTCCCAATCAGTCACATAGATCAGTCTATCATTTGCAATGTCATATTTTTTGCATCACACTGTGCAAGGAACTGATTTATGTTCTCCTCGTTGTCCATTCCGTTTGTGTAGTTCAGGCACATTTCGGTCAGAAGTGCGGACATATCAAATCCGGATGGATAGTAATGATCTGGGAAGTTTGCAACCTTTCCAGCTGCAATATCTTCTTTCACACCTGCCACTGTCTCATTCTCCTGCTCTACACCTTTTACAGCTGAGAAAGCAAACTGATCATCAATGTACATTTTTGCATTTTCCGGCTCAAGCATAAAGGATACAAATTCTTTTGCCACTTCTTCATTTGCACTGTCTTTGCATACACCAAGAAGTACATCTACACCAGAGGTTACATAGTTCTGGGATTTCTCATTGGAAGCCGGGAGTGCAAACATATCCACATTGATATCTGCATTTGCATTTTTGTACTGGTTGATTGCCCAGTTTCCATTGATGATCATGGCTGCTTCGCCATTTGCAAAAGCTTTATTTCCATCATCATAGGTAAGTCCCATAAAATCATCCTGAGCATAGTCAAGAAGCTTCATATATTTTTCTGCAATTTCCTCGTGTGTTCCAACGAATGTGGTCTTGCCGGCTTTACGGTCATCATTGAAGCTCTCCGGAGCAAGGTCAGATGCAATACTGTTCCATGGGCAGTTACTTGTCCAAGCATCTTTGTATGTCATAAGAAGTGGCTGTTCACCTGCATCCTGAAGTTTCTCGAGCACATCAATGAATTCATCCCATGTTTTTGGAATCTCAATTCCATGTTCTTTGAATTTGTCAACGTTATAAATGACACCGGAAGCGTTTGTTGCATACGGAACGCCATATGCTTTCTCTTCTTTATCCTTATTTACATCATATACCATCTGAAGGTAGGATTCCTGAATATTGGAAATGTAGTCCTCGCTGCTTAAGTCCACCAGCATTCCGGCACTTTCTACCTCTGTGTAGTTATTGTCACCGCCCATTGCAACGATATCCGGCATATCATTCTTCGCCATTCTGGTCTTTAATACAGTTCCTGCATCTGCCGGAGCTGTGATCTTGATTGTCACGTCCTCATGTGTCTCATTAAATTTGTCTACCAGCTTCTGAAGAATATCCTTGTTCTCTGCCTTGCTGGAAAAAAGCTCCAGTTCTGTTCCTTTTGCAGAAGAATCTCCCTCAGAGGAACTGCCGCAGCCGGTAACTGTACCAACCAGCAATGTACCTGCCATTAATGTGCAAATAAGTTTCTTGTTCATCTTTCTTTCCTCCATTATTTTACTCAATGAAGGCTGCGCAGCACTTGTTTATTTGAAAGCTTTTCCGGACACGTCTGTCCTGCTTTCCTTTCGGTGGCTTCATAATATCGTAACTTTCCAGCAAAATCAACAGGTTTCTCGAGAAACTTAAATTGTAGACAAACTTTTATTTTGTATTTTGTGCATATTGTATAGTTTTTTATCATGAAGATTCATGAGTTCTCAGATTATCCCCCCTGTCTTATAATTTCCCCTGATAGCAGGGATTTCATGCAAATTGTTTTCTTTATGTAACAGGAATCCAAACGTAAGCTTCTGTTACGAAAAAAACAGTCAGGCTCCAGAGCGTGTTTTGAAAAAAGGCTTTCTGCAAGATGTGCGTCACAATTTGTGGGAGATTTCGCCCGGATGAGGGCGCCGTAGCGGGCTACGGCAACCGAATTCGGGTGAAATCTCCCGCAAAGTGGGGCGTGCAGATTGCGG
>ENA-OPYU01001036-OPYU01001036.1-human-gut-metagenome-genome-assembly--contig:-NODE-1036-length-10063-cov-2.721618_pt1 | contig 10063 bp, 7 predicted proteins | sample MGYA00242637_ERZ504482 | MGnify/ENA primary metagenome ERZ504482 (study PRJEB26092, sample SAMD00036237) | human gut metagenome | host: Homo sapiens | study: EMG produced TPA metagenomics assembly of...
ACTTTATCAATCTCCCGGCCGGATTTAGAGCCACAAATGCTATGGGCTTTCCGGTGCTCCGGTCCTAGGAAAGTAATCGTGAACTCATTTTTAGCGTCGATAAACTCACGGGTATAACGCTCCGGACGAATAAAAGCAAACACCACCGGACGGTTCCATAACACTCCCACGCCGCCCCAACTGGCAGTCATCATATTAAACTTCTCCTTATCACCGGCGCTTACCAGCATCCACTCCTTACCGATAAGCTCGATAACGTTATCCTTGATCTGATCAGGATTAATTGCTCTCATAATTTTCCTTTTTATAAGATAAAACTGCTACCCGGTCGATATGTTCCCGAAGCGCAGGCCTGTTCATATCTTTGTTTTACGCAAAGATAATGTTTACCAATCAGACTCACCGCAATTTTGCCGGACGAATTTACTTTCCGGTACTCATTACGCCGGAATCATTATCGGCGTTATTCACCTTCTTCTGGCCGGCGCTGAACTTACGGCCGAAGGAGAAATTATATGCTAGACGAATGACGAACAAGCGGGAGCTTTCTTTCAAGTACATGCTCCTTCGGAATGAGGCATATTGCGATCTGTTCTCGGAATCTTGCCTAAACGTATTTATAAACGGATTAAAGACTCCGGCTCCTACCATCAAATCCTTATACCTGTATCCCGCATATAGGATTTGCCCCTGTTCACCGCCCGTCATGGTCTCCCCGAAAAAGCGATCCCAATTGGCATACATCTCATATCCAGCCAACCACCGTTTCCATACGACGGAGACGGAAAGATTGCTATACCAATTCGTGTATACATGCGAATAGGATCGCCCACGGCTGATAAAATGGTTTACACCGCCTTCCAAACGTACCTGCAAGAGATCCTTGACCGGCCCGATCCGTAAAGAGGCATAACTTGAGAGGCGTTGCCAACTCCGCTGATTGTTCCAAGTCTGGATAATTCGATTACCTTCCCAGAACTTCTCGTCCATAATAGCATTCGGCGCATACTCATAGGCTCCACGCAGATTACCATAGAATAAGCCTTTGCCGTATTCGTAGGTAAGATCGGCCTTATACCTCAAGTAAGGTGTCAGATCCGGATTTCCCCGTTGGATTTGCAAAGAATCCACCGCCAAGTCGACCGCATTCAAGTTTGATAAAGATGGAGAGGTATTCTCAAGGCTTCCCCTTAAGCGAATGAAAGAGCGATCGGTCAACTTATAATGTAAATTCAGCCGGGGATTGAAGGCATAATACCGATAGCCCCCATCATTCACCTCCTGACGGAAGAAAGAACGGGTAACACCAAGACCCAACGTATAATCCAGCTTCTTGAACCGCCCCCTAAACTCAGCATAAAGATACGTTTCCGCTTGGCCCATACGGGTCTTCTCTTCCCGCCCACCCCTATACGTATTATCGGAAAAAGACTGGGTATGCCTCAGCCCTCCACCTATCCGGTTCTTCCCTATCTTCCTCTCATAGATTCCCTCGCCTATAATTGAATACTTATTGCCCTTTACCCCGTTATTCACGTCGGTAAGCAACAACTCATACCTTCTCTCTTGATAGATCCGATCCGAGTGAGTCTTGTTATAAGTCCCGACCAAGTTGAAAACCAATGTTTGGTCATTCGGAAGATTTCGTTGGTAGTATACATCCAAAGCCGGGCGATATAGTTTCTCCGCCGTTTTATCGATTACCGTTACCCTATCTTCCGGGACCTCCATATTGAATAGCGTTCCTTGGTAATCCAGATGAGGCTGGTTGCTGGTATAGAGCCGGAAAGTAGCGTTGAAAAGGTACTTTTCCGGTTCTTGATAACTAAAGTTCGTTTGGAGATTCTGCCAGAATAATTCCATTCGCCCGGGTTCGCCTTTCTCTTTTCTCCGCGATACGGAACCATCCATTAAACAGGAACCGCTCTTCATTATCCCGCCACATCCCGTAATAATCCTGATGACTGACGAAATAATTCACCCCGAACTCCGACTTCTTATGATTAATCTTTCCCGATAACTGATTGTTCCTCCACGCCACATGCGGACTGTTCGATAATTCAAGTCCAATAGAGCCTCCGGTATCCGGACGGCGAACGATGTAATCCAGCACGACCTCGGCATTACCATAACGCAAGCCCGGATTATCATGATATTCTATGCGGATAATCTCCGTCGGCATCAAGGCTACGATCTCCTGCACCTCCGCTTTTACGCCATTGATACGATACTGTATCTCCCCATCCCCGGAGATCCGTACCTCATTAAACAACGGATTCACCCGCAAGCCCGGAAGCATCAGTTGTTGCAATAGATTTATGCCATTTGTAGAGGCTTCCAGTTGGCGATCCGAAGGATATACGATCTTCCTATCGGAATAGCTTCGCGCATTGGACGCATCGACCGTTATATTATCCAAAGGTACGACTGCCTCGTCCAAATCTATATTCCCCAGATCGACATCCCTTTCTAAACCATTGAGGGAGACATATCTTGTCTTGTATCCCAAGCTGGATACGACCAACAGATAGTCTCCCTTCAACTCTCCCTTTAAAACGAAATATCCTTTATTGTCCGTCGTAGTACCCATCACGAAAGTAGAATCTATCGTTTGCAGTACCACGTTGGCAAACTCCAAGGTGCCGTTGGTTCTCGCCTCCTTAACACCTCCATTTATCTCTATAACCTGAGCGAATGCCCCTTCTATCATACAGCAACAAAGCAGTATGAACGCGATTCGTGTCTTATTCATAGCCGTACTGTTTTATTGAATATCTTACATCTATAAGACAAGGCTATGAATGAATCGGTTACAGAGATCACCAAATATTTCCTTACGCATACGGAGCAAATGATGAAGGAATTGCTTAGATAACTTCAACGAACTCGCCCTAGGCAAAAACTTAATCATTCTTACATTCACGTTAGAGAATCATGAACTTCATTTCGTCATGCCATATTATATATATGTAAAAGAAAGACAAGAGCACATTCAAGGAGGAAACCTATTAATTTAAATGATAGATGACACTACGACAAAGAAAGTAAATGGGTCCTTTCCGCGTGAAATTATAATCGGATAAATGGCTTAGGAGATGTCATTTCTCCCAAGCGTTCACGATCTCGGCGATATATACGAGATGCGCGTTACCGTTCTTCTCATCGTACCAACGAGGGAAAACGGTCGGGTCCAAGAATTTAGCCTCCTCGATCTCAAACTTATAGACCACCTTGCACTCCAATGTTAGCCGGGCTTCCTCAAAAACCGGATTACCAGCCTCCGTAAAATATGGGGTCAAGCCTGTAGCCTCTACTTTATCAATCTCCCGGCCGGATTTAGAGCCACAAATGCTATGGGCTTTCCGGTGCTCCGGTCCTAGGAAAGTAATCGTGAACTCATTTTTAGCGTCGATAAACTCACGGGTATAACGCTCCGGACGAATAAAAGCAAACACCACCGGACGGTTCCATAACACTCCCACGCCGCCCCAACTGGCAGTCATCATATTAAACTTCTCCTTATCACCGGCGCTTACCAGCATCCACTCCTTACCAATCAACTCGATAAAGTTGTCTTTGATCTCATTCGGATTAATCGCTTTCATATCTCATTTTATTTTCCCTCAAAGATATAAAATATTCCCTTATTTACCGGTACTCATTACCCCCGAGTCATTATCGGCATTATTCACTTTCTTCTGACCGGCGCTAAATTTACGACCGAAAGAGAAGTTATAGGAAATCGTCGCCACAAACAAACGGGAACTTTCCTTGATGTAATTCGAACGGTGGAAAGAGGCGTATTGGTTCCAGTTCTCGGTCTCCTGCTTATAGTTATCCGTAAACGGATTAAAGACACGCAAGCCAATCATCAAGTCTTTATGCCTATAACCGAGCTGGATTCCTTGGATATTCTCACCCCCACTCATCGTCTCGCCCTTAAACCAGTTCCAATTCGTCATCAACATATACATGAGTGACCAATTCTTCCAAGTAACGGAAACATTCGCGTCGCACCACCAGTTCGTATATCGATGCGTGTAGGTATTACCGTTACTCATATAATGGTTCATACCACCATTGACTGAAAATTGCAAGATGTCCTTGATCGGACCGACCCGCAAATTGACGGAAGCGACAACCCGTTGCCAGTTTTTCTGATTATCCCAAGTCTGGATGATCTTATTCCCTTCCAGATATTTCTCGTCCATGATAGCGTCCGGCTGATACTCATAAGCGCCCAAGGCATTCACGTAAAACAGACCTTTGCGAAACTCGTAATTCAATTCCGTATAATAACTCATATAAGACTTCAAGTTAGGATTACCCCGCTGTATTTGCAAGGAATCGATCACTTGGTCGATAGCGCTCAGCTCACCCAAAGAAGGAGTCACATTCCCCATCGTTGATTTCAAACGGATGGAAGATTCCCCGGGCAAAGCATAAAACAAGGTCAACCGGGGACTCACCGTATAACGTTCATAATCCGCATCCTCACCCCGTTGGCTATAAGACGATCGATTCACGGTCAAACCCAATGAGTAATCCAGTTTTTTCACCTTTCCCTTGAATTCCGCATATACGGAACTCTCCATCTGTTCCATATGCGTCTTATAGTTATGCCCATTGATATAACTGTTATCCGAGAAAGATTGGTTATGGCGTAAACCGCCGCTCAACCGATTACCATTCGTTAATTTCTTCTCATAGATAGCCTCGCCGATAATCGAGTATTTATCACCATCCACCACATTATTTACATCAGTCAACAATTGTTCATGTTTACTCTCTTGATAGATACGGGTCGATTTCGTTTGGTTATAAGTCCCTACCACGTTAAACACCAAGGTCTGGTTATGCTTCAAATCCCGTTGGTAATACAAATCCAGCGCAGGAGCTTGATAGGCTGATCCCGATAGATCGATCATATCCACTTTATCCTCCGGATTCGCCTTATTCATCAAGACTCCTTGATAATCCCAATGCGGTTGATGATTATTCCGGTAGCGGAACGTGGCGTTAAACATATACTTATCCGGCTTTTGATAGCTATAGTTCACATTCAGGTTATGCATGAACAAACGAGCGCGCGAAGGTTCGCCTATTTCCACACGGTTCAAGGTCGTTCCATTCGCTAAATGGAACTCTTCCTCGTTATTCCGTTTCATTCCATAGAAATCACGAGGACCGATCCGATAAGAAGCGCCCCATTCCGAGTTCTTATGATTGATCTTTCCCCAAGCATTATGTTCACCCCACATGGAATTGATACCTTGCGCCATGTCCAGACCAAAACTACCTCCCGTATCCGGCCGGCGAACAATATAATCCAGCACGATATCGGCATTGCCATAACGTAAGCCCGGGTTATCATGATATTCTATACGGATGATATCCGAGGGATTCAAGGCCTTGATCTCATCCTGCTCCACCTTCACACCATTGATACGCACTTGGACTACCCCATTTCCCGTGGCCTTGATCTCGTTGTTCAACAAATCCACCTGCACTCTCGGTAGCATCATCTGCTGCAACAAATCCATACCGTTTCCCGAAGCCTTCATCTGGCGATCCGATGGGAAGACCACTTTTTTCATCGGCATGGCTCGTCTGGGCAGAGGCGCTAACCGTCACCCCGTCTAAGGATACCGCATCATCATTTAAGGATATTTCTCCCAAAGAAATATTCTTGGACAAGCTTTCCAAGGGAAATATACTCCGTCTTAAAGCCTAGACTAGAGACAGATAGAATATAACTCCCCTTTTTTAATCTTATTTAATGAAAAAATGCCCCTTCATATCCGTAGTCGTACCCGCTACAAAAGAAGAGTCCATTGTTTGCAATACCACATTTGCAAATTCCAAGATTTCTTTGTTGCGAGCGTCCCGCACCATTCCCTTTATCTCCAAGTTCTGAGCAAAAGCTCCCTGTACCATACCGCCTAGCAGTATGATCCAAATCATCATCCGTTTCATTTTTATCGTATTTTTTCCGAATATAGCAGGGTGGCCTTTCCCGCTTATCATTTGTTTCTAATTATAAGACGACAGCCGTTTGGAAAACGTTACAAGAAAATGATAAAAAAATAATATTTCGATGAATTTGCTTCGTAGATACGTATCTTTGTAACCAAACAACAGATTATAAATCATGGAGCTATTGAATAATTGGATCAACGGAGTCAACGATATATTATGGTCATACATCCTTATTATCATGTTATTGGGATGCGCCGTATGGTTTACGATAAAAAGTAGGTTCGTGCAATTCCGCATGATTGGTGAGATGATCCGATTATTAGGCGATTCTGCCGGGAAAGGAGAAAAAGGGGAAAAGCATATCTCCTCTTTCCAAGCCTTCGCCGTATCTTTAGCCAGCCGTGTAGGGACCGGAAACCTAGCCGGTGTAGCGACAGCCGTAGCGATCGGCGGACCCGGATCCGTATTCTGGATGTGGCTGATCGCTTTATTGGGTTCTTCCAGCGCATTCGTGGAGTCTACGTTAGCTCAATTATATAAAGAAAAAGGGAAAGACTCGTTCATTGGCGGTCCCGCTTACTATATGCTACATGGTTTGGGGTTACGATGGATGGGGGTATTATTTGCCGTATTGATTTCGATAACCTTCGGTTTTGCCTTTAATTCCGTACAAAGCAATACCATCTGCGCAGCTTGGGAAGGCGCTTTTGGCATCGATCATGCTTGGATCGGGGCGATTCTTACGGTACTTACGTTAATCGTCATATTCGGAGGTATTCAGCGTATCGCGAGAGTAAGCAGTATTGTCGTACCGGTCATGGCATTAGGATATATAGCATTGGCGTTGGGAATCGTACTGTTTAATATTACCCGCCTACCCGCTGTTATAGAAACCATTCTGTCAAACGCTTTTGGTTGGGAACAGGCGATAGGCGGCAGTGTCGGAGCGGCGTTGATGCAAGGGATTAAACGAGGTCTATTCAGTAATGAGGCGGGTATGGGATCGGCACCGAACGTAGCGGCTACGGCGCATGTCTCCCATCCAGTCAAACAAGGATTGATCCAAGCATTAGGCGTATTTACCGACACGCTGATTATCTGTACCTGCACGGCGTTCATCATCTTGTTTAGCGGAGCGCCATTAGACGGCTCCATCAATGGAGTCCAGCTCACGCAACAAGCCTTGAGCAACGAGGTGGGTAGCATCGGTAGTACGTTTGTCGCTTTAGCGATCCTTTTATTCGCGTTCAGTAGTATTATCGGTAATTACTATTACGGAGAAGCGAATATTCGTTTTATCACGTCCAAGAGAAGTGTCTTATTTATTTATCGTATATTAGTCGGTGGAATGGTCATGTTCGGTGCGTTGGCTAGTTTAGACTTGGCTTGGAGCCTAGCGGACGTGACCATGGGACTGATGACGATCTGCAATTTGATCGCGATCTCATTGTTGAGCCGTCAAGCGTTCCTATTATTACAGGATTACGTAGCCCAAAAGAAAGCGGGTATTAAAAGCCCTGTATTCGATAAGAACAAGATACCCGAGTTGAAAGACAAAGCGCAGTGTTGGTGATCAGACAAACGTATTGAAGTATGATAAAAAGCAAGATGATAAGCTTTTACATAGCGGTCATGATGATATGGACCTGTACGGTAAAAGCTCAAGATGATAATAAATCCCTAATCCACAAAATTGGATTCGACGTACGTCCCTCGTATGTCGCCCCGACTAGCAAATTCCTGAAAGATGATGGCTATGGAAACGGGCTTACTTTACGTAAGGCGGCTTCATTCCATTTGAAATACGGGTTCCAACAGAATCCTAACTCTAAGGAGGGCCAGCTCTATCCGCACACTTACCAAGGAATAGGCATCTCTTATAATACCTTTGGCAATCGGCAGGAAGTAGGTAATCCTTGGGCGGCATATGTTTTCCAAAGCTCCCGCATCGCCAAGATCTCTTCCCGGTTATCCTTCGATTATGAATGGAATTTCGGAGCCTCATTCGGGTGGCATCCGTATGATGAAAACAATAATTACCGTAATAAGATCATCGGTTCTAAGATCAATGCCTATATCAATCTGGGATTTTTCCTCAACGCGAAACTATCCCGTTATTGCAACCTGCTCGTCGGGGCGGATTTAACGCACTACTCAAACGGAAATACTCATCTTCCGAATGCGGGATTGAATACGATTGGCGGCCGGATCGGACTCGTCTACACGCTCAATCCTATCGAGGAAAGCCATCATGAGATAGGTACCGCACGTTCCTTACCGGCAAATCAATTATACCTCTCCAGCTTTTGGCAACGTGTCAGTTACGATGTCATCCTATATGGCGCGACCCGTGCTAAGGGAGTTATGCTAGGTGATGAGGCCCATATTTTTCCAGGTCAGTTCGGCATCCTCGGATTTAACCTCAACCCGATGTACAAATTCAACCGGTTCCTAAAAGCAGGTATCTCCCTAGACGGCCAATATGACGAAAGCGCAAATATTTATTCCGACGAGATCATCCAAGTCGGCGAAGAACCCCGATTCTACCGCCCGCCCCTCCATGAGCAAATCGGTATCGGCCTCTCCGCCCGTGGCGAGTTCACGATGCCATTCTTCTCGATCAATATAGGAGTCGGACATAATTTATTTTACAACAAAGGCGACCTGAAAGGATTATACCAAATCCTAGCGCTAAAGGTATCAGTCACACGAAATTTATTCCTGCATGTCGGATACCAACTGCACAAGTTCCATAATCCGAATAACTTGATGTTGGGGTTGGGTATAGGTTCCATAATTAGCCTCACTCATAAATCAAGCAAAACAACCGTTCCGGCGCAAGTACCTCATTAGCCACCTCAAGAATTTGCCCGGCGGTTATTTTCTCAATCTGGGCGAATACCTCGGGGAGAGTATCGTAACGGTTGTAATGGAGGTAGCTTTTTCCTAAGCCAAGGAAAAGTCCCTCCCGGTTATCGCCCGACACACCCAGTTGACCGATTACCTGCTTCTTGGCGGCGGCTAATTGAGTGGCGGACAGTTTTACGTCACGTAAACGGGCTAATTCCTTATGCACCAAACGCATCGCTTTCTCACGATTCTTCGGGTCTGTCCCGAAATAGATACTGGCTAGTCCGGTATCGGTATAAGAGGTTATATTGGATTCTACGTTATAGACCAAGCCATGCTTTTCCCGCAAGGAGACATTCAAGCGGTTATTCATGCCCGGACACCCAAGATATTATTCAACAAAAATTAAAGGAATGCGCTTTTTATCGTGCATACTGAAATGCCCGGCCACCGATCAGTACATGGGCTTGATGGGTATCTTTATGGATCTGGCGTACGCAAGCCTCGATGGGGTCCGGAGCTTTCCGGATCCGTTCAGCCATAGGGAAAGAGATATCGCTTAAAGCGGATTCCGCTGATTTCAAGATCTTCTTGAAGTCTTTTCGTCCCATCGAGAAGAACACCATATTCTCCGGGGCGTAGAAACGACGCATGAAAGAACGACCGGACTCGGAGTCAAAGCGAAGAAAGCGACTGCTCGTCCCCCAAGATGTTATGTCCCAACGCATGTCCGTCGAACAGCAAATTCTCGAATTCATCGAAGATCAGTTCCGAAGGGCTGTCCTCGTATGAATTGATTTCGTCCAGGATCACATCCACCTCCTTCTCGATCTCCTGCTCCGGGAACTGCGAATGGAACACCAGGTCGGACAGCAGTTCGAAAGCCCTCCGGAAATGCTCTTCCATAAAAATAGAATAGACGAAAGTCTCCTCCTTTGTGGTATAGGCGTTCAGCTCCCCTCCCACATTCTCCATCCGATTCAGGATATGCCAGGACTTACGCTTTTCCGTCCCCTTGAATATCATGTGTTCGACAAAGTGAGCCAAGCCAAATTCATCCATTTCCTCATCCCGTGTCCCGGCATTCACGGCAAACCCGCAATACGACACCGGGGGATGCAGAAGGAAGATGTACGATACGCAAACCGTTCGGTAAAATATGTGAGAAGTAATCTTTTTCCATGATCCATTCATTAGGAGGCACAAAAGTACAAAAATATAGGTCATTCCATGT
>ENA-OPYU01001038-OPYU01001038.1-human-gut-metagenome-genome-assembly--contig:-NODE-1038-length-10045-cov-3.055354_pt1 | contig 10045 bp, 8 predicted proteins | sample MGYA00242637_ERZ504482 | MGnify/ENA primary metagenome ERZ504482 (study PRJEB26092, sample SAMD00036237) | human gut metagenome | host: Homo sapiens | study: EMG produced TPA metagenomics assembly of...
TACACTCCAGTCGAGTAGTCAAGGCTACAGGGAAAAATCAAAAGTCCATAGTATCTGAATTGTATTGAACCACGATATTAAAAGAAAGGAAACGTGTGATAATTAACTTCCTAATTATCATACAAGGGAGAAAAATGAAGAACAGAAAAAAAGTATTATCATTTCTGCTGGCAGGTGTTCTTACTTTGGGGTGCTTTCCGGTGACAGCCGGAGCAACGAATAACTCAAAGGACGGAACAAAGCCGGCAGATGGAACAACAGTGGAGCAGCCGTTCCCGAAAACGTTGTTTTTGGAGGAACATAATTCATCCAAAGGATTTACAAGATTCCGTATTCCTGCCTTGGTAACTGCAGGTAATGGAGCATTAATTGCAGCAACAGACATCCGATGGGATATTTGCGGAGACGGAGCAGGATTGGATACGGCAGTATCAAGATCCACAGATAATGGAGCAACCTGGTCTTATACGGTAGCTAATTATCTGGGAGATAACGGAAACCGGTTTAATCGTGATTCAACAGCATTTATTGATCCTGCATTGCTTGCTGACGGAGATACAATCTACCTCGCATGTGATTTGTTGCCGGCAGGTCTGGCAGTTGCAAATGCAGCAAGATATCCGGCGAAGGCAGGAAGTACAGGTTATGATACAAATGGAAATCTGCTTCTTGCACTCAGTACAACCAGTGTAAATGGTCTTTCCAGTTCAACAGCACGTGCTGCTGCAAGTTATGATTATCATCTGGAAAAAAAGCCGATGCGACATCTGAGTCCTGTTATGAGATCAAGAATAACAGTACCAGTGAAGTTGTAGACGGAGACTATACGATCGATGATCATTTTAACATTAAGAGTGCAGACGGAGCAGTAGATACAAACCTGTTCTGTGGAGATACACCGTACTTCCAGTTTCCAACGGATTTTCTTTATATTACAAAATCAACGGACAACGGAGCCACATGGTCAGCACCGCAGCTTGTAGATGCCAAGAATGAATCCGAGCAGGTATTTCTGATCGGACCGGGACGAGGAATTACAACTTCTACGGGAAGACTGATCTTCCCGTGCTATCAGTATACAAGTGGAGTTCAGAGGACATCTACAATCTATTCTGATGATGATGGAACAACCTGGCATCGCGGAGCTACTGTATCAGGCAACAGCTCTGAAGCAGTTATTACAGAAGCAGATGGAAGATTGTATCTGTTTGTGCGTATGTCCAATGCCTATTATATATCTGAGGATGATGGGCTTACATGGTCAGAACCAAAAGAGACAGGTTTTAAGTATAATAACAATTGCCAGTTAAGTGCCATTACATATTCAAAGAAAGTAAACGGAAAGACTGCAATTCTTTTTGCAGGTCCATCTGATACATCAGCACGTAATTCAGGACGTATCTGGGTTGGTCTGGTACAGGATGACGGAAGCCTTCAGTGGCAGGATAATCCGTATGTAGTCAATGATGGTACGCATTATGCATACTCCTGTATTACAGAGACATCAGATGCACAGATCGGTCTTTTGTATGAAGATGAAGATGAGCAGCTTGAGTTTGATAAAATTGCAATTGATGATATCGTAAATGGTGCAGCGACCAGTGGCGTATGGGTTGAAAATGATAACGGTGCTGTAGTTAATTCTTCTGTGATCAATACAGATGCAACGGCTTCTTATGTTGTAAGATGCCTTGATGCAGATGCTGACATTACGGTTTCTTCATCTAACAGAGCAGTGTTGGATGCAACTTATGCAGATGGAAGACTGACATTGACATCCAAGGGGAATGTAACCGGTCTGAAACAGGTGAAAGTAACTGTTAAAGCAGGTGAAGAATCTTTTATTATGAATGTGACGATTACAGATGCAGAAAAGTACAAAGTGGTCAGCCTTGAAAAAGATGAGACCAGGACATTGACAGTAAAAGACGGAAACTATGCAGATGCCGATACATCTTCTGTTGATACAGCAGTAGCGGGAGTTACCGTAACAGGTAAGGATGTACAGGATACATATGAAAAGACGGTGGCACAGATTGCCACAGCGATGGCAACGTTTGATGGTGCAACTGTAGATCTGAGCAAATGTATGTATACATTAGAATCAGGAAGTGACAGCTACACTTATAAAGTAAAAGCTACGGCTGCAAATGGAAACGGGATTTACCTTGGACCAAAGGCATCTTCTACTGCCGGTATCCCGAATGTAACAACAGCAGCCAATATTACCTTTGCAAAAAAAATCCTTCTGATGCGACATTCAGTATTATGGATAATTCATCAGGCGGCGGTGGAAAGTATTTGTATTTCCACAGTACCGATGCGACAAAACTTCATTTCGACAGACAGAATGTGGCAGATGATAACTGCTGGTTTGAGTTATATACACCGTCCACATCAGCGGAAGATTATGACTTGATCAATGGATTTAAGAAAATAACAAGTGAAAAGAACTGAAAGCCGGAGTCAGCGTGCTGATTGTGACAAAAGCAGATGCACAGGGTAACAGATATATCCTGCTTTCTACTACAGGAAGCCAGAAGTATAATCATGTGGCAAAACTGGTAAAGCAGACAGCAGCGGCTACAGAGGGAGCAGCGTATCCGGGAACAAGTACCGCAGTATTTGGGGATACGAATGTAAGGGGACTTTCAGAGTGTCAGTATACATTCAAGAAGATCAGCAATGGAGTTTATGCAATTTCAGGACATACAGCAGATGGAGCAACCACATTTGTAACAATGGGAACAGTAGGAATCCCGAACAAAACAGCAAAAGCCAATATTACAGTTGCTGATGTTACAAATTCTAATGGCAAGGTATCTCTGTATGACGGATCAGCTTCACGTTACCTGTATTTCTGGAGGGATGCATCCAAACTTCATTATGACAGACAGAGAACACTTGATACAACAGCATGTGCATTTGAACTGTTTAAAAAGGTCCGCAACAGCTTCAGCCGATTCACCGATCAAGGGATATGAGAAGATCACCGGAGCATCAGCGATTGAAGATGGAGGACAGTATCTGATCGCGGCAGAGGTTGACGGAACATACTATGTGATGAACCCGACACTGGATCATTCAAACTTCAGACATGTTGCCAAGGTTACAAATACGATTTACCGGAATCCTGCCGCAGAAGCCAGCACAACGATCAATTTACAGGAGTTGCGGCAGGAACAACATCCGTACAGATCGGTGACGTAGTTTACTATGTGATCGTAACCGATGACGCAGTTGAGTGTACACATTCTACAACAGTTGTTCTTGATGCAAAAGAAGCAACCTGTACAGAAAAAAGGATCTACAGGCGAAGTAGTTTGCGTGGATTGTGGAACAGTTGTACAGGAAGCACAGGAAATCGCAGCAAAAGGACATACTTTTGGTGAGTGGGTAACAGTCAAAGAACCTACGACAACTGAAGAAGGATCGAAAGAAAGAACCTGCTCTGTATGCCAGACAAAAGAGACAGAGACCATCGCAAAACTTCCGGATAAAGAAGACCCGGATCAGCCGGCAACACCGTCAGCACCGGAAAATGTAGCGAGCAGTGAAGTGACAAAAGATTCCATTAAGATCACCTGGGATGCACCGGCATCAACAGAAGGAATCGCAGGATATAAGATCTATGTCAACGGAGCCGTATATGCAACCGATATTTCCAAAGAAGCAGTAGGATATACACTTTCCGGTCTGAAGGCAGGAGAGACTTATCAGATCCAGGTTGTTGCAGTCGGAACAGACGAGAATGCAACAGAGTATGCGGCAGCAGCACTCAGCGTAACAACGAAGTCTGGAAAATAAAGACGACAATAATGGCGGTAATAACAATAACGGCGGTAATAACTATAACGGCGGAAATGACAACAATGGTAATAATGGAAATGCCGGAAATAACAAGCCGTCAGATAACAAAAACACTACAACCGACAAGAATCAAAATAGTACAGTAAATAAAGCAGCTAAGACAGGAGATATGACAAACGTTGTATTCCCTGCAGCAGTGATGCTGCTTGCAGGTGCAGTAGTGGCAGGAGTCCTTTTCAGAAGAAAATGGATGAAATAAGAGTCTGATTTGTTAAAAGAAATACAGAAGAAAAAGAATAGAAAGCGGAAGCAGATGCATTCTTAAGATTCTCTAAACCACCTGAAATCCCTTGACAAATCAGCACATGACCGCTATAGTATTTGTAGGTTTAAAAAAATATTTAACAATTTAGTAAAGAATTAAAGGTGCTGAGGAAGAGGAGTACATCGTTACTGCCGTCAGAGAGAACCGTTCGGGGAGAGGAGCAAAGCTGCCGGTCAGACCGGTTGGGAGAGAAGATCACCCGGCTGAAAGACGGTTTCGGAGAGGGATGATGGAAGGTAGCTTCTAAACCGGATATCTGAAGGGCTGGAAAGTCTGTGGAGGTTCCTGGATTCAGGATTTCAGAATGCAGAGGCAGGGCAGGTAGGATTTCCCGGAGTGGTTTCCGTTAAAGAACTTAAGAGATACAGAAAATTTGTCTGTAAGATAAGGTGGTACCGCGAGATTTTCGCCCTTTACATTAGTAAAGGGCGTTATTTATATTATAGACAATTAGAAAAGTAAAGGAGAGATAGAATGAGCAAGGAGCTTGATAATTATGTGAAAGCATTCGAGATTGCTCCGCTGACGACATTTTACAAAAATAGTATTTTGGTGGCAATTATAGCAACAATATTGAATTTGTTGATTTTCAGTATGGCAGCATATGTGCTTGTAAGATGTAGATTTCGATTTAAGGGTTTGATTACAATGCTGTTTTCGGCAGCTCTTGTGATTCCGGGAGCCGCGCTTTTGCAGCCGTTATATCAAACGTTAAATTCGGCACATCTTTACGATACGTTGACAGGGTTGATAGTTGTATATGCGGCGCTTGGAATGCCGACTACCTTATATATTATGATGAGCTATTATAAGACAATTTCTCCTACTTTGGAGGAAGCTGCATATATTGATGGAGCAGGATTTTTCAGAACATTGTACAAATTATTTTGCCGCTTACGAGACCGGCATTTGCGACTGCCGGGGTGACTTCAGTTCCTGCTTTGTTGGAATGAATTCCAGTTTGCGTTGACATTGACTACGGGAACTGAAAAAAGAACGCTTACCAATTGCGTTATATTATTTCAAGAGTGCGTTTGCAAGTGATTATGGAGCTATGTTTGCAGCTACGGTGCTTGTTACAGTTCCAAGTATTATTGTTTATATGTTGATGCAGAAGCAAGTAATATCCGGATTGGCTGCCGGTTCTGTAAAAGAATAGAATTCGGAGGAATGCGGATGATGAATGATGAAATTTTGCGGATTAATGGATTTGAAATTGTAGAAGATGGATTTGATCAAGACAAAAATAAATATTATGAAGGAATTTTTACACAAGGAAACGGATATTTTCATGTGAGAGGAAGTTTTGAAGAAGGACTTGCAGATGCTCCGCAAAATGAAGTGTACACCAGAACGATGAAGAGTGTCACTACGGAGCAGCAGCGACATCCACTTTCAAAGCAGGGAACATTTTTGCCGCTTATGATGGGAAAGCATCCTTTTTTAGAAGAGGTGATCATTAATTTACCGTATTTTATGCGGATAGAAATTGCGGCAGGTAATGAGAAGCTGGACATGATCCGAAGTGATATTAGAGATTACCGACGGGTTCTTAATATGAAAACAGGAGAATTGACGAGATCCTTCACTTGGATTACAGCTTCCGGAGAGGAGATTGATGTTAAATTTTCAAGGTTTGCAAGTCTTGATGAAAAGCGATTGTTTGTACAGCAGGCAGACTTGAAACCAAGAAAAGGAACGCCTTACATTACTGTTAAGAGTGGAATTGATGCCGGAGTTACTACAAATGGTTACTGTCATTTTACAGAATCCAGCCTGTTTGAAAAAGAGAATAAAATTGGTGTTACAGTTAAGACAGATGTTGGAGAAAGAGCATCTATTATGTGTGAAAATCAGTTGCGTGGTTTAGATGCGGTATGTCATACAGAGTTAGAGAAAACAACAATAGATGTAATTTATGAAGGGGCTTTGACTGAAAATGCGACATTAGTGAAATATAGTGTACTGGGATGTTCGAGAGACCGGACAGAAGACTACATCAAAGAAATGAAAGAGTGTCTTGAACAAACAGCGAGATTAGAGTATAAACAATTACATTGAAAAAAAGTAAAATCATTTGGGAGCAGAAGTGGAAAGATTCCGATGTGCTTGTAGAGGGATGCCAAAAGCTGCAGGATAGCCTTCGGTTTTCGATTTATCATTTACTTAGATGTGGCGGAAAAGAGGAAGAACGTATTCAGGTATGCGCGAAAGGATTTGCCGGCGAGGCATATTATGGAAGATATTTTTGGGATAGTGAAATGTATCTTCTTCCGTTTTATCTGTATACGGATCCGCTATCGGCGAAAAGTTTAATCGGCTATAGATATTGGACTTTGGAAGGAGCAAAACAAAATGCGCAGCGATATCATTGCAGAGGAGCACGTTATCCGTGGCAGTCAGGGCTTACAGGAACAGAGCAGTGTTCTATGTGGGAATATGCGGATAATGAAGTTCATATTACAGCAGATGTAGCATTTGGGGTAATGCATTATTACTTTGCATCGGGTGATGAAAAGTTCCTTTTTGATAAAGGGGCTGAAATTCTGTTGGAAACTTCAAGGTTTTGGAGTGAACGTGTGGATAAAGGCGAAGACGGGGAATATCATCTTTTGAATGTGATGGGACCGGATGAATATTCTCCTATGACAAGGGACAATGGGTTTACGAACTATATGGTGAAATTCAACCTTATTTCTGCATTGGAAACATTACGCCTTTTGAAAGAAAAGAAACCGGACCGTTATCGCGAAGTTATGGAAAAGACAAACACTTTGGAAAGTGAATTGGAGATTTTCAAGAAGATTGCAGATTCTCTTGTCGTTCCTTATGATGAAAAACGAAAATTGTATCTGCAAAGTGCAGATTTTGAAGATTATGCACTAATAGATATGGATTCCATTTGGAAGGATAAGAAGAAAGCGTTTGGTCATTACGCTTCTCAGGAAAAGATTTATAGAAGCAGGTGTATCAAGCAGGCGGATATAATTGCGTTAATGAGTATTTTCCCGGAAAAATTTACAGAGGAGCAGTTGAGGGTGGCATATGAATATTATAAACCTTTGACAACACATGATTCATCTTTATCTCCGGCAGTGCATATGCTTGTGGCAAATCGATTGGGAATGGAAGAAGAAACAGAACAATTTCTTGATCGGACAATAGCGGTAGATATGGAACTTGTGCGCAGAGGAGCGGAAGATGGAATCCATATAGCAAATTGTGGCGCGCTGTGGCAAATGGCTGTTCAAGGGTTTATGGGGATGCTGCCGGCTTATCAGGGAGAGAAACTTCGATTTGAACCACATATGCCATCGTTTATAAAGAGTATGGAGACGACGCTTACATGGAAAGGAAGAAAATATAAGGTACATGTACAAGGTGAAAAAGTATCTGTGCAGGAAATGCCGGTAAAAAAAGAGGGTTTTTGTTTGACTTAGACGGAGTGTTGACGGATACTTCTGAATATCATTTTCTCGCATGGAAAAAGCTGGCGGATGAATTGGGACTTGCGTTTGATAAAACAGTAAATGAGCGGTTGAAAGGAGTAAGCAGAGAGCGTTCGTTTGAGATAATTTTAGAAGTAAATGGGGCGCAGGAAACATTTTTATCTGAGGATAAAGCGAAATTTATAGACAAGAAAAATGAATACTATAAAGCGTTGATCAAGCAGGTGACGTCAAAAGATATTCTTCCGGGAGTGATGGATTTTTTGAATGAATCGAAAAAGCAGGGAATTCTTCTTGCGGTAGCTTCGGCGAGCAAGAATGCGAGAACGGTTCTTGAGGGACTTGGAATTCTGTCTATGTTTGATTATGTGGCTGATGCTTCTAAAATACGATATACGAAACCGGATCCGGAAGTGTTTATAGATTGCATGGAACACTTAAAACTACAACCGTGGGAATGTATTGCGTTTGAAGATGCGGCGGCAGGGATAGAAGCGATTCAGGCGGCAAACATAGCTGCTGTCGGTATTGGAGCGAGTGTTAAACCGGCTGTTCCGGACGTATTCTTGGATAATACGGAAGAGTTGTCTATTGAAAAAATAGAAAATTTACTTTATAAGTAAGTTTTGACAAATAGCGGTCTGATTTAGAAAGTCATTCCGCTATTTGCAGTTTCACGGCAGAATTCTCAGAGCAATAGTGTTTAGCAGGTTTTCATAGTTTCTTCATCGGTCAGCCATTCCATACTTACATCTAAAGTTTTTGCAAGAAATTTTTAACTCATAATCGGTGACGAATCTGGTGCCGATTTCAATTCTGCTAATACTATCTCTTTCTATTGTGATTCCTTGAGTTTGCAGGCGGGCGGCCAAGTCTCTTTGAGTGATGCGATTTTTTTGTTCTGGCAAGTTTGATTTTTCGCCACAGAGAATTTTTCTTCCTCATAGTTATAGATTTTCATATATTTATCGGCCCTCCTTTTTGCGTGGTAATAATCAGAAATTTTCTTGACTTTAACATATTTTGAACGCATAATTGTGTTAAAGATACGCATAAATGAGTTTTATTACTCTGGATTGCATTTTTAGAAAATATATTACATGGCGGAAAACAGAGAACATCAATTAGTGGAAGGAGATGCTGTAATGAGAGTGTCAGGGGGAGGGCACTTCAAACAAAGTCGATAAAATCAAAATTTGTATCAATATCGCTTAGAGATAAATTGATTTTTTGTTTGTGGGAACTTTGTTTGTTGAGTTGCTGTTATTCGGATGTGTTATGTCTTTTTATCTGTATATAAATGCCAAGAAAAAGTGTTTCCGATAATATTGATACAACAGTTACGGCGGTTTCAGAGGTAATGGATCAATTCTTTTTTCGGTGATGGAAAATTTGGTGTTAGAGTTGGCTGCGAGTAACGGGGTGCAAAATTGGCTGGATGACAGTCATTATTATGATCGGGAAAATTCTGAATTTTATCTTAGAAAAACAGAATTTAGCAGAGAGTTAAACAGGATATTAATATACAGTAATGCAAAAAATTAGATGTAGTTGAATATGCGGCGGTATTTAATGATGGTTATCTTTTGGATTATGTTGATGTGCAGTCAGTCGGTGGAAATAAAGTACAGCGAGAAGTTTATAAGGCGTATGAAGCGGCAGAACAAGAAACAGAAAAATACATTTATTCGGAACTTGTGATGGGCTCTGAAAATGTGATTTTTCATATACGCAGAATGAGATCGGATTTTGAAAGAGATGTTCCGCTTATTATAATGGTTGCGACAAATGAAAGAGATATTGCATCACAGTATGAGAATCTCGTTCAAAATGAAGGTGAAGTAGTATATTTGATAGATGAGGAAAATAAAGTACTGTCAAGTAATAAAGAAGATGAAATAGGTTCGTATATAGATGAAAAAATTACAGAATGTGATACCGGGGAAGCCTATTTGAACGAAACATATATGATGACTTCCAGAGAAGTGGAAAATTTGGGGAAAGGGAGTACGCCTTGTTCACCTTTATCCACAAAGTTTACTGATAAAAAAAGTTTTTGGAAGGGATACGGACGTATATCATTTTGGGGGCTTATGCTGATTATAATATGTCTTATTGCAGCTGTTGTAATTAGTTTGAAATCAACGGGATTTCTAAATGAATTTATACATGCGATGGAAAGTGTGCGGAATAGAAATTATGATATTCGGATCAAAGAATATAAAAATGCAGAGATAAATAGTCTGGGCCGAGCATTTAATGAAATGATGGATGAGCTAAGGGAGTTGATTCGCAATAAATATGAGTCGCAGATATTGCTTAATGAAATGGAATCGGCCGCACCGGCGTGATGGACTGCACATAGATCTTTGCATTTGGCAGTGTCTGGCTCAGCATGTCCAGCATCAGCCGGTAATAGGTCAGAAAGCTGCTATAATCGGTATCGCGGCCCAGCACGTTG
>ENA-OPYU01001039-OPYU01001039.1-human-gut-metagenome-genome-assembly--contig:-NODE-1039-length-10045-cov-2.058984_pt1 | contig 10045 bp, 15 predicted proteins | sample MGYA00242637_ERZ504482 | MGnify/ENA primary metagenome ERZ504482 (study PRJEB26092, sample SAMD00036237) | human gut metagenome | host: Homo sapiens | study: EMG produced TPA metagenomics assembly of...
ACGGAATGGAATGAGGATCTTGGAAGCGGGGTGCTGATGTATTATGCAGAACAGTTACAATAAAGCCGGAGAGCCGGCTGTATGTGCAGGATTTTTTCGTCCGGATGGCGGCGCACTTGATTGATATGCTATAGTTGGAGGAATCTTGTTGTTTGCAAGGATTCCGCTTGCTTTGCTTTCGCTGTTCCTTCCGACGGAACTTTTGGAGTATAGGGTGTTGTTTTCGTATTACGATCAAGGATATTTATCTGTATCTTGGCGGAGTGTTGTATTATATTTTGCTGACGTATTATACCGGTACAACACTTGGGAAAAAGCTGATTGAATCTCGTGTAGTCGCGGAAACAGGAGAGAAACTTACACTTTTAATGTAATCTATCGGGAAACAATCGGAAGATTTCTGTGCAGCTTTTTTGGGGGAATCGGATATATCATGGCAGGAATTGATGGACAGAAGCGGGGATTGCATGATATGATTTGTGGTACGCGCGTGATTTACGAGAAGCGAGTGAAAGTGACAGTTGTCAATAGCGGAGTACCGCAGGGATCATATGGGATGCCACATCGTCCTATGCAGAATCCAGCTGTGCGGGCAGGATCAGAGCAGAGACAGAGCGTGGAGAAAGTAGATAGAGAAGTTTGCCGGCAGATGCAGGGAGACAGAATGAATGAGAAGATAGAAGAACGACAAGAGATAAAGGAGACGGAAGATGAGAAAAGAAGATTTTAATTTTGATTTACCGGAGGAATTGATCGCGCAGGATCCGCTGGAGGATCGCTCCAGTTCCAGATTGCTCGTACTGGATAAGGAGACGGGAAAGACAGAACATCATGTGTTCCGAGAAATCATAGATTATCTTGAGGCAGGGGACTGCCTTGTGATCAATGACACGAAAGTGATCCCGGCAAGGCTGATCGGTTCCAAAATCGGAACAGATGCAAAGATTGAAGTATTGCTGTTAAAGAGAAAGGAAAACGATGTCTGGGAGACATTGGTAAAACCTGGGAAAAAGGCTAAGATCGGAACAAGGATCAGCTTTGGGGACGGATTGTTAGTCGGAGAAGTGGTGGATATTGTAGAAGAAGGAAATCGTCTGATCCATTTTGAATATGAAGGGATTTTTGAAGAAATCCTTGACCGTCTTGGACAGATGCCGCTTCCGCCGTACATCACACATCAGTTGGAAGATAAGAACCGATACCAGACGGTTTATGCAAAACACAGCGGTTCTGCAGCGGCGCCGACAGCAGGACTTCATTTTACACCGGAGCTGTTAAAGAAGATGAGGAAAAAGGAGTGCAGATTGCGAGAGTGACCTTGCATGTAGGTCTAGGGACATTCCGCCCGGTGAAAGTAGATAATATTTTTAGAACACCATATGCATTCTGAGTTCTATCAGATTGAGGAAGAGGCAGCAGAGAAGATTAACACTGCAAAAGCAAATGGCAAAAGAGTCATTGCGGTCGGTACTACAAGCTGCCGCACTATTGAGTCTGCGGCAAAAGAAGATGGAACGATCGCCCCAGTGAGTGGATGGACGGATAGTTTTTATTTATCCGGGATATCAGTTTAAAGTACTGGATTGTCTGATTACAAACTTCCATCTGCCAGAGTCCACACTTGTTATGCTTGTTTCGGCATTAGCAGGAAGAGAGCATGTATTAAATGCATACGAGGAAGCAATTAAAGAAAGATATCGTTTCTTTAGTTTTGGAGATGCGATGTTTATCCGGTAAAAAGGCAAAGTGATCAGTTGGTAGGATTGATCACTTTTTTCTATTGATAAAATCGATAAACAATAAGTTTTTGCAGAAAAAATCAATTAGACGAAAAAAGAATCTTCCGTTAAAATAGGTATGGTTCCGGTAGGATGCCGGATATCAAGATGTTACAGAGATTTTTCAAGGAAAAATTTAGGAGGAAATACGTTTATGAAAAGAAAAGTAATAGCAGGTCTTCTGGCAGCAACGATGTGTATGTCGCTGTTGTTTACAGGATGCGGTGGTGCAAAGGAGAATAAGGGAACCGCAGAAAAGAAGGAAACAAAAGAATCAGAAATGCATATTGCAATTTCTGCGAATCCACCATCTCTTGACCCTCAGTCAATCAATTCCAATATTGTAGGAGGGCTTGGAGTTCATATTTATGAGCCGTTGTTTGCAATGAGTGAAAATTATGAACCGACACCAGTGCTTGCAAAATCTTATGAAGTCAGTGAGGATGGAACGGTCTATACGATCAAACTTCGCGAGGGTGTAAAGTTTCACAATGGAGAAGAGATGAGGGCAGATGATGTCGTTGCTTCTATGAACAGATGGTTGGAAGTTTCTGCAAAAGCAAAAACATTGATCGGAGGCTCTGTATTTGAGAAGGTGGATGATTATACAGTGACATTGAAAGTGAATCAGGCTTCCTCAGATATCATCATGATTCTTGCAAGTCCAATCCAGTTTGCAGCAATCTATCCGGCAGACGTGGCAGAGACAGCCACAGCAGAGGGAATTAAGGAATATATTGGAACTGGTCCGTATAAGGTAGCAGATTGGAAGCAGGATCAGTATGTAAAGCTTGAGAAGAATGAAGCATATCAGCCGGCAGAAGAGGTATCTACCGGACTTGCGGGGGAGAAGAAAGCTGCCACAGAAACACTTTACTTTGACGTTGTGACAGATACTGCAACAAGGATTGCCGGAGTACAGAGCGGACAGTATGATATTGCGGAAGAGATTCCAGCAGATAACTATGAAGAACTTTCCAAAGATAAAAATTTTGGAAATGAGTGTAGAACGCGGCGGTACACTGAATCTGTTCTTAAATACAACAGAAGGAATCATGGCAGATGTCAATATGCGACAAGCAGTTTTGGCGGCATTAAATTGCGAAGATATTTTGCTTGCAAGTTATGGAAATCCAGACCTCTTTGAAGCAAATGCAAGTTGGAGCATTCCAACAGATGCACAGTGGGAACGGATGCGGGAAAAAGAATATTACAATCAGAATGATGTAGACAAAGCAAAAGAGTTACTTCAAAAAGCGGGATACAATAACGAAAAACTTGTGCTTGTTACAACACCAGATTATCAAGAAATGTATAATGCAACACTTGTTGTTCAGGAACAGTTAAAGAAAGCTGGAATTAATGCGGAAGTAGAAAGCTATGACTTCAGTACATTCATGGAACATCGTGCAGATCCGAAGCAGTTTTCTATGTTTATTACAAGTAATAGCTATAACATGTTGCCAATCCAATTATCTGTACTAGATAAAGGATGGGCAGGGCTTGACAGACCGGAAGTATCAGAAGGAATCGAGAAGATCCGTTCTGCAGCAAATGCGGAAGATGCTTCTGCTGCATGGGCAGATTTGCAGACATTCTTATACGAATACGGAGCAGCAACGGTTATTGGACATTACACAGGAATCAGCGCGATGCGTGCAGAGGTAGAAGATGTGGGATATTTGAGATTTCCGATTTACTGGAATGCGACAACGACAAAATAGTAGAAAAAAAGAAGACGGCGGGATGCCAAAAAAAGGCACTCCGCCGCTTTTCGGTGAAGGAGAGGGAAAAACAATGTTATCTTATATATGGAAACGATTTTTATCTTTGCTCCCGGTGCTGTTTGTGGTATCCTGCGTGGCGTTTCTCGTCGTCTATATGATTCCGGGAGGACCGGCGACAGCGCTACTTGGGATGGAAGCTACACCGGAGCAGATTGCAGAATTGAATACGGAACTAGGATTTGATCGGCCGTTCCTTGTACAGTATGTGGACTGGTTTGGCAATGTACTGCAGGGAAACTGGGGGGAGTCTTATTTTCTGCACCAGTCTGTGCTGGAGTCAATCCGGGAATATTTTCCACCTACATTAAGCCTTGCTATTTTTGCGCAGGTCATTGCTATTGTACTTGCAGTGCCAATGGGAATTATTGCAGCATACAAAAGAGGAACCGCATTTGATTTGACAGCAGTATCTGTTTCGCTGCTAGGGGTGGCACTTCCGGGGTTTTTGCTGAGTATGTTTCTGATGTTATTTCTCAGTGTATATAATCAGTGGTTTCCGGTTGCAGGCTATGCGGTGCTGTCGGAAGGTCTGGGGGAACATTTGAAATATCTGTTTGTTCCGGCATTGTCACTTGGAATTGTGCAAGCTGCTTACATTACAAGAATGACAAGGGCGGCGCTTTTGGATGTACTTTATAAAAATTATATCCATACCGGCAGAGCGAAAGGATTGAAAGAGTGGGCAGTCATCATGAAATATGGACTGAAAAATGCAGCTCCGGCTATCCTTACGGCGGTTGGACAGTCTTTTGGCAGTCTGATCACTGGAACGATTGTGACGGAAACGCTCTTTAATATTCCGGGACTTGGAATGCTGACAATTGGATCTATCAACCGGAGAGATGTGTTTGTGATACAGGGAGTTGTTTTGTTTGTCACATGTCTATATGTGTTTGTTAATCTTGCGGTCGATATTTTATATGGATTTGTAGATCCGAGACTTCGGCCGGGGCGCAGATAGGAGGAGATAAGATGCATTTTACAAGAAAACTATTTCAGAATCGAGTGGACTGATTATAAAAGAACAGCGGCAGATTCGAAAAGAACGTTTGCTTGCAAGTCCGGCGCTGATAATTGGATTTACCGGATTTATGCTGATCTTGCTTGCGGCAGTTTTGATTCCACTTTTTAGTTCTGTTGATCCAAATGCGATGACAGTGGCAGAGAGATTGAAAGCGCCGGGAGGAAAATTATCTTCTCGGGACAGACGAGTTTGGAAGAGATATTTTTCATCCGTCTGATGTACGGAGCGAGAGTGTCCGTTGTGGGTGGGGGGCTGTGTGGCTGTGTTTTGCCTGCCTGCTGGGAACAATTATTGGAATATATGCAAGTTACTTTAAAATATTGGATCAGATTTTGATGAGAATCTGCGATGGATTGATCGCAATTCCGGGAATCCTTTTGGCAATCGCATTGATTGCAGGACTTGGAGCATCAAGCTGGAACGTCGTGATTGCTCTGACTGTTGTCTATACGCCGAGTGTGGCGAGAACGGTGAGGGCAAGTGCGATGGTCATCCGGGAACAGCCGTATGTCGAGGCGGCAAAGGTGCAGGGATTCGGTACACTCCGCATATTGTGGAAATTAATTTTGCCGGGAGTCGTGTCACCATTGATTGTGCAGGCATCTTTCATTTTCGCACAGGCAATTATATCAGAGGCATCACTCAGCTTTCTAGGGGCAGGTGTTCCGGCTCCTGCGGCGAGTTGGGGAAATATGCTTCAGGCAAGTAAGCTTGTGTTTTCAAAGGCACCATGGACAATGCTCTGTCCGGGTATAGCAGTAATCCTATGTGTACTGAGCCTGAATCTGATTTGGGGACGGGCTAAGAGACTATTTGGATCCAAGAGTAAAAGGAGGGGCGCAAAAAAATAATGGAAGAGCAAATGAAACAGAGCGAAGAGACAATACTGGAAGTAAAGGACTTAAGTGTTTTCTTTTCGGTTCATAAGAAATGGCTTGCAGCGGTAGACAGTGTGAGCTTTTCGGTAGCGCCGGGGGAAATCACAGGCATTGTAGGAGAGTCTGGTTCTGGAAAAAGTGTGATGTCACAGTCTATCTTGAGGCTGAGAGATCATGATACAGTGGTAAAGTATAATGGAGAGATTCTTTTTGAGAGAGAAGATCTTTTGGAAAAAATCACTTTCAGATATGCAGAAGATCAGGGGAAATCAGATTTCTATTAATTTTTCAGGATCCACTAAATTCGCTAAGTCCAGTACATACAATCGGTGAACAGTTAAGTGAAATTTTAATGCTTCATCAAAAAAATGGGAAAGCAGGAAGCAGGAAAGCGTGCAGTCCAAATGCTGGAACTTACAGGAATTCCAGGTGCAGAAGCATGTATGAAGAAATATCCTTTTGAACTGTCAGGAGGAATGCAGCAAAGGGTAATGATTGCGATGGCATTGGCATGTGAGCCGAAACTTCTGATTGCAGATGAGCCGACGACTGCACTTGATGTTACCATTCAGGAGCAGATTTTATATCTGATTCAGGAACTGAATGAGAAACTGGGAATGTCGGTGTTGTTTATTACGCATGACATGGGAGTAGTGTCTCAAATTTGTCACAGTGTAAAAGTAATGTATCTTGGTCAGATTGTAGAGGAGGCGAAGACAGATCGGCTGTTTGCTGAGCCGCTTCATCCATATACAAAGGGGCTTCTGGCAAGTATTCCGCATCTGGGAGTAGAAAAAGGGGAAAAAATCTTCCGACAATTCCGGGAACGGTGCCTCCTCTTTCGAAAGTTCCGGAAGGATGCCACTTCTGCACACGATGTCCGGAAGTGACGAAACAGTGCAGAAGCGAGCAGCCACCATCTGTGGAAGTACAGCCGGGACATTTTGTAAAATGTTGGAAATACGCAGAGAAACAAGGACAGAAGGGGGGAGCATAGGCATGGAAGAATGTTTGCTGGAAGTCAAAGAATTGAAAAAAACATATCCGTTACATGGGAGTGGAGGCAGGTTTTTTGGAAAGAAAGAACAAATGTATGCGGTAGATGGAATAACATTTGAGATTAAAAAGGGAGAAACATATGGGCTTGTCGGGGAGTCTGGATGTGGAAAGTCTACAACCGGGCGTGCAATCGTAGGCTTGGACAAACCGGATGCCGGTTCAATCTTTTATCAGGGGAAAGATCTCTGTAAACTGAGCGAAAAGGAATTTCGCCCTCTACGAAAAGAGTTACAGATGGTGTTTCAAAATACACTTTCTGCATTAAATCCACGTCAGAGGATTGGTTCGATCCTTGAGGAGATTTTGATTGTTCACGGAGAAAAAAATGCTTCAGCACGGAAAGAGCGGGCGCTAAAAGTGCTCCAACAAGTTGGACTTTCTGAGGAGCATTATTTCAGATATCCACATGAACTTTCTGGAGGACAGGTACAGCGGCTTGGGATTGCAGGTGCACTGTTGATAGAGCCTAAGTTAATCGTATGTGATGAGCCGGTATCAGCGCTCGATGTATCGATACAGGCACAGATTTTAAATATGTTGGTGGAAATTCAGAAGACATCAGGAATTAGTCTTTTATTTATTTCCCATGATATCGGTGTGATTCGATTTATTTCAGACAGAATTGGAGTGATGTATCTTGGCACACTTGTTGAAGAAGCAGATGCAGAAAGTCTTTTTGGAAAATCCTCTGCATCCGTATACCAAAGCATTGCTTGCTTCCGCACCGGATCCATATGTTGTGCGAGGGAAAAGAAATATTCTGCGGGGGGCAGCAGCCAGTTCGCACAGGTGAAATGAAAGGATGTGCATTCTGCGGGCGCTGTCCATATGCGGAGGAGATTTGTAAGAAAAGGGCACCGGAAATGAGAGGGGCTACAGAAAGGGCATCGAGTGGCGTGTCATCTGGTGGGAGCGAAGTAGATTTTGTATAGTGACAGTGAGAAAGAAGCGATAGAAATAATTGGGAAATCACTCCGGAGAGGTTGACAGCAGGGCAAAAGATGAGTAACATAGAAATGATTAGACTCAGATATATTTTGAGAGACAGAAATAGAAATAAGGGGAGAAACTAGATGAGACCAAATCGGAAATATCGGGAAACCCTCAGAGTAGGATGCGCTGCTTTGTCGTTATCGATGGCGTTAAGCTGCGCACCGTTGGCAGTATCTGCTGCCGAGACTGAGAATGCAAAAGAGAAGGCCGAGATTCACTGGACGATTAGTGATGCAGCAGAGATACAGACCTCACTTCCGCTTATGATAGAGAATCAGTTCTATGTGACTGTTGGAAATGTACTAAAAGTAATTGATGTCACAACCGGAAAGGAGACTGCTTCCACAGAACTAGCAACAGATGCATCCGAATCGGCAGTCATCGAAAATGGGGGATGGCATGTTGTTTGTCCCACTTTCAGACGGAAGGATTCAGGCGGTGAAGACATCTGATCTAAGCTCTGTATTTTTGACAGAGAAGCCTGCGGAAGGATTTTCGGTACAGAGCCAGATTTTATATCATGATCATATGATTTATGCAGGTTTTAGTCCGGTGGCACAGGAGCAGAAAGTATCAGGATATTTTGCCGCATTTAAGACAGACTCTAGGACAGGAACTGATGCAGTTGCACCGGAGTGGAAGTCAGCAGAACAAAAAGAAGGAAATTATATCGGTACAAAAGCAGCTATTCTCGGAGAGAATGTACTATTTGCAGGAGACTCTGGAAAACTGGTACTTGCAAATGCAAAGACCGGAGAGGTGAAAGACAAGAAGGATGACATCACGGGGAAAGTGAGAAGTCCGCTTGTAGAGGCAAATGGATCTGTGTGGTTTGCGACAGATGAAGGAATTCTTTACAAGGTTACACTCAGCAGTGATGGGAAGGTGACGGAGAAAGCGACTATTTCGCTGCCAGATAAAGGAAATGCGATTATTTCGATTCTGGAAGGGAAGGTGTTTGTGACAGGCGGAAGCGGTCAGGGTTACATAGCGGTGTACTCTGAATCTGATGCTACTGAGATTCTGTCACAGAAGACAGATCATCCGGTCGTTAGTCAGGCGGTTACAAAATCAGGTGAGAATTTCTATGTGTATTTACACAGGAAGAAGACTATGCAAATTTGTATGTGGCCAAGTTTGACGCAGACAAAAGATGACGGTGGAGACCGTCTATACTTCGGAGACGAAGAAAAATGGAGAAGATTATCTTCTGATTGGCGATGATGGGAAAGTGTATTATGGAAATACCGGAAATGGAACGATCACATCTGTGGATGTTCCGAAGGAGGAAAATCCAGAACCAAAACCTCCGGTAGAGCCAGAACCAAAACCCCCAGTAGAACCAGAAAATCCAGATCCGCAACCTCCGGTAGAATCGGAAGAGCCAGAGAAACCGGAGACAGATCCACCGCAGGAGAATCAATCATCGAAACCAGATGGGAACCAGCAGGGCAATACACAAGGAACTACGGACAACAGCGGGTCGGAGAATCAGAATACAACGAGAAATCCTTCCAAGAGTCAGTCCACAGGAAGTTCAGGTGGAACCTCAGCAGGAAATACAGTGGGAAGTATTGCTGAACCGACATTGCTTGAGAATATCAATGCAGCGATCAAGGGTGGGAGCAATTCTCTTGTCAACGGAAGTAAGCCATATAAGCTTGACAAGGAAATTTTGACTGTTCTTGCTAAGAATCCGAACTTTGAGCTGACATTAGAGTACGATAATTACTCCATCAAGATCAAAGGGGCAGATATAAAGAATCCGGAAAATGAGCTTTTTACAAAACTCATCGAGAAAAATGTTACGCTTTCCAAGAAAGAATCGGACAAAATCGGTGCGTACCAAGTATTGGAATTCATGATGAGCAAAAACTTTCCGGGGAAAGTGACGGTTATCTACCAGCTTCCAGAGCAGTTAAAAGGTGCAGAGAAATTGTTCCTCTATGAGAGAAGCAATCTGGACAAAGGAACAGAGATCGTAGTAGATCGGGATAAGGTGACTTTGATCTTTGAAAAAATGGCGGGGAATATGTGCTCGCAAAAGGAGAAAGACAAAGCTGCTGGTGAGGACAGAAAAAGAAGATACAGAAGATAAAAAATGAAGTGATCAAAGAATACAGAGAAAGAAAAGAAACACTCTTTTCAGTTGCCGAAGCTTCCGACACCGGTACTTGTGGCGGCAGGGGTTAGCACTTGTGGCACTGATCGGTTTGATTGTTATTATGCTGATGGAGGCGAGAGCAAGAAAAAATCCGCGAAGCCAAACGCCAGAAGATTCGTGGAGAGAAAGGGGAACTTCCGGGAATTATAGAAGAGATTAGTTCTGAAGAAGCAGACCCAGAGCTGGAGAAGGAACTGGACAGTGAGCTTGCTGAACTTGAGGAAGAAGCAAAGGAACTGTCAGAATCACAACCAGATGAGGAAGAAAAGGCGGAGACATCTTTAGAAGGTCTGGAAGAAGAGAAGACACAGGTATTGCCGGCGCTTCCGCTTGTAGAGAATATCCCGGATCCGGAAGAAGAA
>ENA-OPYU01001040-OPYU01001040.1-human-gut-metagenome-genome-assembly--contig:-NODE-1040-length-10031-cov-4.182048_pt1 | contig 10031 bp, 9 predicted proteins | sample MGYA00242637_ERZ504482 | MGnify/ENA primary metagenome ERZ504482 (study PRJEB26092, sample SAMD00036237) | human gut metagenome | host: Homo sapiens | study: EMG produced TPA metagenomics assembly of...
GCTCTGATTTCCTGGCACAGAAGTTTTTTGAAAAAACTCAAATAGCACCAACAGGGCGGTAGTCAACACGGCTACCGTCCTGTTTTTAAGTACAAAAAGAGCGACAGTCGTGCGACTGCCGCTCTTTTACGTTTATAGTCAGTTCCACCGTTTTTTCGGCAGCGGGCAACCCTTCCGTCAAAGCCTGCGGCTTTGCCAGCTTCCCCAAGGGAACGGATGAACCCTCTCAGGCTCACTGCGTTCGCCAGCTCCCCCGAAGGGGGAATTTTAAGCATCTGCCGGTTCAGGAGCAAAAAATGCTCCCCCCCCCATTTCGGGGAGCTGGCATCGAGCAAAGCGAGATGACGGAGAGGGTCTTACTTCCGCTTCGGCAGCGGCACACACAGCACCAGCGTGATGCCGATGGCCAGCGCAACGGCTACTTTAAAGGTGCTGATGCCGTTGGAAAGGGCCAGCGCATTGTTGCCCTGTATAAAATAGTAGGCGGTGTAGTAGATGCCCGCGCCGGGCACCAGCGGGAAGATGCCGGACAGCAGGAACACCGTCACCGGCATTTTGAGGGTGATGGCGAACACCCGGGTGAGCAGGGTGAGGGGGATCACCGCCAGCAGGGAGGCCGCAGCACTGTCTGCCCCCAGCATTACGGCCAGCTCGTAGACGAACCAGCCCACGGCCCCCACCAGCCCGCAGAAGAACAGGCTTTTGCGGGGGCATGCAAACAGGACGGCAAAGCACAGGGTGCCGACCCCTGCAATGAAGAACTGCGCCGCCAGCTCTCCGATCTGTGTACTGGTGAGCATCATGCAACCACCACCCCCGTAAAGAGTGTATAAAGGCTCAGCACAAGGCCGGTGCCAATGGCAATGCTGGCCGCAATGAGCAGTGCATCGATCATGCGGATGGTGCCGGAAAGGTAGTCGCCTTGCACGAAATCCCGGATGCCCATGGTGAACGCGATGCCCGGCGTCAGGATCATCAGCGAACCGATAATAGAATGACTGGCCGGTGTGCCCAGCACTCGGCAGGCCAGAATGCACACCAGCGTGATAAGCGCAGCACAGCTGATCTTACAGAAGCCGCCGGGCAGCTCGTGCTGCTCACACAGCAGCAAATAGCCGCTGGCAAGAAAGCCTGCCAGTGCCGCCGCCAGTGCACTGCGCAGTGTGCCGCCGAAGATCAGCGCAAAGCAGAATGCACCGCACATGCCGCTGACCAGCTGCACCCAGTCCTTGGGAAAAGGGATGCACCGCGCCAGCACCAGACGGCTCTCGGCTTCGTCCAGCGACATGCTGCCCTCTGCGATCTCGCGGGAGAGGGCGTTCACCGCCGCCACCCGGCCCAGATGAGTGGTGCGGGTAGGCACATTGCGCACCTCGCTGATCTCGGCGGTGCCCGCACTGGCAAAGATGCCGTTGGTCAGCACGTAAACATGGAACTCCCGCAGGTGGAATGACCGGGCCATGATCTCCATGGTCTGCTCCACCCGGAACACCTCGGCACCGTTTTCCAGCAATGTCTGGCCCGCTGCCATGATAAAATCCATGATGCGGCGGCGCAGTTCTTCATCCGGGAAAACCTCGCGGCTGTTCATTGCCGCACCTCCTTTATAAATAATGCTGTCTTATTCTACCATGTCCGCGGCTGGCGCACAAGATAAAAAAATCGCAATTTCCTACTAAAAAACCTTCGTTGTAGGTGTTGACAAATCCGGTCGATTGGATTATTATAAATGCAATATCACAAAAATTGGCTGTGAAGAGAAGAGTAGGCCTTCGCATTGATCCTTACCAGAAAGCCCGGGCGATGGAAAAAGGGACAGGAAACAGGAAGCTGAAAATGGTCTCGGAGCTGTGCGGGCGAGGTGCATGAGCGCTAAGTTCGCAACGGGATGCGCCCGTTACAGCGTCCGGCTGTAAGCAGCAAAGCTGCCGCAGCATTGAGGCTGTGCCCGCAAGGGTATGGTAAACCAAGGTGGTACCACGGAAGTATGTTATGCTCCCGTCCTTGTCTGAGCGTTGGCTCAAGGTCAAGGACGGGAGCTTTTTTCATGCATCCGTCAAAGGCCCTTAGCACGGAACTGTGCCGTGCGGGCCGCTGTACATTATAATAAGCAAATAGAGAGGGAACAAAACTATGATTACTCGTCGTGATTTTCTGAAAGTTACCGGAGCTGCAGCTGCTGCAGCTGCCCTGACCGCATGCGGCGGTTCTTCTTCCACCGCATCTTCTGCTGCTTCCGGCACTGCTTCTTCCGCAGCTTCTTCTGCTGTGGCTAAGCTGGACAAGGTGAAGGTGGCTGTGCCCAACGACACCACCAACGAGGCACGCGCCCTGACCCTGCTGGAGAAGAACGGCTTCTTTAAGCTGAAGGCTGATGCAGGCCTGACCGCAACCGCAAAGGACATCGAGGAGAACCCTCTGAATGTTTCCGTCGATGAGGTCGAGGCTGCTCAGGTGCCCAACGTCCTGCAGGACGAGGACTACGCCGTCATCAACTCCAACTACGCCATCTCCGCTGGTCTGGACCCCATGACCGATGCTCTGGCAATGGAGGACGGCACCTCTGCTTACGTCAATATTCTGGTCTGCAAGGACGGCAATCAGGAAGAGCCGAAGATCAAGGCTCTGGCCGCTGCTCTGCAGAGCCAGAAGGTGAAGGACTTCATGGATGAAAACTACAAGGGCGCTGTGGTGTCCGTTGTGGAGAACCCCACCGACGGCTATGACTCCTCCATCGACTACGATGCACTGAACGGCGAGACCGTCAGCTGCGCTGCTACTCCGGCTCCTCACTGCGAGGTTCTGGAGATCTGCAAGGACATTCTGGCCGAAAAGGGCATCACGCTGGATATTCAGGAGTACGACGACTACATCATTCCCAACAACATCGTTGAGGACGGCCAGTGCGATACCAACTATTTCCAGCATCAGCCGTATCTGGACGACTTCAATGCAGAGCACGGCACCCATCTGGTGACGGTTGCCGGCATCCATGTGGAGCCTATGGGCATCTACGGCGGCAAGCAGGACAGTCTGGCACCGATCGAAGGCTAAGCAAACTCCCCCAGTCACCTTGCGGTGACAGCCCCCTCGGGGAGGGGGCCTTTGCTTGACCGTTCCGTTTCAGGCTCCCTCCATGAGGGAGCTGGCAAACCCGCAAGGGTTTGACTGAAGGAGTTTATTCAACAGCAAGGAGCAATTTCTGTGATCGAGATCAAACATCTTTCCAAGACCTTCCAGATGAAGGACGGCGCGGTGAATGCGCTGAAGGACATCAACCTCACCATCCCGGATGGTTCCATTTATGGCATCATCGGCATGTCCGGTGCGGGCAAATCCACGCTGGTGCGCTGCATCAACCTGCTGGAACGCCCCACCGAGGGCAGCGTTGTGATCGACGGCACCGCTATGGAGACTTTAAACGCAGCCCAGCTGCGTGAGCGCCGCCGCGATATCACCATGATCTTCCAGCAGTTCAATCTGCTGATGCAGCGCAGCTGCCTGAAGAACATCTGCTTCCCCATGGAGCTGGCCGGTGTGAAAAAGGCGGATGCCGAAAAGCGTGCCAGAGAGCTGCTGGAAGTGGTGGGCCTGCCCGATAAGGCCAACGCCTACCCGGCACAGCTGTCCGGCGGCCAGAAGCAGCGCATTGCCATTGCCCGCGCACTGGCAACGGATCCCAAAGTTCTGCTCTGCGATGAAGCCACCAGCGCACTGGAGCCCCAACACCACCCATGCTATCCTGACCCTGATCAAGGACATCAACAAGAAGCTGGGCATCACGGTGGTGGTCATCACCCATCAGATGAGCGTTGTGGAAGAGATCTGCGATCACGTTGCCATTCTGGACGGCGGCGTTGTGGTGGAGGAAGGCTCCGTGCAGGAGATCTTCTCGAACCCCAAAACGCCCGCAGCAAAGCGTCTGGTGGCACCCAACGGCGGCAGCGCCGCACGGGATCTGTCCAGCTTTGCACCGGACGACCATGTGGTGCGCGTCACCTTCAACGGTTCGTCCACGGCAAAGCCGCTGGTGGCAAGCCTTGCTGCAGAAAAAGGCATTCTGGTGTCGGTGCTCAGCGCCGACACCCGCGATCTGAGCGGCCAGTGCTACGGCTCCATGCTGCTCAAGCTGCCCACTGATGTGGAGCAGGCAAAGCAGGCTGCGGCCTATATGCGCGCCCAGCCCGGCATTACGGTAGAGGAGGTGACCGGCGAATGAGTATTGCAGATTACGGTTTTGCCATCTGGGAGACCTTTTACGTGACGGTCCTTTCCACCGCGTTTGCGCTGGTGCTGGGCCTGCCGCTGGGTGTGCTGCTGGTGGCCGGTGATAAGGACGGCATTCTGCCGCTGCCCGGCTGGCTGATGCACATTCTCAACATCGTTATCAACATCCTGCGCAGTGTTCCGTTCCTGATCCTGATGATCTGTGTATTCCCGCTTACCCGTGCCATCGTGGGTACCACAGTGGGTACCAAAGCCACCATCGTTCCGCTGGTGGTGGCAGCCTTCCCGTTCGTGGCACGTCTGGTGGAAACCAGTCTGCGCGAGCTGGACGAGGGCGTGGTGGAAGCGGCCCAGAGCATGGGCGCAACGCCGTTCCAGATCATTACCAAGGTGATGATCCCGGAATGCCTGCCCGGCCTGATCTCCAGCATGACCACCGCACTGACCACCATTCTGGGCTACTCGGCCATGTCCGGTGTCATTGGCGGCGGCGGTCTGGGCAAGATCGCTTTGTCCTACGGCTATTACCGCTACCAGACCGACATCATGATCGTGTGTGTCATTTTGCTGGTGCTGATGGTTCAGGTGTTCCAGACTTTGGGCACTGCTTGGGCCACCAGAAGCGATAAGCGGCTGCGGAAGTAACTCCTTCAGTCGCACTTCGCGCGCCAGCTCCCCCGGAGAGGGAGCCTCTGGCGAAGAGGAAAACTTTCCGGTATTGCCAAAGCCGAAAGGCTTTGACGGAAGGAGTCCTCTCCTCATTTTGCCCCCGAACGGGAACTAAAATTTAACGTTTCAAATTCCCCGCCGGAGGCTGCTGCACTCCTGCGGGGAATTGTGCTATATGGACAAACCCAGTAAAGGAGTATGTAGTATGAATCGTGATACTATCTGCGTGCAGGGCGGTTACACCCCCGGCAACGGCGAACCCCGCCAGATCCCCATTATCCAGTCCACCACCTTCAAGTATGCCACCAGCGAGGACATGGGCAAGCTGTTCGATCTGGAAGCTGACGGCTACTTCTATTCCCGTCTGCAGAACCCCACCTGCGACCTTGTGGCTAAGAAGATCTGCGAGCTGGAAGGCGGCACGGCCGCAATGCTGACCAGCAGCGGTCAGGCTGCAAACTTCTTTGCCCTGTTCAACCTCTGCGAAGCAGGCGACCACATCGTGGCATCCAGTACCATCTACGGCGGCACCTTCAACCTGATCTCCGTCACCATGAAGAAGATGGGAATCGATGCCACCTTTGTGGACCCGCTGTGCACCGAGGAAGAATTGAACGCCGCATTCCAGCCCAACACCAAGGTGGTGTTCGGCGAGACCATCGCAAACCCGGCCCTGACCGTGCTGGACATTGAGAAGTTTGCCAAGGCTGCTCACGCCCACGGTGTGCCGCTGATCGTGGACAACACCTTCCCCACGCCGGTCAACTGCCGCCCCTTTGAGTGGGGCGCGGATATCGTGACCCACTCCACCACCAAGTATATGGACGGCCACGGCGCAGTGCTGGGCGGTGCCATCGTGGACGGCGGCAAGTTCGACTGGATGGCCCACGCTGAGAAGTTCCCCGGCCTGTGCACCCCGGACGACAGCTACCACGGCATCACCTACGCCGAGCGTTTCGGCAAAGAGGGGGCCTTTATCACCAAGGCTACCGCGCAGCTGATGCGTGACTTTGGCTCCATGCAGTCGCCCATGAACGCCTACATGCTGAACCTCGGTCTGGAAAGCCTGCATGTGCGGATGCAGCGCCACTGCGCCAACGGCATGGCCGTGGCAGAGTTCCTTGAAAGCCATCCCAAGGTGGCCTACGTGAACTACTGCGGCCTGGAGTCCAGCCCGTACCATGCACTGGCGGAGAAGTATCTGCCGAATGGCAGCTGCGGCGTGGTCAGCTTTGGTCTGGCCGGCGGCCGTGAGGCTGCAAGCATCTTTATGAAGAACCTGAAGCTGGCAGCCATCGAGACCCATGTGGCCGATGCCCGCACCTGTTGCCTGAACCCTGCATCCAGCACCCACCGCCAGATGAACGATGAGCAGCTGAAAGCCGCCGGTGTGCCCGCAGAGCTGGTGCGCATGAGCTGCGGTCTGGAAAGCAGCGAAGACCTTATCGCAGATATTGCGCAGGCGCTGGATAAAATCTAAAAGGTGAGTTCAGCAGCATCTATCGGTTCCGGCCCTTCTCGTAAAAACGCGTTTGGAGCGCCCCGCAGCGGCGCGACAAACGCAAAATATGAAAAAATAAATTCCGCTGAAGATAGCCAGAGCGTCAGCGGAGGCTATTCTAAATCGTTAGGAGTACGAACTATGCCGCTGATCATCCCCAAGACCCTGCCTGCTTACGATGCCCTCTACAACGAAAATATCTTCGTCATGCATCGTGAGCGCGCCCTTGCCCAGCACATCCGCCCGCTGGAGATCCTGATCCTGAACCTGATGCCCACCAAGATCACCACCGAGACCCAGATCGCCCGTCTGCTGGCAAATACCCCGCTGCAGGTGCACATGACCCTGCTGCAGACGGCCAGCCATGCGGCGACCCACGTTTCGGCAGCACACCTCGAATCGTTCTATAAGAACTTCAACGAGGTGAAGAACAACCGTTACGACGGCATGATCATCACCGGCGCACCGGTGGAGACCATGGACTTTGAGCAGGTGGATTACTGGCCGGAGCTGTGCGAGATCATGGACTTCAGCGAGACGAATGTCTACTCCACCCTGCATGTGTGCTGGGGTGCACAGGCTGGCCTGTACTACCACTACGGCGTGCACAAGCAGCTGCTGCCGGAAAAGATGTTCGGCGTGTTCGAGCACCGGGTCACCCGCCCGTCGAACCCTTTGGTGCGCGGCTTTGACGAGGTGTTCTATGCGCCCCACAGCCGCCACACCGGCATCAGCCGCGAGGATGTGGACAACTGCAAGGCTCTGCGCATCCTTGCCGAGAGCGATGCGGCCGGGCCCTTCCTTATGAGCACCGAGAACGGACGACAGATCTTTGTCACCGGCCACCCGGAATATGACAAATACACGCTGGATTCAGAGTACCGCCGCGATGTGGACAAGGGCCTGCCCATCCATGTGCCGGTGAATTACTACCCGGACGATGACCCGTCCAAGCCGCCGCTGTTCCGCTGGCGTGCCCACGCCCACCTGCTGTATGAGAACTGGCTGAACTACTATGTCTACCAGAACACCCCCTATGATCTGGGCGAGATCCAGCGCGTGAAGCACGAATAAATGCACAAAAACCGGTATTGCGTCAAAATTGCGCGATACCGGTTTTTGTGCTATACTGTTCCTGCGGCCCTTCTCCATTCCCCTAACCGCGGAAAGGAGGTGAACCCCTTGGAAACTCTCTCTACATTTATCCAAACCGTTGCCGCGCAGGTAGTTGCCTACTATCTGTGCACATGGATCGACGGTAAGATCGGCAAGGGCAGCAAACACTAAAAGAAGCCCCCGGTACTGACACTACCGGGGGCTTCGTGTTTCGGCATGAACCCGATGGATTCAATCTCTCTACATTGCCTATCTTTAGTATAGGCAGTTTTGGGCAAAAGTCAAGCGATGAAATGTAAATTATTTTTTACGCCTTACCGGCTTTTTCTTGCGCACGCTGTAGCCAAAGGTGCCCTAGCTTTTTGCCCAGTGCCAGATATTCGCCGTGGCTGTAGACGATGAGCTTTGCCTTTTCGAGACACAGCTTGCCGTTTTCGTCCAGCAGGCTTTCGTCCACATCACAGGCCACAACTTCGGCAAGGAACAGGTCGTGGCTGCCCAGCGGGATCACCTGAGTTACCTTGCATTCCAGATTGACCGGGCTTTCTTCCAGAATGGGGCAGTCGGTCAGCACGCTGCCGGGGGCAGAATGCAGGCCGCAGGCGGCGAAATTTATCCACATCACGGCCGCTTTTCACGCCGCACCAGTCCACCGAACGCACCAGCGCTTCAGTGGGCAGATTGATGGCAAACTGTCCGCTTTCCTGAATGAGGTGGTGGCTGTAGCGCTCCGGCCGAACGCTGATGGACACCATGCTGGGCTGGGTGCAGATGGTGCCCGTCCAGCCGATGGTGATGAGATTGGGCTTTTCCAGCCCGCCGCAGGACACCAGTACCGGCGGTTCCGGGTTCAGCAGGGTGCTGCCGCGCCAGCTCTGTTTGCTCATCCGTGATACTTCCTTTCGTAGGGTGCCCAGGTGCGCTCGCTGATGATGTAGCGCGGGCGGGCTTTCGTCTCCATATAAATTTTGCCGATATACTCGCCGATCACGCCTAAGCACACCAGCTGCACGCCGCTCATGAAGCAGACGATGCACACGATGGAGGCCCAGCCGGCCACGCTGCTGCCCATGGCGGCACACACGATGGCCCAGATGACTCCGATAAAGCCGACCAGGCTCACGGCGATGCCCGCCCCGGTAATGATGCGGATAGGCTTGTTGGAAAGGCTGGTGATGCCGTCAAAGGCAAGGGCCAGCATCTTGCTCAGCGGATAGTGGCTCTCACCGGCAAGGCGCTCATGGCGCTCGTAGGTGACAACATCGCTCCGGAAGCCCACTAGAGGCACCATGCCGCGCAGGAAAATGTTCACTTCCCTGTAGTCGGCAAAGCTTTCCAGCACACGGGTGCTGATGAGGCGGTAGTCTGCGTGGTTGAACACGATGTCTGCGCCCAGAGCGTTCATCACATGGTAAAAGCCCTCGGCGGTGAAGCGCTTGAAGAAGGTGTCTGTATCGCGGCGGCTGCGCACGCCGTAGACCACCTCGGCACCGTCCAGATACTTTTTCAACCATCTCGTCCATGGCGTTGATGTCGTCCTGACCATCGCAGTCGATGGAAATGGTAACATCACAGGTGCCGCTGTGCAGTGCCTCCATCAAGCCTGCCAGCACGGCGTTCTGGTGGCCGCGGTTGCGGCTCTGGGAAATGCCGATGTAGTGCTCGTCCTGTGCGGCAAAACTCTGGATCAGTTCCCATGTCTTGTCTTTGGAGCCGTCGTTCACGAACAGCACCCGGCTCTTCTCGCTCACAAGGCCCTGTGCGGCAAGGCCGCTGATCTTTTCCAGAAACAGGGGAGCTGTAATGGGCAGCACCTGCTCCTCGTTGTAGCAGGGGATCACGATCCATAAAATCGGTTTTGACATATTTAAAAATACTCCTATATTAAAAATAACAAGATGATGCCGCTGACGGTTACGGCCTTCCAGTGAAAAGAGTTTTAGAAAATTCGCAGATTTTCTAAACTCAAATATAAAATAAAATTTCAGCTGAATACAGCCAAAGCGCACGCGGCGGCTATTCAAATGGTCGCTGCACCATCTGCTTCAACACCTCAGGCTCCAGCAGCTTGAAGCTGCTCTTGTAGGTGTCCAGCAGGCCGTCCCGCTGCATCTGGCTCAGCTCACGGCTGAGGGCGCTGCGGTCGCAGTTCAGGTAATCTGCCAGCTGGATGCGGGAGAACGGGATGCTGAAGGTCAGGCTGCCAGCCCGCTCGGCTTCACTGAGCAGATAGGCGCACACTTTGGCCCGCAGGCTTTTGAGCACCAGCAGGTCGATGCGGCGGGAGAGGGAAAAATATTTATCGCTGATGGTGCGCACCAGATTGCGCAATGTCTGCTGGTGCGCCGGACTGCCATCCGAAAGCAGCAGCCGCTCGTAGGGGATCAGCAGCACCTCGCAGGGCACCGAAGCCATCACCGTGACCGGGCTTGCCAGACTGGAACCGCTCAGCACATCGCCGAACACGCCGCCCGGTTCCATGTGGGTGATGGGAATGCGCGCACCCTGCGGCCCGGGA
>ENA-OPYU01001041-OPYU01001041.1-human-gut-metagenome-genome-assembly--contig:-NODE-1041-length-10025-cov-6.125480_pt1 | contig 10025 bp, 11 predicted proteins | sample MGYA00242637_ERZ504482 | MGnify/ENA primary metagenome ERZ504482 (study PRJEB26092, sample SAMD00036237) | human gut metagenome | host: Homo sapiens | study: EMG produced TPA metagenomics assembly of...
CTTTTTATATTGTTCTTTGTTCTCCGTTATGAAAAGTTCATTTATTTTCTTATTTAACTCATAAGCTTTGATCTACTTTGACTTCGATTTCATCCACATCTTCCACACGTATCATTTTTACAATTTCCTGATTCTTTTTATCTTTCAGAGAAATTTTCAGCCACTCTTCATCACAGTCCATCACATGACATTCAAACTCTGTTTTTTCCAGCAAAATTGATTCCTTTTTCACTTGAAATTTTGCAATCTCTTCCCACTAATTCTTCAATCAGTTTTGACATGATACTTTCTCTGCACCTTTCTTTTTCTAACTTTTTTACTTTCCTTTCAAGCTTTTTCACTTTATCAGGATACGACATATAACACAGCATTATAATAAATGCCAACACACCCAAATATTCCATATTGCCACCTTACTTCGCCACCGGCAAAAATGGTGCCAGCACTCCTGCCACATTCGAAATCGGCATCGTCTGCAGCCAGATATGTCCCGGTCCACTGATGACCGTATTGAACACGCCTTCTCCGCCGAACAGCATATTCTTCACACCCGGCACGCTCTGAATCTCCATGCTGCAGGTCGCATCCATTGCAGCCAGATATCCGGTATCCACCACGATCTGCTGCCCCGGCTGCAGCTCATACTCTACCACATGACCGTCAAATTCCAGAAATGCCATACCGCGTCCGGAAAGCTTCTGCATGATAAATCCCTCTCCGCCGAAAATTCCGGAACCGATCCGCTTCTGGAAGAAGATCGACAGATCCACGCCAGCTTCTGCTGCCAGAAAACCAGACTTCTGTACTACAATTTCCCGTCCAGGCGCAACCTCATGTGCAACGATCTTTCCCGGAAAGCTGGATGCAAATGCAATCATTCCGTGACCGCCCTTTGCAGTATACGTGTTCTGGAAAATCGACTCTCCGGAAAACATCCTTCCGAATGCTTTGCCGATCCCGCCGTTGGTACTCGTCTCCATCTTCATATTCGGGGACATCCAGCTCATGGCTCCCTTCTCTGTGATCATCGTTTCTCCTTCTTCTAAAGTACAGATCACTGCCGGTAATGTTTCTCCTACGATTTCATATCTCATACGCATTCTCCTTATAGAATTGTATTATATTGTTAGTACAATTATAAACATTTTTCTTTGCTCTGTCAATCTGTGATTTATAACATTCTCGCGACTGAAATGAAAAAAATCAAGCAATCCCGCTGCAAATAAAAACAAAGATCCAAGAATCAGACCGATCACCAGCCCCGGTTTTCCTGACGGGAATAATTTCGTGCGATACCCCGGTGTTTTTGCATGAAGAAGATAATTTCCGATATAGATTGCCCCGGGAGCCGCAGAAGCCATCATCAGGTACATCCCCACTGCCGGAAGCATATCCTGAGTCCCCTGCGCAAGTGTCTGTGCCTCCATATACAGTTCCATCCTGGAATACACTCCCTGCATGGCATAAAGTAAAATGACAGGAAGTGCATTGTTAATAAAATGAAACAGCATGTTATAACACATATTTCCGGTTTCCCACAACAGATATCCCATCATCACCCCACCGATCGCTGTCGGAAAAAATCGAAAAACATCTCCGTGGAACATCCCAAAAATGCAGCCACTGATCAACAGTACTGCCCATTTTCCAAGCCTTCCTCTCAGACTGCTGACAAATGTTCCCCGAAACAGAACCTCTTCACAGATTGCCGGTGAAATTGCTACTGTAACAAAGGACAGCAGAAACGGACCTGCGGCAATGGACGATGACAGCCCGTCATTGACCTCCAGAATCTGCTCGGGGAAAAACAGACTCAAGATCAAAAGCAGTACCATTTCACACAAAAACGTCCCTACCCAGATCAGAATTGTGCCTGCAATCCCTGAAAAATGAGGTTTCTTAAGCGGAAACACCTCCCGCAGATCCCCCTGGAACAAAAGGACAGCCCCCACTGCCACCCCAAACAGAAGAAGCTCTCCGAGCAAACTTCCATACATGCCAAACGGGGACAGCAATATCGGCGCTGCCACAAACAAAATAACCGCAGAGACCAGCAGGGTGAGTACACCCTGCCAGATCTTCAGCGGTTTTTTCACTTTACATTTCTGTTTCATTTTCTCCATCCGGTACCTCCTGTCTCTTTGGAAACACAATTTCTGCTTTAAACAAATCTGCTTCCGTGGAGATCTGCAGAGTGCCGTGCTGTAATTCTACAAAGCTCTTTACAATCGCCAGACCAAGTCCGCTTCCCTCGGTATTTCTCGAAACATCCCCTCTTACAAAACGGTCTGTAATTTCATCTGTATTGAAATTCAGTTCCGCAGAAGACACATTCTTCATTGAGATCCGCACATCCTGTTCTGTCTCTTTCATATCAATATACACACGCGTATGCGGCATTGCATACTTCGTGATATTTACGATCATATTCTCGAAAATACGATATGTTTTCTGGCTGTCCAGCCATAATACGATCTTATGTTCCGGCAGATTCCACTTCATTTCCAGATTTGCCTTTCTGATATTACTATCATACTCCAAACCTACCTGTTTTAGCAAATCTACAATGTCAATTTTCATATAATGAAGTGTTACCGTTCTGCTGGTTGCCTTACTGATCTCAAACAGATCCTCAATCAGCACTTTCAGGCGCAAAGACTTTCTCTCCAGAACTCCGATGTATTCTTTTCTCTTTTCCTCATCTGTCTCATTTTTTACCAAATCCACATACGTGATGATCGCTGTCAGTGGTGTCTTTAAATCATGGGAAACATTGGTGATCAGATCTGTCTTCATCCGTTCACTCTTGACTTCCTCACTGACTGCTTTTTTAAATCCCGTCTGAATGCGTTTCAGTTCATTCTGAACCGGCGCGAAAATTCCCACATCTCCTGTAATCGGGAAATCCAGATTCCCTTCCGCCAGCTGATTGGTCGATTTTAAAATACCCTGGTACTGTTCCTGCACCTTGTTGAGGTACTTTCTCAGGAAAATAAACAATCCGACGGAATAAATGATCAACACCCAGATTCCATACATCCAGAACATACTGATCACAAAGATCACCGCAAAGTTAAGCAAGACGATCCGTAAAATAGTTTTGTTGGTATTATCCCGGAAGTCGATATGCAGCAACGCTTCATATTGATGGCGGCAGAATGCTTTGAATGTTCTCCAGCATCCGAGAACAAGTTTTTTGATCTTCTCTGTCATGCTGTTCCCTCCATTCTTCAACCACAATAAAAACTTCACACACAAGGACCTTTCTCTTAAGTACGATTTCTTCAGTACAAAAATCTCTCTGACACATCCCGCCAGCCAGTACACCACTGTAAAATACACAAACCAGATCACTGCATTCGCTGCCAGAGAAATGGCATCATTCAGATTTTCTCCATAGCTTGCAGAAAAGATCTGAATAAACTTGTGACTGCATGTATTCCATATCATGATCGCCAGTGCACGGACACACGCCATCAGACAAAGACCAATGATAAATGCAATTTCCAGCGGACATCTTCTGGGATCCACTATAGCGTCCTTTTCCAGCGCCCGCTTCTTATACTGAGGAATCAAAAACGCTGCTGCTGCACTGAATGTTGTAAAAAGCAGAATAGCCCAGTTAAAGGACGACTGCTGCATCAGTTCATCTACATACATATATGCATACGCATCGTTCGATGTCTCATACTGCTCCAGATAAGCCGACAGATTCTGTTCTGTCATCGCATATATGATGTCTACCTCCGACGGAGTCGAAATATAAGACACCGCTTCCGAATAAACGCTGTTGTCATACAGCCATTGCTCTGCCGTAAACTGGAGTTTTTTTTCATATACTGTTCCGCCCACCTGAATATCGAAAATATCTCCGTCAAAATCAAACGAAAAACGGACGCACAGTGCATACGTGTCACTGTCAAACTCTTCCGGCAATTTCTTGGCAGATTCATCAGAGGTCAGCATTGCCGTTCCGGATTCATCAAAAATTCCATATTTCATGTACTTTTTCATCAATCCGAAACGACTGTTTCCATACTCTTCTATCACCTCGGAAGACTCCGTCTCATTCGAGATTTCATTATATAACAGATAATTTCCGTACAGAATCGGATCCAGCATATCCAGCATCTGCTCTTCTTTTCTCATCTCTTTTGATCCTGATCCGTTATATAAGAAGAAAACGACGGATAAAAAGCAGCATTCCTACAGATGAGATCAACAGTACAATGACTGTCAGAAGATTTCCTCTTTTATTGTTGTTTTTCAATTTTGTATCCAACGCCCCACACCACCTTTAAGTATTTTGGATTTTTCGGATCCAGTTCAATTTTTTCCCGGATATTCCGCACATGCACCATGATCGTATCCGTATTGATCGCCTTTTCCTGCCATACCCGCTCATAAATTTCCTCGGCAGAAAATACTCTCCCCGGATTCTTGGCAAGAAGAAGCAGAATTTTATATTCAATCGGTGTCAGCTTCACCGGTTTTCCGTCAATTGACACTTCCACAGTGTCCTCATTGATCTCCAGGCCGCCGATCACATGCACATTTTCACGAACTTCCAGCTTTTCCATAAATCTTCTGTATCTGCGAAGCTGGGAATTGACTCTCGCCATCAGTTCCATCGGCGTAAACGGTTTTGTAACATAATCATCTGCACCGATGTTCAGTCCCATGATCTTATCTACTTCCTCGGATTTTGCCGATAACATAATCACCGGAAAATCATATTTTTCTCTCAGCTTCATCGTCATCCGGATTCCATCCATTCTCGGCATCATAATATCCACGATCGCCAGATGGATATCCTCTTTTTCCATGACTTCCAGTCCTTCAATCCCATCTGCAGCCAGAAATACTTCGTAGCCCTGACTCTGCAGATAGATCTTAACACCCTCTCTGATTTCTTTATCATCTTCCACAACCAAAATGTGATTCATTTCCATCTCTCATCTGTCTCCTTTTTTCATCATTTTATGCAGTCACGCATCTTTTAACAGTATACCACATTCTGAGGTTTGTGCCCTTGTCGGAAGGTCAGGAATTTGTTTTTTATTAACTTCTCCATAATCGTGAACTGCGACGCTGATTTTCGAAAACGGAAGTGGAATCGCATAGTGGTCCCATCTCCAGAACAGCCGAAGACATCCATGATAGGAAACTGAAATTCCCACAAAAGACTCCTGTGCCTGCTCTGCCAGATAAAATGCCAGCTTTTTCGGCTCATGCCTTGGTCCCAGCGGTCCGTCCAGCGCCACCGCAATGGAACGCGTCTGCTCATAAGAATCCTGTAGAATTTTTTTCCAGTGCTCCAAACGCCGCAAATCCGTCGGGAACACGCAGGGCATGACCGCCGCATGCCTGCAGCATATGTTCAATATAATCCCCTCTTGTGTCTGCTGTCACAATGACATCTACCGGACTGGTTTTCCCGGATAACTCCTCCAACACCAGATTCATCAAAAAACTGTCCTCATGCCAGAATCCAAACACCTGATTTCCTGTCACAAATTGGATTTCCTGCCATTCGATCGCAACCGTCTTTTTAAGAAGTTTTAAATAACCGGAGAACAGATACTGCAGAATGTTCTTTCCCACTTTTTGTATGCTCCTCATATCTCATTTCCTCTTTTCTTTCCATACACTGACGATATAATGTTTCTGCATGTGCAGCCAGCCTTGATGCCCGATAGCCTTCTGCGGTCTTTCGTGCCTCCATGCAAACCTGTCTGTAATCCGGACTCTGGATCAGCTCTGCCGCCTTATCGCTCCAGATTTCCACATCCTCTTCTGTCATATACCCGTTGATTCCATTTTTTACAACATCTTCCACGCCACTCGCCCGAACTGCCACAATCGGATTGCCTGCTGCCATAGCTTCTTCCAGAACAATCCCCTGTGTCTCTGATTTCGATGCGAACAAAAACAGCTCACTTGCATACAGATATTGCTTTACATCCTCATTCGATATATTTCCCAGAAAGACCACGGTATCGGACAATCCCATCTGTTCTGCCAGTACTTCCAGTTCCTTCCTCATACTTCCCTCACCCAGAAGCAGCACACGAAACGAAAATGGCAGCTTCTCTTTCAAACACCGGATTCCATTCAGGAGAAATATCGGATTTTTTTCTTCCTCCAGCCTTGAGACGGAACAGAATAAATGTCCGTTTTTCTCTTCCCCAAGATATTGTCTGCGGATCGTTTTTGTCTTCTCTTCATCCTCAATATAAAACCTGTCATCCAACCCGGTCGGCAGCACTGCCATGGAAACCTCCGTACCGTTTTCTCGGATCCGGTTCTGCATTCCAGGTGTCGGCGCAAAGATCAGATCACATTCATTCGTAAACCATTTCATATATCCCGGGATCACGGTGTCTTTGGCAAACCGGATCAGCTTTTTTCTCCACATCCCTGCCTGCTCTTCTCTGAAAAACGGAATATAATGCAGGTAGTCTTCATACCGTGTGTGATACGTATAAATAACCGGGATCTGATACTTCCGTCCAAGATACAATGCCTGCGTTCCCACAAACATCGGCTGATGCACATGAATACAGTCAAACTCGTGTTCCTTAAATCCTTTCCAGATTTCTCTGCTGACCAGCTTCGGATATACCATGCCGTTTTCCATCTTCTGACGCGTCACCTGAAACCGGATGACATCGTCCTCTTCCACCTGCCCGTAGCGTGGATCAAATCCATAATCCGGTGCGAAGACCGTCACCTTGTGTCCCTGTTTTCTCAATTCTTTTGCCAGCCGCTCCACGGAAATCGGAACTCCGCCGACAAACGGCTTATAGTTATTTGTAAGCATCGCAATCTTCATGACGTTTCCCCCTCTTCTATGCCAAAACACGAATGGCTGCTTCTCCAAAGAAATATCCGGCTCCTACAAACACCAGATTCCAGATCAGAATCCCCAGACAGGAACTGATGGTATATTTCACAAAATCCATTTTTACCATCCCTGCCGGAATCGAAATGATCGTACGCACCATCGGAAGCAGTTTACTCACAAACACTCCCACACTTCCCTTTTCCCGAAGCATGTCGATCTTACTCTCCACTGCTTCCTTTTGTTTCGGAAATTTCCTGAAATAAAAGCCCAGCACCTTATCTCCGCCTGCTCTTCCCAGCCAATACAACGCCCAGCTTCCTGTCAGTCCGGCCGCCACCGTCAGTACCATGACCAGCGGAAAACTGATTTCACCCTGAGATGCCCAGATCCCGGAAAGCGGCATGATCACCCCCGCCGGAAATCCCGGAAGATTCAGATATTCCAAAAGCACGATCAGAAAGATGAAAAATGCTCCATATTCAAGAAAATAATTTGTCAATGTCTGGATACTCATAGAAAACGGCCTCCCTTACTTTTGTATTTATCTTAAAATACAAAAATAAAGGAGACCGTTATAAGATTCAAAAGAATTTCTTAAGGATGTTTAAGAATTTTGGAAATCCGATTCCAGAAGATCTATCACATCATATAAAGTGTCAAACCTGCGCCATACTAATTCTAAAACCGCTTCATCCGGCTCTACCAGATCCGGAATCATCACCGGACGCATCCCTGCAGCTGCTGCCGAGCGAATCCCGGACGGTGCATCTTCCAGCGCGATTGCAAACTCAGGCAAAACCTGAATGGAAGCACAGGCTTTCAGGTAAATCTCGGGATCCGGCTTCCCCGCCGATACCATATTTCCATAAACAGCGCCGTCGAAATAATCAAACAGTCCATATTTCTTTAACAGCAGCTGTGCATGAAGCTCTCTGGAAGAAGTCGCCAGTGCCAGCCGATAGCCATGCTCTTTTGCATACTTTAAAAGCGCCTCTGCCCCGGGCTTTCTGTCTACCCCGTCTTCTTCCATGATCCGATGATAGATCCGACGGGTATTCTCCGTGAACTCTTCCATCGGAAAATCCGGCGATACATGCTCCTTAAAATACTCCTCTCTTCTCACTACATTGAAACCAATGGTATGATAAATATGGTCACCGAACCGTTCTCCGAATCCCATCTGCCTTCCGACTTCATTCCACGATTTCTGTACGACTCTCTCGGAATCAAAGAGAAGCCCGTCCATATCAAATACTAGTCCTTTAATCGGCTGCTCACTCATCTGACTGTCCTGCCGTCCTTTCTGTTCCCTACTGTTCTCTGAACACAACACTTCCGTCTGCAGCATTCATCTTTTCAATGATTGCCAGAGACTCCAGCTGGAATCCAAGGTTACGGATGATCCGTCCACCTGACTGAAATCCCTTCTCAATCACAATCCCGATTCCTTCTACAGAAGCTCCGGCTGACTGTACAATCTGAATCAGTCCCTGCAGCGCACATCCGTTGGCAAGGAAATCATCAATGATCAGAACCTTGTCTTCCGGGTTAAGGAATTTCTTTGCAACGATCACATTGTTTTTTCACACTTATGTGTGAACGATTCTACCTCTGCCACAAGCATCTCCCCTTCCAGATTGATGCTCTGAAGATTTTTTTTGGCAAATACGACCGGCACATGAAATGCTGCGCCGCAATACATGCGATCCCGATTCCGGATGCTTCGATTGTCAGGATTTTGTTAATCTCTTTTCCTTCAAAACGCTTCTTGAATTCGCGTCCGATCTCATTGAACAGATCAATGTCCATCTGATGGTTCAAAAAGCTGTCCACCTTCAGTACATTCCCCTCTTTGATAATCCCGTCTTTTAAAATTCGTTCTTCTAAAAAATTCATCTTCTGCTTCTCCCAATCACTTTTTGATTTTGTTCCCCATTATACCTGTTTTTTCTCTGAAAAACAACAAGTTTTATATGGCTTATATCTTCTCCGCTTTTTCCGATGTCTCGATATCCTCAAAAACCAGAAATACCCTTCTTAAAAGCAGCGAATTAAGCCACACTATCAAAGAAACACCAAGTAACAGCCAGACCAGAAAACCTAACATCAACGTGCGCACTGTCAGAAATGTCACAACTACCGGTACTACTGTAATGACCAGCATCAAAAGTGTATATGGCATTTTTGCAACCGTAAGGATCAATGCATTTTTCAATGTGTTCTTGATCCGATTTTCATATCTTGCCTGCAACGCAAATCCATAGATCCCCATGCTGATCAGCAGGATAGTCATGAAGATCAAAAATACCTGCATCACAGTCCTGATGGACGGACTCATCATACGAAGCAGCATAAAGTCGACTACAATCACGATCCCAAACACAAGATACAAAAGCCACATCAGTGTGCTTTGTCTGAAATTCTCCTTAAATGCTTTTAAGAACCCTTTTACTATGTAGCCCTCTTCATTCTTTACCAGCTTCAGCATGACCGAATACATTGCTGTCGTGGAAGCTCCAATCGTAATGATGGGAATGGAACATACGATCCACAAAAGATTTAAAAACATAAAATCTGCTACTTTCCCTAAAAAACGTGTTACCCCATTGTCTATCCAGTTCATTTTTCTGCTCTCTTTTCTATTATTTTTCTACTATTATAACATGCCATTCTATGGCATGAAACACTTCTTTCCGAAAAATGTAGAAAAACCTCCGGGAAGCGAAAGTAACTGCCATCTTCTCTGCCCTTGTTATATATTTCTATACAAAAAACACAATAAAAATCTGATTATCCGCTAAAACACAGTATCTATCAGCATTTTCAAGGAAATAAACACATCAATTTACTACTTATTTACTACTAACGAATGAGCCTTGATACGCAAGTTTTCCTAGATATGCAAAGATATGGTACAGCACATCAGTATTGAAACAAGAAAAAATTGAATAACTTATAGACTATGGAACGCCTAACATGACGTTCCTTTTCTATTTTCAGCCGTTCTTATTGGACGGCTATTTTATTACCCGAATGAAAGGAGCATTAGATTTATGAAAAAGACATGGAAACGATTGTGTACGGGCTTCTTAGCTCTTGCAACTGTCGTTACTGCTTTACCGACTACACCCGTTCATGCAGAAAGCAAGCAATACTGGACGGAGTCAAAAGAGCGTGT
>ENA-OPYU01001042-OPYU01001042.1-human-gut-metagenome-genome-assembly--contig:-NODE-1042-length-10022-cov-3.799697_pt1 | contig 10022 bp, 14 predicted proteins | sample MGYA00242637_ERZ504482 | MGnify/ENA primary metagenome ERZ504482 (study PRJEB26092, sample SAMD00036237) | human gut metagenome | host: Homo sapiens | study: EMG produced TPA metagenomics assembly of...
CGATGAAGAATACGGCGGGCGCATCTCCCGGAGCGTCAGTCAGATGGAGCCGACGAACAAAACGGCATGGACCCGGCACGCATTGGACGGTACATCGACCGGTATTGTGGAGCAAAAAGAACCCGGCAGTCGTTTATGTTGCCGGTGCACAGTATAAATTCCTGAGCCTTTGTGCAAGCTCCTGCCTGCCGCAGCACGCGGAAAGATCGTGGGGAAAATATATGGGTAACAGGCGCATTGCTCCGCAAAGCTGCTATATCCGTATTTTGTGGACAACGAAGCAGAGTTGTTCTCCCCGGAGTCCGGCAAAAAAAGGCAAGCCCTCCTTCATAAATTACAGTAACCGCTTTATGATACTATGGGGAGGGGTCGGCATGCTTTTTATCTCTTCTGCCAAATTTTTTGCCACAAAGTTTCTGGTTTTGGCGCTTCATCTGGAAAGCGGCAGCTTTCCGCGGCCCTCTCTGCCCGGGAGGAAACCGAAGCCTTTTCCGCACTGCGTGCCGGTGACCCTGCCGCACGGGAAAAACTGATCCGGCACAATCTGCGTCTGGTGGCACACATCGTGAAAAAAAATACTACGCCCTGCCCGGCGGGCACGCTTTTCCACCTACGCCAGCCGGTGCATTGAAAATGAGATCCTCTCCCCAGCGCACTTTCAGATGGAAAAGAGAACCCACTCATTTTGCAAAGCAGCGCAAATGCGTCAAAATGGGTTTTCTGGGCTCAGGAAAGCGGTCACCATTTTTCTACTTCAAAAGGTATCATGTGAGGTATCCTGTCTAACCCCTCTCTACATCCTGCAGGTGCCGCTTGCCGGGCCGCACACCACTTCGGAAGCACAGGCGTTCTTTCATATGTACCACTCTTACGCCGACATCCCGAATCCATGGGACCGTCTGCGTTGGTGCCGCTACAGCCTTGGTCTGCTGCAGAAAGACGTTGCCGCCATGGTCGGCATGGAAGAATGGCTCTACCAGGACCTTGAAAGCGGCAATTTCCGCCGGAGCTTCTCCCCGGAGATTGCGGACAAGCTGGCTGCCTTCTATTCCATCCCGGTCAAAGACCTTCTGGATGACTACGCCCTGTTTTTCCACCGGGGCGGCGGAGACTTCCTCCGCAGATACCGGAGGCAAAGGGATGGAACCGTCAGCAGCTTGCCGACCATGCAAAGGTCAGCCGGACAAGCATCCGCTGCTGGGAAAGCGGACAAAAGACCATCAGTCAGAAGTGCTTTTGCCATCTGGTGGAAAACCTTGGTTCCGAGTTTTTCCATCTATGCTTCGCATGTGAGGTATGGTAAATTTTTTCACCGGTCAAACGAAAAAGCTCGTCTGCAAGCCACGATATGTGGCAGCGCAGACGGGCTTTCGTTATGGAATCATTCTGTTTCAATTATTCTGATATTCGCTCTGACTTACATGGCGTTCCGTAAAACACGCAGTCGTTCTTCAAACGTTGCTTTCCATGCCGGATGCTCGGAGAATACGGTGTGCTCCACCTGACGGACTTGGTTCAGTCCGATGTTCCGCACCGCTTCCACTGCAGCATCTTTTTGGCTCAGATGGCGTTTTCCCACGGTCAGACAGTTTGCGCCTTCTGGCGTGTCGTACTGCTGAAACGCCCGGTTGAAGTCCATCAGGTCATGCAGACGGATGGGCTGATTGGTTTCGTTGTCTACCAGCAGACCCCAATTTTCCCAATGACGGTCGGTATTGCCCACCAGATAATCCAGAATGTTCATCATATAGTAGCTGGGAGCATCCAACTCTAAGATCTTATCCAGCGTGTTCCAATCATGGTTCGTGCAGTAGACGTCATAGGCTGCATAGGTCACAAGACTGTATCGCTGAGATGTCATGATTTTGCTGATAGAAACCGGCTCATTTTCAAACATTCCCTGCTCATACAGTACCTGATGGCAGTCAAAGCACCGGCAGATTTTGCTTGCCAGCACTTCACGTTCTACCGCTTCCCTGCCACCATCCTTGTAAAGATAGAAGCCATCCTCTTTTCGCATCCACGCCTTGGGGTACAAGCCGCCCGTAGACAGGTCATTTGCCAGAAGATAGGCGTTTGTCACCGTCATTTGGTGCCCCCGCAGCGCAATATCCACAAGCGCATTGCTTAAGGAGTGTGCAAAAAGGTTGATATCCTCGAATCGAATCTTCTCGTTTTCTTCTTTCACCCAGAACACATCCAGCAAAGACAGACAATGGTAGGATAATGCAATCTGTGCTCGTTCCCTGTCCGTAACACTCTGAGATGCACCGATACTGTTCAGGATTTCCTTGGCGTAGGTGCGATCCAACGTCAACATCCGGGAGGCGCACCAATAGTAAAAGTTCGTTACATTATTGATGCGCTCGTCAAAATCATCCGATTCCACCAGAACCAGATCATAGGGCATGAAATCCTCGAGGCAGACCCTGCATTCCCCTGTCGTGCTGAGTTGTGCCACACAGCTTTCCCGGTGCATGATCTCGTAAAACATGGTTTTCATCCCTCCCTGCGTTCTGTGTCTTGCTCTGTATTTATATTACCTTCCTTTTTTCATGGAACACAAGAGCTTTACTTTTCAAAAAGCTTTTCTGCTGCTCCATCAGGACGGTTTCGATACGCTCTTTCAGCAAAAAAATGATTTTATTTTGTCAGCAAAATTCCAAAAACTTATGTAACACAAAAAGCCCACGCTCAACACTGCCTCTAAATCTGACCGTCTCTGGTCAGAGCAGAAAAGCATATGTTGAGCGTGGGGCTTTGTTTATCGGCTCGGCTGCCAGCCGGGCTTTTGGTGTTCTTTGGGTTTGTAAGTTCCTTTGGTAGTATCGATCACCGCCTGCAGCAATTCGAGCTTCTGCCATGTGGGGCAGTTCAGACGGTCGATTTTTTCGATCACATAGTTGGCGTGGGCGGTTGCGACCCGTTTTCCGAGTTCGTCCCATCCCTCTTTCGTTTTGGGGTAATGTATCATCACTTCAATGGGGGCACTCTTTCGCATGGCTCACTCACCTCCGATTACATCGCTATCACCTCATTTTTACGGGTTACTGGTTGTCCGCTATTCGCTGCGGTTTCCGCTCAGAACATTCAGAGCCAGACTGACCAGCAAAGCCATATCAATGCGGAGCATTTCAGCCTTGCTGGCATAGCCCATAAAGCGTTCGATGCGGGATTTATCGATCGTGAAGATCTGCTCCAGAAGAATCATGGACGGTTCTTCAAAGGCCGGGTTAGAATCCACCAGCACATGGGTGGGCTGTTTTTTCTTCTTTTCCGTCCGGGTGGTAACAGTTGCAACGATCAATGTAGGCGAATGACGGTTTCCAATGTTGTTCTGCAGAACTACCACAGGGCGTTTCCCGCCCTGTTCCGAGCCGATATGCGGCTCCATGTCTGCATAGTAGATGTCCCCTCTGAGATATCTCCAATTGTTCGGTAACATAAAAATCCCCGTGGAATGAAACGCCCTCATAGCCAAGAAGATTTACGAATCCTCTCAACTATGAGGGCATTGTTTTTATTCGTGCGGTTCCATGGTCAGATTATGCTGCAAAATTCAAGTGAGTCACTTTTTCTTTACCATTGAGCTTCTGATAACATCCAAAATGGTCCGATCCGCCGGAAACCACTTCACACCAGAAGCAGTCCATGGAAAGATGAAACGCCGGATAATCGTACTCGATTGTCCCAATTAAATCCCCCACGGTGATTTCCGTGTCCAGTTCTTCTTCGATTTCCCGCTTCAGAGCCTGCTGCGGGGTTTCGCCCGGCTCGATTTTGCCGCCCGGAAACTCCCACTGGCCTTTATAGTCGCCATACCCGCGGGCAGTGGCGTAGATTTTGCGCTTTTCCTGCATGGAGTCGCAGATCACAGCGGCCACAACACGAATCGTTTTCATAACGTTCCCCTTTTGGATTCATTATAATGGCCGACCGTCAGAAGTACCACCGACACGATAGAACACCCTGTTTCCTGCTTTTCTTGCAGTAAGCAGCCCCATCTCATGGAATTTCATCACAAACGTCCGAATGGTTGCATACGCAGCGTTTCGGAAATCCTTTTCCAGCTGCTTTGTGGTAAACTCCTCTGCACCATAAGCAGACAGAACATACTCCCAGAGCAGCCGTTCTTTTTCTGTGATTTTTCCTTCCGTAAGAGCAGTTTGATATACCTCAAGATCAGTTTTCGACGGGACTGCATCCACCTGCAGGCGGTTATAGACCTCATTGCAGAAGTAGAACAGAAAGGGAGTCACATCCGTATAGCCGGAAATCAGAGCATTTCTCTCCACGCGTTCGTAGGCTTTGTAATATGCGTCCCTGTTTTCAGCGATGTATCGGGAAAACGGCGTGAACAGTGCCGCAGGATAGCCCTGCTGAACAAGATACCAGAGGTGGAATAGCCGTGCAGTGCGTCCATTCCCGTCAAAATAGGGGTGGTAGTATGCAAAAGCAAAGTGCAGAATGGCAGCCTTATGCAGCTCATTGATGCCGTCATTGGCATTCGCAAAATCGACAAGACATTTCATGGCACCGGGAAGCCGCTCTGCCGGAAGTCCCGGTCTGGGTTCTTCACCGCCCACAACAAAAACCTCGCCATGCCGATAAAAGTGGTTTGGCAGTAATCGATCTTCATCCGGGAGATAATCCCCTGTGCTGATCTGATATAGGTAATGCAGATTCTCCTCGGTGATCGTATTCTGACGATTCGCGATAAACTCCAGTCCGCGCTTCATACCATAGATGCGGGCTTCTTGTTCATCACGAGGGGCATAACCATCGAGGATATAACGGATACTGCTGCGGGTCGAGCGGATACTTTCAATTTGAAAAGTAGCATAAATTTCCTCGGTCATCGCCGACAAACCGAAGTTTTGTCCACTGACAGGGACAGAGAGCAACTGCTTCATACCATTTGTTGAAATTTGCGCGAGGTTCGGCAGGTAAAACAGCTTATTTCCAGAAAAATCAGTCAACGGCAGAGGCTGCGCAAAGTTTTGCCGCAGCAATTCGGCAAATTCTTTGACGCTGACAGTCGAGTACTTGTATTCCATCCGATTGAGTTCAAACAAATGCTTATCTGAAAGCATTTTGGCAAACTGTGCCCCATCCATTCTGTCCACCTCGCAGTTGATACTTATTGATACTACATAGTATCAATATACCGATTCTTTATAAAAAAGTCAACCGAAACAGGCCGAACCAACTTTTTTCCATACTCCCCGTCAAAATTCTCGTGGTTCCGTCACGAATCACATCTCCATCGGCTTATTCCCCACTTCGTCCAGATACGCATTCAAAAATTCCGCTGCAAGGCTGTTGGGACGGATGTTTTCTCTGGCTTCCTGCGGGGTGAACCACTTGCAGCGGTCCACTTCGTGGTTGATATGCAGCGCCTTTGCGGTTCTGACGAAAGCCGTAAAGTTGCACATCAGCGTGTTGGACGGCTCAAAAAACTTGGTACGGTTGAACCGGAGGTGCTCTACTTCCAACCCGGTTTCTTCCCGGACTTCCCGCACCACGGCGTGTTCTTCTGCCTCACCGCGGTTCACATATCCAGCCACCAGAATATAAGAGGGCTTGCCGTACTGCTGGATAAGCAGAATTTTCCCGGTTTCCTCATGATGGCAGTTCCATGCGGCAGATCAACGCCGGGGATATTCTCGACATTGCTATGGCTGGCACCTCTGCCACCCTGCTGGCAAAGCGCTGGGAAAGCGTACTTCTGGTGAACGTGGACAATGAGACCCTCTCCCGCCTCATTGCCAACAAGGAGGCCATGGATGCTCTGATGAAGATCGAAGGCTTCCGCAGCCTGAACTCGGACATCGAAACCATCATCGCAAAGTCCGAAAAGGTGAAAAAGGCGAAGAAGGAAGGCACCAAAGACCTTACCCCGAAGCAGAAGAAGGAGCTTTCGGACGAGGAAAAAGAGTACAAGTCCAAGCGCAAGCAGATTCAGGAAAAACTCATCAAGTTCGCCACCCGCATTCCGGTGTTCATGTATCTGACGGACTACCGGGAGCGCTGCCTGAAGGATGTGATCACCCAGTTGGAGCCGGGCTTGTTCAAGAAGGTCACCGGTCTGTCGGTGAAGGACTTTGAGTTGCTGGTATCGCTGGGTGTATTCAACGATTCCCTGATGAACGATGCTGTGTACAAATTCAAGCGGTACGAAGATGCCAGTTTGAGCTACACCGGCATTAATCGTCACGATGGCGAGGATCGTGGCGGCTGGGATACGGTGCTCTCGGATGCCGACTACAACAAGATGTTTACCTTGCAGCAGGCATCTATGGAAGCCCCTGCGCCCGCTCCGGATGACCTGCCCGCAAAGCCCTATTTCACCCCGGACGAGGACGAGCCGAAACCGGCTCCTGCAAAGAAGCCTGCGCCACAGCCCGCAAAGCCCATCATCAGCTATGGCGGTTTTACGCCCAAAACCAACACGGCGCAAAACACGCAGGCTTCCGGCAGCAAAATCCACAAACCGAGCAACAGCTATACACCTTGCCCGGTTTCCGGTACCCCCGGCAACTTTACACCCCGCCCGGTGAGTTCGAGTGGCAGCATTGGAGCTGTAAAGCCGAGCTTTGGTCTGAACAGCCATCCAGCCCGATATGGTCACGGTACGCTTTGGCAGCGTAGAAAAGAAATTCCTGCTGCCTGCGGCGATCGTGCAGGGGTATTTGATGTTAATCTAAAACCAGATAAGTGCATAAATGAAGCCTCGGTCTGTAAAAATGATAGACCGAGGCTTTTTTATTGATAAATCGATAATGTTCGACTATAATTAAGAAAATACATAAAGAGGGTGCTAAGATGGCAGAAAAGAAATTCATCCCGGTAAAGGTAACAGACCGAGAGTGGGCCGAAAAACTTTAGATGGAGAAGTGTTTATGCGGCCACTGTATGAATTTGGCGCATGGAATTTAAAAAAAATGAGGACAAACAATTGAATAATAGCTTTCGTGGAGATCTCTGTGAGGGAAATGTCTGGCATCTTTGGCGAAGTGGAAGAGTGTCCAATTTATGATAGCTTCGATGAAAACGTAAAGAAATATATAAAGCAGATTTGGTATATCGATGATACTGATATAAAATATTTTAAGATTTTTTAGTTTGTATTGTATGGAATATGATCCGTCTACAAATTTTTTTGCTAAAGCCAAATCCTAAGATGTGCGAATTCGGAGATACAGCTGTCATCATAGCTGACTATAACGAATTTATCGAACGTTTTGGAAAGGCATTATTTAAGAAATACGATTCTGTAGTTTCAATGATGGATCGCGTCAAATTTTACAATTTTAGAGAAACCAGAGAAACGAATCCGCTGTTTGAAAAACATGCAAAAATATTCATATCAGAATGAGCTTCGAATGGCATTTTGTGAATTAAGAGAAAACAAATTTGCAATGGGTATCAATTCTGATACCTCAAAGGAAATCGTTGAAGATCTAACACCTGTAAAACTTCAAATTGGCAATATTAGAGATATTGCCTACGCAATTCCTATTGAAAATTTCTTAAAGCTGTTGATTCCACGATATATACCGCTGCGCTTTCCTATGAGAGAACTCTATGAATCTCAAAGCAATTATGACAAACTCGTTAGTAACACTAGATCCGTTATGAAAAATCACAAGTCACCGTTTGTTCGGCCTATGTTGGTTATAGACGGAAATGCAAGAGTTACAGATGAAGGAATACTTATATAACTAGCAGGTGAGGTTGTGTTATGAATGTAACATCAGAAATAAAAAGCTATATTGAATTAAAAGAGACATGTGGAGCACTTCTTTTAACCGGAAAATGGGGATGCGGCAAATCATATATTATGCATCAACTGGCGGATAGTCTAAATGGAGAAGACCAATATGCTGTAGCGATTGTTTCATTGTTTGGAGTGCAGAGCATTGAAGAACTTGATAAAAAAGTAAAAGAAGCTATCCTATACGTTAGAACCATAAATAAATCAGAAAATGATTCTTCTAGTAAGGTGTCGGCTTTGATGAAAAAACGCAAAGAAACTATCGAGTGAGCTAAGCGATGTTTGGCAGGGATTTAGGGGAATCAATGCGGCTCTTTCAATTAATCTATATGACATTTTTTGATATAAAATCAGAACTACTGTGCTTCTCTAAAAACGGAAAGACAATGGTTTCAAAAACACTTGTCCTAGTTTTTGATGATTTTGAGCGTTCAAAGCAGGATAAGACAATATTGCTAGGCACAATTAATAATTATTGTGAAAACAAAAAAATAAAAACAATTTTAATCGCGGATGAAAATCACATTGACGAAGAAGCTTATAAAGAATTTAAAGAAAAAGTAATTTCACATACCATAAAAATAGCAGCAAATTATTCGGAGATTATTCAATGTATTGTTCGAGATTATAAAGAGACTGTCGTTGGATATTGTGCCTTTCTTGAAAAGCATCAGGATACTATTAAAGAAATATTTGGCGAGAGTAAGTCGGATAATCTAAGAACACTTAAAATTTTGGCTTACAGATTTCGAACGAGTTTACAAATTATGGATAGAGTTAGATCTTCCGTTAAAGGATATTGATCAGGTCTTTTATAATTTCGGAGCAGTAATGTTTGAATATAAATTGGCAAAGTGTGAACTTGACCGGTATGGACTGGTTGAATTCAAATCGAATGAACGTGCGTATAAGGGTGTTGATATTCAACCTGAACGCACATCGGATAAATATAAACGACTTTCAAGATATAGAAGTTTTGCAATACTAGAAAAATGGATAGTATCGGGCGAATGGGATGAGGAGACTGTAAAAATCAATCTTTGCGCACCGTACAGAAAAATTCCGATTAAAGATGAATACTATTTTGTTCAGTCAGACTTTTGGTCGATGACGCAGGACAAAATAAATAAATTTCTCCCACTGACACTTGAATTGGCGTATAAAGGAGATCTATCAGGAGATGAATTGATAAACCTCATTCAAAGAATAAAGGATTTGAAAAAGATGGGTGTAACTATTTCATCTCACATTGACTACGACAGAATATATGATGGACTCTCCATGCGTGGAGAAAAAATAGAATCTGGTGAAATTGTTGAGCCAGAACGTTGGAAATTTATAGAAAATCCAGAGGAACTTTCTCCGGAGGCCAAAAGAGTATATGATGAATTGGAGATGTTACAATATAAGGTAAGCGATTCGCGTTCTCGAAAAGAATACATTGCTTATCTTGAAAGTCCACGAATCCAATTTGAAAATCACTATGTGCATCGTTTGGCAGTATTTGATGATGAATTATATAGTTTGTTTGTGGAAAAGTTCAAAGGTAATGACAATTACAAAAGATTGTACCTTGTTGATAGTTTAAAGGTCTATTTAACAGAGCTGCTCCGGAAGCCTGGCACGGCAGATATTTCCAAAACTATGTGCAACTTAAAAAAATCTTAGCGCATGGATTCGGGATCGTAATTTGAATGAAAGAGATGGAGTACGTAAGTATACATATAAGGTTTCGGAAAAAAAGCTTACTGAATTGATCGAAGTAATGATGACAACCTACGAAATAAATATCACTGAAAAGGAGTTTGATGCCGTGACCCACGAAACCGACCTGCCTACCTCCGTAGCGAAAAAATCCAAAGCAGAGCAGAAGCTGCGCTCTTTCCAGCACCGGGAAAAGTTCCTTGAACGTCAGATGTCAGAGCTGAACCGGAGAGAGCGTGTGCATCGTCTTTGTACCCGTGCCGGAATGCTGGAAAGTTTTCTGGTCTGTCCGGGAGAACTGACCGATGATCAGGTGATGGAACTGCTGAAAATCTCGTTCCGCCAACCTGAAGTCGTGCTGGCACTTGCAAAGATGGTGCATGATGTTCACGAATGCAGCAACGTCCAAAACCCTTTAGAATAAAGGGCGCAATTATACACCGTTCCGGTGAAATTGCGGTCTTGCAGATGGCTCGATGAAATCGAAGCTGGCGTTTGTGCGCCAGCCCGATTCCATCCCAAGGAAAACTGCATTTTCCTT
>ENA-OPYU01001043-OPYU01001043.1-human-gut-metagenome-genome-assembly--contig:-NODE-1043-length-10018-cov-2.068042_pt1 | contig 10018 bp, 12 predicted proteins | sample MGYA00242637_ERZ504482 | MGnify/ENA primary metagenome ERZ504482 (study PRJEB26092, sample SAMD00036237) | human gut metagenome | host: Homo sapiens | study: EMG produced TPA metagenomics assembly of...
CCCACTTGAAAAAACATACAACAAGGAGACCGACTGCAACATATAAATTTGTGTCCGAAATGATCTTAATCCCCTTGTCAATACCAGATACCGCCGAACCAATATACAGTATTGATACTACTACAATAATCCCAATCTGAACCGCTAAAGTTGTCGGAAGACCAAACAAACGATTGAAACCTGCATTAATCTGTAATGTTCCAAGTCCCAGAGAAGTAACAACTCCTGCTACTGTCGCAAATACTGCCAGAATATCTACCAATTTGCCGAGCCAACCATTTGCTAATTTTTCTCCGATCAACGGTTCTAATATGCTACTTACAAGACCTTTTTTATTTTTTCGGAACATAAAGTATGCCAGTGCGAGTCCAATCACCGCATAGTTTGCCCATGGAAGGATCCCCCAATGCATAAAAAAGGGATTTCATTGCGAAGTCTGCTGCTTCCGGTGTGGCGCTTTCTACGCCCACCGGATTTAAGTAATGTGTCAACGGCTCTGCAACACCCCAAAATTACAAGACCTACGCCCATCCCACATCCAAAAAGAAGTCCAAACCACGTAAGATTACTGTATTCCGGTTTTAGAGTCATCCCCTCCAAGACGAATCTTTCCATACTTTCCAAAAGGCCATGTAGATAACAAATACTAAAAATGATCATCATTGCGAGCAGATACAGCCATCCAAAAACTCTGTTGTCAAAAATCGTAAATGCTGCATTAGAAACTTTTGTAAAACTCTCATTTAACGCCACTGACCATATAGCCATAATTGCAATCAAACAAGTGAAACAACAAATACTGCATCTTCCTGCTTTTGATTTTTCCATTCAAGGTTCCCCTTTATACTTTGAATACTGTCTGCTCTGTGATATCTGCTGCAAGAGATTCCACCGCCACTTTCGTTCTATGGTATCTTAACTTCCACTGTTCCTCTTTCGTTGTTGCTGGATCTCCCAACGGATATGGAATAGAGATTGTCGGAACAATTCTATTAGAACCAACTGTTTTTGCTACCGGTATCAAATTACACATCTGCACGATTGGAAATCCTGCTTTTTCTACTTCTTTTACCATCGTTGCACCGCAACGTGTACAAGTACCTCATGTAGAAACCATAATGACACCGTCTACTCCGTCTTCTTTCAGATATGGAATAATCTCTTTTGCCATCCTCTCTGCTTCCGCCTGTGTTGTTCCGGTTCCCACCGTCGTATAAAAGTAAGGATGAAGGCTTCCAAAAACACCTTCTTTCTCAAGCTCTTTCAATGCATCTACCGGAGTAATGACATTCGGATCTGCATCTGCTGCCGCCGGGTCAAAGCCTGCATGAATTGTTTTGTATTCTCCTCCTTTTAATACTGCATCTCCGGAAATATCGTATCTTCCCCACCTTGTTGCCGATGCTGACTGAATATGATCCGGATTTTCTACTGGAACAATACCGCCTGTATTCAACAGAGCAATTTTAGCATGCCTGAGATCTTTGATTGCCGGTGCAATCGGTACTCTGTCCAGCTTTGGCATTGGAAGTTCCGTCTCAAATGGTTGCCCATTTAATTTTTTCACCAGCATCTCTACCATTCTTTCTGAAGCTGGCTTTCCATCTCTTCTCCACACCTGCCTGCGTACTCCACGCGGGAAATAACCCTCTTCATCCGCGCTTCCTACTTCTTCTCCATTTAAAATCTTATTTGCAAGATTTACCATTGCTTTGACATCTGCACGCATTCTGGAAGCAATGTTGCCACCTTTTAAGATGTACATATCTTTTTTGAACATCTCTGCACCCGGATTTTCCTCATTAATCGATGTGATTACCGGTACATTGTATTTTTCTTTGACAGCTTTGCAGATTGTTCCGCATGCTACTCCATATCTTCCCGCCTGAAATGCAGGTCCTGCAAGAAACAGATCAAACTCTTTGTCTGACAACATATCCAAAATCGTGCTGACAGCTTGCTCTGTTTTGGATCCCATAAAGTTATCGCCGCAAATAATGGTATGTGTGATTTCTGCATCCAGATCTTTTGCAAATTCTAATGCCGGTCCGATTTTTCCCTCATGAATCTCAGGAGCAACATCCGCCTTATCTTCTCCACCAATCTGACCAAAAAATTGTTGATATATAAAATCGCTTTCTTCATATAATTCCCTCTTAAAATTCTTTCATGGTCTTGGTGACCAGCCACATACCTGATCTCCACAGAACATAGAATTGTTTTTCCATAATAATAGATCCGTCTTCTCGCACAGATGGTCCGAGTTTCTCATCTGCTGCCCATCCTCCGGACAATCCATCACGTCCAAGAGCCTGCAATTCACCGAGTACGGTTTCCATTGGAGGAAGTTCAATCAATTCTGAAACATTACCACAAGATACAATTGCATCACACTTTTCATCCAATGTTACAAGTGGCTGTGACTGTCCATCGCGCCCTGTACATTCATTAGAAATTCCGACTGTCTTAACCCCGGCATCTTCCAATGCTACAATGCATCCAACAAAATCCGCATCTGGATTTCCATATCCTTCTTCCGCCACGACTGCTCCATCCGCACCTAATGTATTTGCAATCTGGGCCACATAGAGCGCCGCTCTTTCTTTCTGTTCCAGAGCAACATTTAAATTTGACATAATTACACCAAGGAAATTGATTGTTTTTCCATGCTCTTTATATAATGCCTTGATATTCGGGCAATTTTGGAAATCATATGTAGACCATTTAGAGGAAACCGGCATGAAACTTCCTGATACAATTGCTCCATCCAACACCTCATTTGGATGCATCACCGTCGGAAGCATACGATTCATATCCCATCCATAGGCAAGATCATTATATCCTAATTCTTCCATCTGAGACTGCGGCTGCATCACATATACGACTGAGGGAAGTTTTTCTACTTCTTCCCCTCGTTTGATCATAGCTCCAAGATCAAATACTTCTGTCTCCTCCGGCTCTAATTCTTTGACACAGTTTGCAATATATTCTGCCAGTTTGTGCCCCGCTCTTCTCAATGCATCATTTTTCTTCTGCTGTTCATGCTTTTCAAACTCTTCATTCGTATCTGCAACAAGTACAATATTCATCAATTGACCAAAAATGTGTATATTTCTGACCTTCTCCGCTCATATCGATGATTCCATCCTGAAATCCGCCCCAATGTCTTCCGACTACAAGAACACTACAATTTTTCAAAGCATATGTCACACCCTCGCCTGCTCTTGTCATATCCCCTGTGTAACCCGGAAATGCACTTCTCCCATCTGGACGTACACGCGGTTCAATTGCTTCTTTTACCGGACACATGCGAATTTGATCTCCTGGCTTTGCAATGTAAAGTTCTGCTTCTGTAATTCTTTCATCCTGTCTGATATAATTCAGTGCGGCTTCCTTCTCGATTGTAAGAATACCATCTTCATATGAAAGCTCGTTTCCAAAAACAATGTCTTTCACATAGAAATTTCCTATTTCTAGTCTCATTGAATTTTTTTCCTCCCTGTTTTATGTGCATTTTGCACAATTTACTTTTTTACTAATCGCGCTTAGTACGTCATTTATACTATTTAAACTATTCACTAAGCGCGCTTATTGTCAATAGCTTTTTTCAATATCATTTATCACTTTTTTTCTATAAACCTTTTCTCTTGAATTCCCTTCTTTTTCGTACTATACTAATCACATAAGTTTTAACTTATCTAAATAAAGAGTGGGAGAATTGAACATCTATGATCGACTATACAAAAGATAACTCTAAGCGCGAGAATTTGATTCAATTTATCAAAGTAACACAAAAACTTCTTGATGAGGATGGCTTGAAATATCTGTCTATCCGAAAAATCGCCACTGCCTCCGGTTTTCATAACTCTACTATTTATTTTTACTTTCAAGATTTAGATGAGCTGATTATGCTTGCTTCTATTTCTCGTTTCCAAAAATACAGCGAAAAATTAGAAGCTCTAAATTACACTTCTGATGTTTATGAAAAATTCTATGCTATTTGGGATTGCTTCGCAGAATCTGCCTTAAAGTATTCTTGTATTTTCCACAACTTTTTCTTCGGAAAACACAGCGATAATCTTCCTGAATTTTTTAAATATTTATTATGAATTTATTTCCAGAAGAACGTAATAAATTCAGTTCAGATATTGAGGCAATGTATTTCGGAAAAAAACTATACAGAGAGATGCAGAAAGATTCTGATTCCACTAATTGATGATCCGCGTACAAGGGTTACAGAAAAAACTCTCGACATTATCACAGACATCACTGTGAGTCTCACAAAAGATCTTTTAGAAAAAAAATGTAATCATCCAGAACTTTGCTCTGAAGACCTTCAGAAGCGTATGTCAGAAATCTTACATTTCGTCATCGATAAATTCTAAATTTCTTTGTGCAAAAAGATTATAATAAATAAAAATTAGAAAAAGACAACAGGTTCCCCTCTCGGGTTTCCTGTTGTCTCCTCTTTTTTCTTTTATAAATAATTACTTCTTTCCTATCAAACTTATTCTTCCCAACGAATCACTCTTCCATTTTGGATTACTGCCTTGAGTGATAAATCTTCCCGAAGCAGCACAACATTTCCAACTTTTCCTTCTGTGATTGAACCATACTTATCATAAAGTCCCACACTCTTTGCAGGATTCATCGTTGCTGCTGCCACTGCACTTTCAAGCGGTATCTGCATCTCTTTCACTGCCACACGCACACAGTCTGCCAGATTTGTCACGGATCCTGCCAACGCACCTCCTTCTACCAATGTAGCTCGATTTCCTCTCACCTGTACCGCCTGTCCTCCAAGTGTATACTCTCCGTCTGGCATCCCAGTTGCTCTCATACTATCACTGATCAAAACAACTCTGTCATCTCCAAACATATCGAAAGTAGTACGCACAACCGATGGATGGATATGTACCCCATCTGTGATTAATTCTACCATACAATGTGCACTGTCATGTGCCGCCCCGATTACTCCTGGTGCCCGATGTGAAAATGGAGGCATTGCATTGTACAGATGTGTGGCATGATTGGCTCCCAGATCGTATCCCTTCTTCGCAATATCATAATCTGCAAGTGTATGTGCAAAAGAAATATTGACTTCCTCTTTTAATTCCTCAATAAATTCCATTGCCCCATCTACTTCCGGCGCAATATCTACCAAACGATACAGTCCATTTGCAGCCTCCTGCAGTCTGCGAAACATCGCAATATCCGGTTTTACAATATGTGTGGATGCCTGTGCCCCTTTCTTTCCAGGGCTGATAAACGGCCCCTCCATATTGATTCCTGCAAGGTCAGCTCCTTCCGTTGCCTTATAATTTCCAGCAATCTTTGAAATCTCCATCAGTGTCTCCTCCGGAAGTGTCATTGTTGCAGGAACGATTGTAGTCACTCCCTGAGCTGCCTCGTATTTAGCAATCTCGGCAATCGCCTCCTCTGTCCCATCGCAGAAATCATACCCTACACAGCCATGAAAATGAACATCGATCATTCCCGGAATCGCATAACAACCTTCTCCATCGATCACTCTCCGTCTGCCTCTTTTGCAAAAAACTCCGTCTGCGATTGCAATCTCTCCTGTTGAAACTGTTTTTCTTCTGTAAATACTTTTACATTTTTAATCTGCATTGTCCTTCTTGCAGAGTACGGCGCGCCATCAACTCACACCTTTGCGCGTCGGTTTCCCTGCGCCTCCTTCTTTTTTACTGTATGTTATTATACTACACGCAAAGACATCTATACAACATTTTCTCACATAGGAACACTATAAAAAATGCTCAGCCTCTTGTGCATCGTTTCCCTTTTCCGATTATCCTTCCATCTTACAATTTCAGCTTCGCAAATGCATCTGCAAACGCTGTATTGACCGGCTCATCTTTCTGCTGCTTCAGATACCGCTGGACATCCTTCTTGCTTACCCCTGCACCCTCTTTAGCTCTCCGTGCCTTGAATGCAGACATCTTTTCCTTATGTCCACACGCGCATACAAACTGCTCTTCATCACCTTTTTTGAATAATTTCCATCTTCTTGTGACAATTCGGGCATCTCGCATTGGAAATGCGGGCGATCACTTCTTTGTATCCACAGGCTCTGTCCTGGCATACAAGCATTCTTGCATTTTTCCCTTTGACCGCAAGCATCGGTTTCCCACACTCCGGACACTTCTTATTTGTCACATTGTCATGGCGGAATTTTCCGTCTCCCTTTTTAATCTCCTCTATCAGCTCCTCCGTATAATTCCTGATCTCCTCAAGAAATTTTTCTTTCCTTAGGCTCCCCTTTGCAATCGCTGACAACTTCCCTTCCCAATCTGCTGTCAGCTCAGGCTTCTTTAAGTCTTCTGGTACAAGCTCCAGAAGCTGCTTGCCTTTTGGACGTAATATGGATTTCTTTTCCTTTTAGCTCCATCAAAAATGAAGAAATAATTTATCAATAATATCCGCTCGCGTGGCAACCGTTCCAAGCCCTCCGGTCTCCCCTAGTGTTCTGGCAGCTTTTTTGATCTCTGCTCTCCATATATCTGACCGGATTTTTCCATCGCAGACAGCAGCGTCGCCTCGGTAAAATGTGCCGGCGGTTTTGTCTTTCCTCTTGTCACAGCCGCCCGCTCCACCGGCAATCTGTCACCGGCTTCTATCGTTGGAAGAGACTGTTCTTTCAGTCCTTCCTCCGCCTCTTCTTCCTCATAGTCATAGACGGTTTTCCATCCTGCTTCCTTTACGATCTTTCCTTTTGCAACGAAATGTTCCTCACTGTTTTTTCCTGCATGTTCACCTAAAACCACCGCATGCAGTGTGGTCTGCTCATACTCAAACGGAGGATAGAGCACACTTAAAAACCTTCTCACAACAAGATCGTAAATCTTTCTCTCCTCACTTGTCATATGTTCCAGCTGGACATACTGTTCTGTCGGAATGATCGCATGGTGGTCACTTACCTTTTTATCATCTACAAACGACTTGTTCGTGCGAAGCGGCTTCATCACAAGACTTCCTGCCAGCTTCTTATATGGCCCAACACTAATTGCGCGCAGTCTGTCCTTGATCGTATCTACGATATCCGTGCCAATGTATCTGGAATCCGTCCGAGGATACGTCAGCACTTTGTGATTCTCATAGAGTCGCTGCATGATATTTAACGTTTCCTTTGCAGAAAATCCAAATTTTTGATTGGCGTCTCGCTGCAGTTCCGTCAAATCATAAATGCCCCCGGCGCTATATTTCTTTTTCGCTGCTTTCTTCCACCTTTTCACAGACAGTTTCTCATTGGAAACAAAACTGCTGATAGTTTCTATCCGCTCTTTTGAAAACGACCGGAAACCTCCCGACTTTTGATCCTGCCATGTCCACTGAATCTTTCCCGCCTGCACCTGAAGACCATAATATTCCTGCGGGCGAAATGTGCGGATTTCTTCTTCTCGTTTTGCGATCATTGCCAATGTCGGTGTCTGCACACGCCCACAAGAAAGCTGTGCATTATATTTTGCAGGTCAGCGCCCGTGTCGCATTGATCCCGACAAGCCAATCTGCCTCTGCACGGGATACCGCTGCTGCATAAAGATCATTGTATTTTCTGCCGTCACAAAGCTTTGCAAATCCCTCCCGGATTGCCTTATCTGTCACAGAAGAAATCCAAAAGGCGCTTGATCGGCTTTTTGCATCCCGCTTTCTCAAGAATCCATCTCGCCACAAGCTCCCCTTCTCTTCCTGCATCTGTTGCAATGACAATCTCCCCGATATCTTTCCGAAACAGCTGCTCCTTTACCGCACGGTATTGTTTCGCCGTCTTCTGGATCACAATCAGTTTCATCGGCTTTGGCATCATTGGAAGAACTTCCATCTTCCACTCTTTATACTCTTTGCTGTATTCTTCCGGATCTGCCAGCGTCACAAGATGACCGAGCGCCCATGTCACTACATACTTCTCTCCCTCTATTGCACCAGAAATATTTTTTGTACACTTTAATACACGCGCAATATCTCTCGCAACGGAAGGTTTCTCCGTCGATTACTAATGCTTTTCATTTTTTTGCTCCTTTATCTTTATTTTTATCCATCATATTTTTGAACTTTTTAACTTAACCCCCTCTATTCTAACGTATTTCTTTTAAATCATCAAACGGAATTCTTGCTTCTTTCTCTGCCCCCCTACTGCAATCTGAGACACAAAGTTGACTTTTCTCAATAAAAAAAGCTAAAGAGTTATGATTTCATAGGGTGTTTCTTTCTGATTTTTTCAAAATTTCACAACCTCAAAATACATTTCTTTAGCTTCCTTCTTTTCACTATTCTATTTCTTCGGATAACGGATTTCCACCAGCATCAGACCATGTGCCGGAGCAGTCACTCCTGCAGCCTTTCTGTCTTTTGCCTCCAAAATTTCTTTCACTTTCTCAGGGGTATAAAATCCTCTTCCTACGCGAACCAGTGTTCCCACGATAATCCGAACCATGTTATAGAGGAATCCGTTTCCGCTGATCCGGATCGTAATCTCCTCCCCTTCTCTCAAGACTTCCAGCTCGGTCACCGTCCGCACAGTATCTTCCACTTGTGTCCGCACATTACAGAAACTGACAAAGTCATGCTCTCCGACAAGATAATCTGCCGCCTGCTGCATCCTTTCTACGTCAAGATCGTAGGAAACAAAATAGTTTGTCAGTCGCTTGGTCGGAATTGGCGTCCGCGTATTGATAATATGGTATTCGTATGTTTTCTCACAATCGCAATACCGTGGATGGAAATCCGTGGCTACTTCCTCAGATTTTACAATCACAATATCATCTGGGAGTCTCTGATTTAATGCCATCGCGATCCGCTCCGGCGGGATGCTTGTCGCACTGTCAAACACTGCCACATTTCCAAGGGCATGTACCCCAGAATCTGTGCGGCTGGCGCCGATCACTGCAATATCTTCCCCAGTCAGTTTACAAAGTGCCTTATTGATCACTTCCTCCACTGTGATTCCATTTGGCTGTACCTGCCATCCACAGTAATTTGTCCCGTCATACGCGATCGTCAGTTTGATTCTCTTTTTCTGCATAACTCACCCTCTAAAATATCCACAGATGAAACGGCACATATCTTCCGATTCCAACAACGATGACAAGATAGACTGCCATCACTGTGTAAGACAGATAGTCCCGTGAATGATATACAAGCGGTTTCATCTTTGTTCTTCCATCCCCACCGCGGTAACATCTTGCCTCCATCGCCATTGCAAGGTCATTGGCACGACGGAAAGCAGAGACAAACAGCGGCACAAGGATCGGAATCATATTCTTTGCCTTTTGAATAATATTTCCACTCTCCAGATCTGCCCCCCTTGCGATCTGTGCTTTCATAATCTTATCTGTCTCTTCCAGCAGAATCGGAATAAAGCGCAGCGCGATCGACATCATCATCGCAATCTCATGCACCGGAACATGAATCTTATTCAGCGGTCTTAATAGCTTCTCAATCCCGTCTGTCAACGCATTTGGCGTTGTTGTCAATGTCATGATCGTAGAACCTGCGATTAAAAATACAAGACGGATTGCCATAAATACCGCTGTGCGAAGTCCTCCTTCCGTGATTTTAAAAATCCAGACTTTGACTAATACGTCCCCTTCATTTGTCAAAAACAAGTTAAAAAATCACTGTGATCATCAAAAGCATTACAACCGGCTTTAATCCTTTTACAATAAATTTGACTGGAACCTTTGATAACCAGATCACTCCGGCAAGAAAGCACCCGGCAATCACATATCCAAGTACACTCTTAAATAGAAACAAAGAAATCAAATACAATAATGTACAAGATATCTTTACTCTCGGATCCAGGCGGTGCAAAATACTGTCCGCCGGATAATACTGTCCTATTGTTATATCTCGAATCATTTTCTCACCTGCCCATCTCTGCTGTCTGCTTCTTTCTTCTCCCCGGATACCACACGCAGAATCTCGTCTGCAGCCTCTTCCACCGATTGTCGCCTCAGATGATACCAAAATCCCATTTTCTCTCAAAGCATTCATAATA
>ENA-OPYU01001044-OPYU01001044.1-human-gut-metagenome-genome-assembly--contig:-NODE-1044-length-10014-cov-2.822292_pt1 | contig 10014 bp, 14 predicted proteins | sample MGYA00242637_ERZ504482 | MGnify/ENA primary metagenome ERZ504482 (study PRJEB26092, sample SAMD00036237) | human gut metagenome | host: Homo sapiens | study: EMG produced TPA metagenomics assembly of...
CATGTAATACGCCATTGTTGATTGCTCTATGTTTTCCACCATTCTCTTGTTTGATGAAACGAATTAATATACGATCTTCATTTTGATAAGATTTTATAATTTCATCAATATCATCAGTGCTCCCATCGTCAACAATAATCCATTCAAAATTTTTAATAGGTTTGAGACAACAAATCTCTGATATAGATTTCCAATTAAATTCTTCCTATTATATACCGGTGTAAATACAGTAACTAAATCTTTCATAAAAAGTCTTTTTCTATTGTTTTGTATTTTATTTTCATCCACATTACATAAGTGAACATATAATAACATAGAATAATCCATTTTATTCGTTCTCCCTGGTTATTTATTAAGTTATCTTTTAGCAAGGGATATATCAATACTATAGGATAAAGAAACCAAGATAGATAAGCAAATCTGTTATTATACGGTACATGAATGGTCAATAGCCAGAACGCATTACTTGCTATATAAGTATTAAATAAACGGATAAACAATTTGTCTTCGTAGCAATATGTATAGATATATTTCACTCCTGCGATAATGGGTATCAAACTATAAATAATGAAGTCCCAGCGAAATCCAATATTAGAGAACATTTGCTCCATGCCTTTATAAGACATATTCAAAATATTCAGACATCCCTTTTTATCCTGGTTTCAATGTTCAAACCAAGGAATGTTTGTCAACAAAGTGGAGAAAGAATCACGTGCAACAAGCATAAGCAGGAAAAACGTTCCCCATAAGTATAAGTAGTGTTTGGGATTATTTGAAAGTCGGGTCAGCAAGAAACAGCCAATTGGCAACATGACGGATTGATGGAAAAGACATGCTATAATCCAAACAGGAATTCGTTTAATATCGTTGTTTGGAACAAGAAAAGAGAAGATAACTAACGATGTAGCTATTCCGTTACGCAGTCCATTTACTCCGTATCCCCAAAAACTCAAAGAACAAACGAACAACACTAGTGCTACAGCATATTGTTGTTTGAATCGTTTCTTTAAAGCAAAGAAAACAGGCAATATATATAATGAGCAAAGAACAAACCAATACCCTTTTAAATTGACGAGTTGTGAAAGCCAATAGGTAAGATACTCAAAACCAATATCTCTATCTCTTATAGCAACCGTACCATAGAAGGCTTTCTTTTGGAAAGCCATGGCATAAGCTGAAGTATCTCCAAAGTAGTGATAATCGGTCGGTCGGAAAGTTACATGAACATATACAATCAAGAGTAAAGCAAGGCTAAATATCTGGTTGTTGATATAAGGCTGTCTTACTGTTTCTGCCCTGACCGGTTGAATAGCGATGTAAACAACTAATAGCAGCAACAAGTTGTAATATAAGGCTATATATAGACTAATACTCATAAAATGACATCACAAATTTGGTCCACATAATGTTCCCACGTAATTTTAGCTTCTATGCGCCGACGTGCATTACGACCTTCATTTATAGCAAGAGATTTATCGTCGATTAACTTAATGAGTAAATTCTCCAATTCTTCGTGGGCGTCCTGATGTATCAACCAACCGCCATTATTCTCCTCGACAGCATCGGGAATGCCACCTGTACGAGTACCTATAACGGCGGTTCCACAAGCTTGCGCTTCGGCAAAAACAAGCCCGTATCCTTCTACATTCCTATTATCCGCTTCTTCACGTGTACAGAGAATGAATATATGCGAGGCTGAATAGAAATCGCAAAGTTTATTATCATCAATGAAACCTTCAAATGATACAATATCTGACAATCCTAAATCGGTAACCATCCGCTCAAGTGCACTCTTATATTTTCCTTTACCTCCGAGATGCAATCGCACTTGTTGCTTATACTTTGCCGGTAAAGAAGCTATCGTCCGGATAATAAAATCATGTCCTTTAAATTTTTCCAATCGAGAAATAGAACAGAGGTGTAGCAAGCCATCCTTATATTTTTCACAAGTAGGGCGAAAATGAATTGCATCAACCGCTAACGGAATAGCGATTGTTTTAGCATTTGGAGAACAATGTTTTACTAATGTCTCTGTATAATGACTGTTAGCAATCACGCAAGAGGCGTTTCTTAGTATAAAACGTCGATAAGTAGGCCAAATACAGCGTCGGAAAAAACTCTTTCCGGCAAGATATTCGGCTCCATGTGCCAATATATAGGTTTCTCTGTTTGACAATAGAGACAGCATTCCCTCTGGATGATAATTCCCGGTAATTACAATATCACCGGGAACAGATTTTTTTGCGTAAATACTTCAATGTACGCAACTCCAATATTCCTCTTCTTCCATGCAATCTCACCACATTATTATCCTCCTCTGCATCGGTAGAAGTACTTTGGGGACAAATGACTGTAACATTCAGTCCTTTTTTCTCTAAATATTTTTTCAGTTCAAAACAAAGCCTTGCAATACCACCATTACTTGGTGGATAATCATAGGTTACAATAAAAATGTGTTTGTTAGATGTTTGCATAATGAGTATATTTAGGAGTTAGTTTTCCTTTTTTATAACCTTCTTTATAAGTTTTTGCAAAAAGTCTAAACAGTCCGGGATTGCGGTAAGTAAAAGCGTATGATGCAACAAGACGCAACAAATAGATGTAAGCAGTCGGCCTATGATACCATTTGAGATGACGGCTAATCAATAAAGCCCGGTTATGTACTAATGAAGCAATATAGCGATTGATATCCAGAACCCTGCAACCGCCTGTATCAGCAGCCAAGTGCCATACATGAGCATCATAATTAAAAAAACTTTGTATCCAAGTTCCTTTACTCGTAAACATATTTCGGTTTCTTCATATAGAGCAGCTCCATAATTCAAATATTCATCAACACCACCAACTTCTAAAAATTATGTCTTTTTTTGATGCTATAATTTCCACCTCCGCCATGATCTACATATTCTTTATGATTAATGTGGAATCCCCGTTCTGGAGTTGCCGTATAGAAATGGAACTTGCCTACATTTTTCGATTTGGGATTATTCTTATATTTTTTGCTGTAATTCCCCCTGCCACTACTGCGATATCAGGTTGTGACAAGAACTTGTAATGCTCTTTGAGCAGGTTGCAGTCACACTCGATATCATCATCTAGAAATAGGATGTAGGCGTATTGTGTGTGTTGCACACCGAAATTACGAGCTTCAGGTAGCCCTCTAAATTCAGTCACATGATAGTACTTAATCAATGTATCACTATCTTTTGCACGACTATACATAGTACTGTCAATGGCTGCCGATTGGTCTACAATAATTATTTCATACGGCTCCCCAAAATCTTGCTCTATTAAGCAATCAACTGTACTTGCCAGATAATCAGCCCGATTAAGTGTGGGCAAAATAATGCTTATCCCTTTTTGCATAAGGCGTTTATGAATAATATGAATCAAGAGTTAAGAAATTAATCACTTCGTTTAGGAATTATACTCTATCAGAAATTTCACTATAATGAAGCATTTCTATATTTTACGTAGTTGTACTGAAATGTTTGACTTTCTTCAAGATGGCAATACAAAAAAATGCTTAACTCCCCTTCGTATGAATATGTGATTTTATAAATAAAAAGTCCGTTTAAATTTTCTAATAAAGCAGTTGAGTTAGGATTCTTCTACATGATGTTTGGAGCTATCTCTTATAACTCGATTGTAAAATTCGATGTTTTGTGCCACTATCTCGTTGGTGTTGAATCTAGCAGTTGCATTTAGATAAGCCCTGTCGGCTTGTTCACACCTATAAATGGGATTCGAGATTAGCCGTTGCAAAGCCTCTGCAAATTCATCGATACGTTTCACCCTGCATTTGCAAACACAGTTACTGTCTCCTATAATCTCTTGAAAACAATCGATATCGGAACAAACAATTGCCTTCCGCAGTAACATTGCCTCCAGTAAGACCAAACCGAAAGTTTCTGCATGGCTTGGAAATATGCAAATATCGGCACTGTTAGCGTATGACATAGTCTTGTCATAAGGTAAGCGACCTAAATACGATACACAACCGATCGATTGCTTTGAAAAGAGAGATTTGCATTTTTCCCATGTCGAAGAACCATTCACTACTGCATCCTGTCCGATGAGAATGAGTTTGACATTGTCGTTTTGCTCGCATATCCTGTTGAAAATAAGAGGCAAATCAAGTACCCCCTTTTTCTCAACAATTGTCCCCCAATAAAGTATCGTTATTGTATTTTTGTTCATGTCACTAGATGAAAGAGGGGGCATGTTTATATCCACAGGATTATATATTACACATTTTCTCTTATTCGAAGACAGACTGAATAATTTATCCGTCAGGTCGAGAGCCTGTCGGCTAACTCCTATATAGGCATCAGAATTACGCAAAGCATTATATTCCATAAGCCGTACGTTCCATGGAGTTTTGTTTCCAGACAAATGATCGAAATACACATTTGAACCATGTAATCTTGTAACTACTGGTACAGATAAACTACAAAAAGCCAAAGGTCCCTCCCAGTCGATAGATTCAACGAGGTCGATGCCAATCTTTGCCACTAATAGATTTAACTTTTTCATTTAGATACCTTCTATTGATAAAAGAAGAAAATGGAGACTTATGAGGCTGGTTTATAGGTATCACAGATATACCATCGTCCCACACAGTTTCTGTAAACTTATTGCCCCAATACACAACTGATACCTTCACACCAGTCTCACTCTTAACGATAAGATGAGACAAATGTTTGATAAAAATTCCGATTCCGCCACATTTCATACCCAATATCGGATATTCTGTAGTTAAAAACGCTATATGCATCTCTATTGTATTTTTTGGAAAATATCAATGAAAGATTTTGTTTGTTGCGATGCCAAGTAACGGCGGCAATATTCTTTGTTTGCCGTCATTGGAAATTTTTCGCTAAATACTTGTTTGATGACAGTAACACCTTGCTGAGGAGTATCTATAAAAATACCTATGCCTGCTTTTATCAATTCGGTTCGTGCTTCGCTAGTCATGGGCACCATTGCTAATACAGGCACTTGTAATGCGATATAATCGACCATTTTTGCGAAATTAGTCCACCATAAAGCCGTGTGTCCGGGAATAAGTACTGCTGCTTTTGCATTAACTATCAATTCATACAATTTACGCTGCGGTACATGATTGATATATTCCACGTTGTTACAGATTCCCAAATCATTGACAAATTCTTCCGTTTGTTTTTGATTGATATTCTTATTACCCACAATTTTAAGGGTGCAACCCTTGCCTTTTAATTCCTTAGAATTGACAGCTTCGGCAAATATTTTCAAGAAATTATCTTTATATTCATGGAGGTATTCACCCACGAATATTATATAATTCTCTTTTTCTCTATTTTGAAAAGAAGGCAAATAATCATCATCTACTCCAGTTGGAATAAAATATGATTTATTTGAGTATCGTCCCTCATATAAATCATTAAATATATTCAGGTATGCTCCCGACAGACCAGTAATAGCATCAGCGTATTTAAAAGTATCTTGTTCAATTTTCTTTTGCTTGGCAAAACAGGAAAATAATCAGAATACATTCGCTTAGCGTATGTGGTAGGATCCCTGAAATCAGCAACCCATTTTACTCCGGTTAGATGTTTAAGTCGCATACCGATTCTATTTGAGGTAAAAGGCAGGCAAGTGGTATATATGATAGATATATCATGTTCTTTAATTATTTTTCGTCCCATCCTCACGGCACTTCTTTCCCAGAATCTAAAGCGGTCGGGAACTTGAATCCATCGGTCTAGTATATATTTATAAAACTTACCGAATAAAGATTGCTTGTTAGAGGTGACTGTATCCGTGCTTTTTGACTGTGCACCAATAGTTTTTGCTTTGGCTGTAATGGCTTTGAGTGAAGTATCTTCTCCTCCAAGCAACATTCTAAGGCCGCGCAATGTCGGTTCTATATAATTGGCTTGATAAATAGGCACGTCTTGGACTTCGTCCAACAAATCAGGATCTTCTAAATATAGATAATTACGATTAACCGTCAGTACTATCGGATTCCAACCTGTACTGTTTAAGATATTTTACAAGTTTAAATGCCCTAAATACCGCAGCATGAGTCTGTGGCGGAAAAAAATGGAGTAATTATAAGTAGTTTTTATTCATCGTTTTAATTTGTTTAAAATCAATGCTTTTACTTTTTTCTTATTTTCTTTGTCTAATAGCACATAATAGGACAGAACAACCAATATTATTGAAGAACTAAGAGCCACGATAATCACTCTTGTAAAGGACTCAACCAAGATATGTTGTATGAGTAGGATTGCGGTAAAAGAAGGAATACTTATGAAAAGATTCACTACCATCGTTGTGAAGAAAAAACGTATCGGTTTGAAATCTTCAACATAATGATGGAGTGTATATGAGCAAACGATATAAATCAATAATGTGCTCACTATAGGCAATCCAAAAGCCCAAGTCAAGCCGATACCTTTACTAAACAATAACCAAAGTATCGGAATGACTGATAATGATACTGTCCCCGCCATAAATGAATAAAATTTCAAACGTCCGACAGCTTGTATTCCAATATATATAATATTATTATTCAATGATATGAAGCTTGAGACTATCAATAAAATACAGAATTCAATTGTATATGGAGGAACTTCCACGAGCCATAAATTCATTACATAATGTATTTCAGAGATAAAAGGAATAGCAACCAACAGATATAACACATTTGCCAAACAAGTAGTTTGCTTTAGTAATTGTATCATGGCATTGAAATCGGTCAATGCGTATTGCTTTATAATTTGCGGCCTCGAAGCCATTACCAAATTGGTTGATACTTGTTCAATCATCAGTTGCACAGTTGTTGCCAATCCGGCTGCGGCATTAACAGCTGTACTGCCAAATATATTAAGCAACATATTTGTTCCCTGTTGACGAGTAGTAAAGCAAATATTGGAATAAAGATTCCATCCTGAAAAGCTAAACAGAGAACGGCCGATAACCTTATTCCATTCCCAATTAATCCGGCATTCGTCATAATGCCTAATGCAATAAATGCGATATGTCATTGCAATCAAGAATGAAGATAAGAGCATAAGTCCTCCATATAAAATGAGCTTATCACATACTGTAATAAGTAGAAGTGTAGCGATCAGCAACTTCAACAGTGATCCAACAATTTCCACAATAGCATACACGTCCATTTTTTCGTGCGAAATAAGAGTCGCATTGTATGGAACTTGAGTGATGCTGACCATTGAGGAAATTATTGAAAATTGATACACCCAAACAGCTGCACTCATTCTCTCATCTGGAATGTTCAATTTTTCGAATAACAGCCAAAGTCCGACCGTTTCAGCCAAAAACAAGACTATAATTGCAATTCCTATATGTAATATAAAGGCTGTATTGAATGTTTGTTGGAGTTGTCGAGGGTCATTTTTTGGCAAGTTCGACTGTAAGAAAGCGTGAAGTCGCTCCACTCATCGTTACATTCAAAAAGCTAAATAGGACAACAATACCGCCGACAAGTCCATAAATGCCATAATCATCTACACCAAGTGCATTTAACACGATCCGTGATGTATATAGTGATACAATCATGGACAGCAACATACGTGCATAAAGTGCCACTGTATTCTTGAATATTTTTTTATTATTTACGGACGATGTCTTATTCATAGCAAGCTTATGATCTTCCTAATACAGACGGAATGTATCTTTTTATTAAGGTTGTCGCAAAATAGCATATTGCAACAATGAGTGCAAATTCCAATATGGTCCAACTGTAGTTTACAAGATGTAACTTATTGCGCACGATCCAGAATGTATCTACAAATAATATATGTAGCCCCAATAATGCCAAACTGTTAATTCCACACCAAATCAATATTTTATCCAATGGAATAAGTTTCAGCTTTCTCGAATTAAAATATGAATTGATAAACCAATAAAAATTCATAATAAAAACCATTGAAAGCAACAATAGATGCAATGGAAAATTGTTTGATTTAAGTCAACGTAAGAGGGAAATAGAACGATGAAAACAATGGCGATAATAAGCAAGAATAATGAGTATATCGGTGAAACCTTCATGCCGTACCATTTGTTCCGCATGAAGCAAAAACCAAGATGGTAATAAATCAAGGTAGACATTGTTGTGTCAATAAAATATGGCAAATCAATGTTATTAGCATTTAACCAATATCCTACTCCATATAATAATATACATAATGCGCTGATTGTTAATGCTTTATTGTAGGGGTGATTTTATGTATCAATAAATAAACGAATGAAACCTCGAACAAACAAATTAAAAACCAAATTACATGAAATAAAATAAAAGAGTTTTCATCACCGAGAAAACCATCAAACATACTCGTTACAGGGAGCGAGATCGCTTTTGCCCAATTATGAGTTTCGTTAAGTTTCAAAACGAACAAATATGCGAACAACAAAAAGGCAAAAAAGGCCCAAGGAATCAGTAATTGTCTGGTCTTTTTTGCAAAAAACTCTCTCAAACTGATTGGACGAAAGAAACAGCCTGACACAAAAAAAAAATGGGGGACATGTGAAAACTGTAAATAACGGTTTTCAACATGTAAGGGATTTGTATATGACCAAGGATGACCAATAAAATTCCTGCCCCCTTTCAATATGTCAAAGGAGACAATCCGATTAGAGTCTACCATCTACAACGATTTTTTTCAAAGATAGCTTTAACATCGAATATGACGTGTTGAGCATTTAGTAACGTTTTTACATCAAAGCCTATAAACTGTTCGTGTGCTACAGCTATAATTGCCGCATCGAATTTCTTATCCAAAGGATGTTGGTTCGTTACCGAGATTCCATATTCTCGCATAACTATATCAGGATTGGCCCAAGGATCATATACGGTGATATGTACGTTATACTCTCGCAAAGCATTGTAAATATCTATAACCTTTGTGTTCCGCACATCAGGACAGTTTTCTTTAAAAGTAAACCCTAATATGAGGATATGAGAGTTGAGCACCTGTATTCCTTTCTTCAGCATCAATTTCGCAACTTGGTTGGCCACATATTCCCCCATACCGTCGTTCATTCGGCGACCGGCTAAGATTATCTCAGGATTATAACCGTGACGTTGTGCACATTGAGCCAAATAATACGGATCAACTCCAATGCAATGGCCTCCAACCAGCCCAGGCTTAAATGGCAGGAAATTCCATTTGGTAGAAGCTGCTTCCAGTACATCCTGTGTATCAATGCCCATTTTAGTAAATATCTTGGATAGCTCATTCACAAATGCGATATTGATATCACGCTGTGAGTTTTCTATTACTTTGGCTGCTTCCGCTACTTTCATCGTAGGAGCGAGATGTGTACCGGCGGTAATTACAGAAGCATATACCTCATTTACTTTCTTACCTATTTCAGGCGTAGAACCGGAAGTAACCTTTTTTGATTTTTTTCCTACTGTATGAAGTTTATCTCCCGGATTTATACGTTCAGGGCTATAGCCAGCAAAGAAATCTTCATTAAATTCAATCCGGACACTTTTTCCACAACCGGGATACATTCGTCTTCTGTAACACCTGGATAAAACAGTAGATTCATACACCACAATATCCCCTTTGGAGATTACCTTACCAACAGTTGTGCTGGCACCGTAAAGCGGAGTCAAATCCGGATTGTTGTTTTTGTCTACCGGAGTGGGAACGGCAACTACATAAAAATTGTAATCACGGATTTCCTCTATATTGGCAGTACACTTAAAACCATTGGCAAGGGCAGATTGGAGTAGTTCATCTGACACTTCGAGTGTCGCATCATGACCTGCCATCAAAGCAGTCACACGAGCTTGGTTCATGTCAAAACCTATCGTTTTATACTTTGTCGAGAAAAGACGAGCCAAAAGGGAGCCCTACGTAACCAAGACCAATTACGCAAATTTTAGTTTCATTCATAATTTCATCTGTTATTATTACTTTAAAATATTCTTCCAATACCATTTGACAGCCTCTTTCAAACCGTCACGCATACTGTATTGAGGATGTAACCTAAAAA
>ENA-OPYU01001045-OPYU01001045.1-human-gut-metagenome-genome-assembly--contig:-NODE-1045-length-10006-cov-3.752404_pt1 | contig 10006 bp, 19 predicted proteins | sample MGYA00242637_ERZ504482 | MGnify/ENA primary metagenome ERZ504482 (study PRJEB26092, sample SAMD00036237) | human gut metagenome | host: Homo sapiens | study: EMG produced TPA metagenomics assembly of...
TCATATTGACATATATAGGTAATCGATATAATATGTAGATAACCAATACAATATGTAGATGATCTATATGTTATGCATGGAAAGGAGAAGAAAAAGATGGCAGTAGATAAAAGCCTGGTTTCGGGAAGTACAACGATGCTGGTATTAAAATTATTAGAAGAAAAGGATATGTATGGGTATGAAATGATTGATACTCTGCGCGGCAAGTCAAAGAATGTATTTGAATTAAAGGCGGGAACCCCTGTACCCCTCTCCCTGCATGGACTGGAGGAGAAAGGATTCGTGGAAGCATATGAAAAAGAAGCAGTCGGAAAGATCCGGAAGTATTACCACATTACAAGAGCAGGCAAAAAGGAATTAAAGAGAAAATCAGAAGAGTGGAAAGAATATTCACAGGCAGTTCTGGATGTGATGGGAGGTGTGTGCTTTGGATAGGAGAAGATATATACAGACAGTAACAGACCAGATTCGCTGTAAGCGCGCACTTCCACTAGTGACCAAAGAACTGGAAGATCATATCGAAGACCAGAAGTGCGATTATATGACAGAAGGAATGGAACCTTCAGAGGCGGAAAAGGCAGCGGTTCTGGAGATGGGCGATCCGGTAGAAGTAGGAATCGAGATGGACCGGATTCACAGACCCAAAATGGCATGGAAAATGATCGGTCTTATTGCAGTTCTGAATCTGGCAGGAATTCTTCTGATGTACTGTCTGAGAACAAGTGCCCTTGCAGATGTGGGAAATAATCCGGGAGAGGTAGAAGGGATTACTTCGGGGATTGGCGGCAATATTGATTATCTGAAAAATATTGCGTGGACATTTGCAGGGCTGGCTTGTATGATCGGAATCTGTTATGTTGATTACAGCTGGATCGGAAAATATGCAAAGCGGCTGGCAGGCATATGGATCGTAGTAATGGGACTGGGTATATTCATGGGAGCGGTGTATATCAACGGAGCGGTATACGGAATTCCGTTTTTATTCGGTATGGCATTACCGTTACGGCCGCTGTTATATCTGATCGTACCGCTATATGCAGCAATATTATATAGCATGCGAAGTAAAAAAACAGGATGTGTCGGTATCGCAAAGGCCATATTGTGGCAGGTGCTTCCGATATGGTTCATTTTACGCATTCCGAATCTGTCGATGGCAGTTAGTGTAGGATTTACATTTCTGATCTTGTTATCAATTGCAGTCTGGAAAGACTGGTTTGAAGTGAATAGAAAAAGAACGCTGATCACCATGTGGAGTCTGGTAATCCTGCTTCCGGCAGCAGGGATGACATTAATGATTAAAATGGGATATGTAAGAGCTTACCAGTCGGCAAGACTGTCGGCATTCATTCATCCGGAAGGCAATGATGCAGGAAGCTTATGGGGCACAATAAGAAATATGATCTCAGGGGCACATTTTACAGGACGTGGAGATTGTGAAAAGATAGGTTTTTTTAACAGTGATTATATGCTGACATTTGTCATACATTATTATGGAATACTGGCGGCAGTGTTGGCGATTGCTGTCATAGGCGCTGTCCTGATCTGGTTTCTGCAAAAGACCGGACACCAGAAAAACCAACTTGGCATGATCATGGGAACCGGATGCGTGGTGGTCCTGTTTACTCAGTTCATCGGATATGTAGTGGAGAATCTGGGCTATTTTCCACTTTCGAATAATTACTGCCCTTTCCTGACTGCAGGAGGAAGCGGAATTATGATAAGTTATATAATGTTTGGAATATTGCTTAGTATATATAGGTATCAGAATGTGCTGGTTGAGACGGAAGTGAAGAAGAAAATTGGGATTTAATTTATTAACTGGGAAGCGGCCTCTCAGTCCTTGAAGGAAACAATAGATAAGGCTTCTTGTTCAGGTTCCATACCATAAGAAACACTAAGAGAGTCAGAATCACCTAAAAGCAAAGGAACTACGCTCAAACTCGGCGTTCGCCTCAAACACGTTCGCTTCGTTCCTTTAACGGTGCTTCTGACTCTCTAATTGTTTCTAACGGCATTCCACATTCACAATAAGCCTTATCTATTGTTTCCTTCAAGTCGTGACTGGCAGCGGATGTTAATAAATGAAATGCCCGGAAGTGTAACCCGGTGGAGGCCACTACGGTTACGCAATTGCCATTTATTCCGGTTCGGGTATCCACAGCCTTCCTGAATTAAATCCCAATACAATTTGAAGAAAAAGCTTGCATAATATGCAATATGGATGTATAATTATGCAAGTTCGTGATTTACAACGCAAAAGTAAATATATGGATTTTTGAAAAACAATCCCATCCAACTAGACAATCACAGGAATTTGGGGTACTATAAAACGAACAATAATTTATAAAAATTCAATATCGGAAAGGGTGTTATATAGATGATTAAAGTTGGAATTATTGGAGCGACCGGATATGCCGGAGGAGAACTGGTAAGAATCCTTACCGGACACAAGGACGCAGAGATCGTATGGTACGGCTCCAAAAGTTATATAGATCAAAAAATACGCAGATGTATATCAGAATATGTTCCAGATCGTGGATGCAACATGTCTGGATGATAATATGGAAGAACTTGCAAAACAGGCAGATGTAATCTTCACAGCAACGCCGCAAGGCTTCTGTGCATCGATGATGAATGATAAGATTTTAAGTGAGACAAAGATTATCGACTTAAGTGCAGACTATCGTATCAAAGATGTAGCTACATATGAAAAGTGGTATGGAATCGAGCATAAAAGTCCACAATATATTGAAGAAGCAGTGTACGGGCTTTGTGAGATCAACAGAGAAGATGTAAAGAATGCAAGACTGGTAGCCAATCCGGGATGCTATACAACATGTTCCATCCTGACCGCATATCCACTGGCAAAAGAAGGAATCATTGATATGAATACTCTGATCGTGGATGCAAAATCGGGAACATCCGGAGCAGGACGTGGTGCAAAAGTACCGAACCTTTTCTGTGAAGTGAATGAGAATATGAAAGCGTACGGTGTCGCAAGCCACAGACACACACCGGAGATTGAGGAGCAGCTCGGATATGCATCCGGAGAGAAAGTGCTGATCAACTTCACACCACATCTGGTTCCGATGAACAGAGGAATCCTGGCAACGGAATATGCAACACTCAAAAAAGATGTAACATACGAAGAAGTGAAAGCAATCTATGATAAATATTATAAAGATGAGAAATTTGTCCGTGTTCTTGAAAAAGATGTTTGTCCGGAGACAAAATGGGTAGAAGGAAGTAACTATGTGGACATCAACTTCAAGATCGATTCAAGAACGAACCGCATCATCATGATGGGAGCAATCGACAACCTGGTAAAAGGCGCGGCAGGACAGGCAGTACAGAACATGAACCTGATGTTCGGACTTCCGGAGACAGAAGGACTGGAACTGGTACCGATGTTCCCGTAGATTTACCGGAAAATTACAGACAGAGGAGAAAAATAATACATATGAATATAAGAGTAATGACAATTGAAGATTTCGACCAGGTGCACGCACTGTGGATGAGCATCAAAGGATTCGGAATACGAAGTGTGGATGATTCAAAGAAGGAATAGAACGATTTCTTAAAAAGAAATCCAACAACAAGCGTAGTTGCCGAAGAAGATGGGAAGATCGTCGGAGCGATTCTCTGCGGGCATGATGGAAGACGGGGCTGTCTGTATCATGTGTGTGTAGATGTGAATCACAGAATGAGAGGCATCGGAAAAGCCATGGTAGTATTTACGATGGAGGCAGCTGAAAAAAAGAAGGCATCAAACAAAGTATCCCTGATCGCATTCACACAGAACGATATCGGCAATGCATTCTGGAACGAAATAGGATGGACAAAGAGGGAAGATCTGAATTATTACGATTTTACACTGAATGAAGCAAATATCACGGCGTTTATCCAGTAAAGGAATTTATCAAAACATAAGAAAAGAGAATTAAGAAAGGTGGAAGAACAGATGAAACAGGTAAAAGGCGGAGTGACCGCAGCAAAAGGATTTGAAGCAGCAAGTACAGCAGCAGGAATCAAGTATAAAGACAGAACAGATATGGCACTGGTATACAGCCAGGTTCCATGCGTGGCAGCAGGAACATTTACAACAAATGTCGTAAAAGCGGCACCGGTAAAATGGGATCAGCAGGTCGTAAAGAGTGGGGCAAAAGCACAGGCGGTAGTTGTGAACTCAGGAATCGCCAATGCCTGCACCGGAGCAGAGGGATTTGGATATTGTAAAGATACTGCAGATGCAGCAGCCAAAGCACTGAATATTTCCGCAGATGGTGTCCTCATCGGTTCAACCGGAGTGATCGGAAAGCAGATTCCGATCGACAAACTGACAGCCGGAATCAAAGTACTGGCAGGTAAGAAGAATGATACACTGGAAAATGGTACAGAAGCAGCCAAAGCAATTATGACAACCGATACATTTCCAAAGGAACTGGCCGTTGCAATTGAAGTTGGCGGAAAGACTGTTACGATCGGTGGTATGGCAAAAGGATCTGGAATGATCCATCCGAATATGTGCACGATGCTTGCATTTATTACAACAGATGCTGTGATCACAAAGGATGCACTTCAGAAAGCATTAAGTAGAAGATGTCGGAGATACTTACAACATGATCTCTGTAGATGGAGATACTTCTACGACGACTCAGTTGTATTACTGGCAAATGGTATGGCAGAGAATCCGGAGATTACATATGGAACAGAAGATTATAAGAATTTTGCAGAAGCATTGCATATGATAAATGAATACCTTGCAAAGAAAATCGCCGGAGACGGAGAAGGTGCAACTGCATTATTCGAAGTGAAAGCGGTCGGATGCGAGAGTGTAGAGCAGGCTAAGACACTTGCAAAATCAATCGTATGTTCCAATCTTACAAAGACAGCAATCGCAGGACACGATGCAAACTGGGGAAGAATCCTCTGTGCAATGGGATATTCCGGAGCGCAGTTCGATCCTGAAAAGGTGACCTGTTTTTCGAAAGCAAAGCAGGAAAAATCCAGATCATTGAAAATGGTACAGCTGTAGATTACAGTGAGGCAGAGGCAACAAAGATCCTGTCTGAGACTGAAGTTACAGCAATTGCAGATGTGAAGATGGGTGACAAGACAGCAACTGCATGGGGATGTGACCTGACTCACGGATATATCGAGATCAATGCAGACTACAGAAGTTAGGAGATTGAAAGATGGAAAAAGCAATGCAGAAATATCTGGACAAAGCAGAAGTACTGATTGAAGCCCTTCCGTATATCCAGAGATTCAACCGTAAGATTATTGTAGTAAAATATGGCGGAAGCGCTATGGTAGACGAAGAACTGAAAGCAAGAGTCATTCAGGATGTTACGCTGCTGAAATTAGTCGGTTTCAAACCAATCATTGTCCACGGCGGTGGAAAAGAAATCAGCAAATGGTAGGAAAGTCGGCATGGAACCGCAGTTTATCAATGGGCTGCGGGTGACAGATGCAGAGACGATGGAACTTGCAGAGATGGTACTTGGGAAAGTGAATAAAAGCCTTGTTCAGCTGGTGGAGCAGCTCGGTGTAAGAGCCATTGGTATCAGTGGAAAAGATGGAGGACTTCTGAAAGTAGACAAGAAGCTGGCAGACGGTGAGGATATCGGATTTGTCGGAGATGTCAAAGAAGTGAATGCAGATATCATCTACGATCTTCTGGAGAAAGATTTCCTCCCGATTATCGCACCGATCGGCCTGGACGATGACTATAATACGTATAATATCAATGCGGATGATGCTGCATGTGCGATAGCAAAAGCAATCAATGCAGAGAAGATTGCATTCCTGACAGATATTGAAGGAGTATACAAAGATCCAAAGGATCCGTCCACATTGATTTCTGAACTGAATGTATCAGACGGAAAGAAACTGATGGAAGAAGGCTATATCGGTGGAGGTATGCTGCCGAAGATACAGAACTGTATCGATGCGATTGAGAACGGAGTATCAAGAGTACATATCCTGGATGGAAGAATTCCGCATTGTCTGCTTCTTGAAATCTTTACAAATAAAGGTATCGGAACTGCAATTAAAAATGATATAGAAGAACGATATTATTACGGAGAATAAGTTATGAATGAATATATGAAAGAGACAAACGAAGCGCTGTTACATACGTATAATCAGTTTCCGGTCGTATTAGAGCGTGGAGAAGGTGCTTATCTATATGATACAGAAGGAAAAAAATATCTGGACTTTGCGGCCGGATATGCAGTGTCTTCGCTGGGATATGCTGATAAAGAATTGAATGATGCGTTAAAGGAACAGATCGATAAGATTTTTTCATACTTCTAATCTGTACTATAATACGGCTTGCGGAAAGGCAGCAGAAGATCTGAAACGTATTACAGGGATGGACCGTATCTTCTTCACCAACAGTGGAGGGGAAGCGGTAGAAGGAACTTTAAAAGCAGCAAGAAAATATGCATACAAAAAAGGGAACAGGACGGTATGAATTCATTGCGATGAAGGAATCTTTCCATGGAAGAAGTTTTGGAGCCGTATCTGTGACAGGACATGATGCGTATCGTGAACCATTCGAACCGCTTGTTCCGGGGGTATCATTTGCACAATACAATGATCTGGACAGTGTGAAAGCACTGGTGACAGATAAGACTTGTGCGATCATTCTGGAACCGTTACAGGGTGAGGGCGGAATAATGCAGCCACAGAGGAATTCATGAAAGGAATACGTAAACTCTGTGACGAAGAAGGAATCCTTATGATTTGTGATGAAGTACAGTGCGGTATGGGAAGAACAGGCGCTATGTTTGCATGGCAGGCTTATGACATCAAACCGGATATCATGTCTATGGCAAAAGCTATCGGAAGTGGAATTCCGGTCGGTGCATTTGCAATGACAGAGGAAGTTGCAAAATATTCACTGGAGCCTGGGGATCACGGTACAACTTACGGGGGAAATCCACTGGCTTGTACGGCAGTAAGTAAGACTATTGAGATATTTGAAAAGAAGCATCTGGTAGAACATGTGCAGAAAGTCGGCGCATATCTGACAAAAAAAATCTGGAAGAACTTGTGGAAGAATATGATACTGTAAAAGCGGTCAAAGGAAAAGGTCTGATGCAGGGAATTCAGGTGACAAAACCTATATCTGAGATTACAGGAGCAGCTTTGAAAGAGGGGCTGCTGATTATCGGTGCCGGAAGCGATGTGATCCGTTTTGTACCACCGCTTATTATTGAAAATGAACAGGTGGATGAGATGATCCGGATATTAAAGAAAGCATTGTAAAAAGTAAAGAAGTGGAATATAAAAGCCGGTCATGGGACATATTATCTGCATAGGCAGGAGGTATGAAGATGACTGGTTTTTTTGATTGCGCTTTTGTCGGGAGCGCTTATGAGCGTACAGGGAGTATTTAATACGCAGGTAACAAAGACAACCGGAATGTGGGTGAGTAACGGCTGGGTGCAGTTCAGTGCATTCCTGCTATGTGCCGTTGCATGGCTGATCGCCGGAAGAGATTCTGTTGGTGCATTGTGGAAAGTGGAACCCAGATATGTATTACTTGGAGGCGTGATCGGTGCAGGGATCACATGGACTGTAATCAAGAGTATGGCGTCGCTGGGACCGGCGAAAGCAGCACTCCTGATCGTAATATCGCAGTTGATCGTAGCATATGTGATCGAACTTCTCGGATTGTTTGGAGTAGACAAAGAACCACTGGAAATCCGCAAAATTATTGGTATGTCCATTGCCCTGATTGGTGTTGCAATTTTTCAATGGAAATAGTACAATTAATTCACTAGGCATATGCGGGGATTTACAGTTTCCGACAGACTGTAAAGGAGAAGTTATGCGTAGAAAAAAAAGCGACAGAACAAAATAACAGAAAAGAGAAACATACAGAAAGAAATACGCCGGATACCACTGTTTTTTCTGGTATTGTTAAGTGTCATGTGTACAGGTAGCCTGACTGGCTGCAGAGCCGGAAATCCACAAGGACAGACGGAACTGGTTCCGTTGAATAGAAATGATACGGATTCAGAAAAACCAGACACCGCTGTTAATTCCGGACAGAAAGAACAACAGACAGACCGGGAAAAACTGCAGATCTGTTATGTGCATGTATGCGGTGCGGTAAACCAGCCCGGAGTATACGAACTGACAGCAGACAGCCGTTTGTTTGAAGCCATTCAGATGGCGGGCGGACTGACGGAAGAGGCGGCAGATCAGACACTCAATCAGGCAGAAGTGATCGAAGATGGTTCCAAAATATACGTTCCGACGAAAAGAAGAAGTAAAAGCCGGTATGGATAATGGCGGTACTTTGATGCAGAATGAGGACAATGCAGAAAAAGCCGGAAGTACATCGGATGGAAAGATTGATATCAATACGGCGGCAAAAAAACGAATTGATGACACTTTCAGGAATCGGCGAAGCGAAGGCAGATGCGATCGTGCGTTACCGGGAAGAACATGGAGCATTTCAGAAGATTGAAGATCTGATGGAAGTAGAAGGGATTAAAGAAGGTGTATTTCAAAAAGTAAAAGATCAAATTAAGATTTGATAAGGAGTAGGAACATGGGCAAACGCATATTGGTTGTGGATGACGAAAAACTGATAGTAAAAGGGATCCGGTTTAGTCTGGAACAGGATGGATACAGTGTGGACTGCGCATATGATGGGGAAGAGGCACTGAAACTGGCAAAAGAGAATGCATACGATATGATTCTGCTGGATGTTATGCTTCCAAAACATGATGGTTTTGAAGTGTGTCAGCAGATCAGGGAATATTCGGATGTTCCGATCATCATGCTTACGGCTAAGGGTGATGATATGGATAAAATTCTAGGACTGGAATACGGTGCAGATGACTACATAACAAAGCCATTTAATATTCTGGAAGTCAAAGCAAGGATTAAAGCAATCATACGCCGGATCAGTAAGCGTGATAAAAATCAGGAGGATGATAAAGTAATCATCAAAGGTGAGATGCAGATCGACTGTGAAAGCAGACGTGTGATCATCGGGGGGAAAGAGATTAATCTGACCGCCAAAGAGTTCGATCTTCTGGAATTGCTTGCTATGAATCCAGGTAAGGTATACAGCAGAGAGAACCTTCTGAATATTGTATGGGGATATGAATATCCGGGTGATGCGAGAACTGTAGATGTACATATCCGCAGACTTCGTGAGAAGATAGAGACAAATCCAAGCGATCCAAAATATGTATATACGAAATGGGGAGTTGGTTATTATTTCAGGGGTTAAAAAATATCTAAAAAAGAATATATTCAGGAGCATGAAATTCAGGATCATTATGCTGGTAGCACTGGCAGGAATCGTTCCGGTTCTGATCATGCGGGGCGTGTTCCTGAACAGTTATGAAAAATGCGCAGTGAGGGTACGTACTGCGGAGATACAGAATCAATGTACCATTCTCAGTAACCAGTTGAGCAGTTCGGGATATCTCACAGGAGATATATCAGAAGTGATGCGGACGGAACTGGTCCAGTTATCGAATATCTATAGCGGCCGTGTGATGGTGATAGATGGAGCATTTAAGATCCAGGAAGATACTTATGATATGGACAAGGGCAAGACCATCGTATCCGGCAATGTAATCCGTTGTTTCCAAGACAAAGGAACCAGTGAGTATAACAGAAAAAAGCAGATATATAGAAGTGACCGCACCAATCATAGGAAAAGATGATGCAGTTGTAGGTGTGCTGCTGGTAAGTGCACCTACAGATTCAGTGCTGGACAGTCTGGAAATATTAAGAAACAAGGCAGATGTAGTGGCACTTGCGACGATTCTGGTTATAATGATGATTGCAGTTCTAGCGGGGATAGCGATGCTGAAACCATTCAGACGTATTACAGAGTCGATCTCAGCGGTAACAGAAGGATATGATGATAACTACCTGCATGAGAACACATATACCGAAACGATAGAATTGTCAGAGGCATTTAATAAGATGTCGGGACGTATGAAGACGCTGGACGATTCGAAAAATT
>ENA-OPYU01001046-OPYU01001046.1-human-gut-metagenome-genome-assembly--contig:-NODE-1046-length-10006-cov-2.927321_pt1 | contig 10006 bp, 11 predicted proteins | sample MGYA00242637_ERZ504482 | MGnify/ENA primary metagenome ERZ504482 (study PRJEB26092, sample SAMD00036237) | human gut metagenome | host: Homo sapiens | study: EMG produced TPA metagenomics assembly of...
ACCTCATCAAGGGCAAGACCATCGACGAGGCGCTCAAGCTGACCAACAAGGCCGTTGTGGAAGCTCTGGAAGGTCTGCCTCCCATCAAGGTGCACTGCTCTGTTCTGGCCGAGCAGGCCGTCAAGGCTGCTCTGTCCGACTACTACCGCCGTCAGGGCATCGATCCGGAACCCATCGTGGGTAAGCTTCGAAGAGGGACTGCGACCACTGCGAGGAGCTGCGGCCACTGATCCCCGCAAAGGACGCTTCAGGGGACACCGTTTGTGCGGTGTCCTCATTTTTTTGCAAAAGACTGCGCTGTTGTATCCTATCCAAAACGTAATAAAGCAAGTGTAAAATATTATTTGTTTACAAAAATACCTGAATATGTACTCGTTCATGAAAAATTCATATATTGTTCAGAATGAGTTCACCACTTTTCGGTATAAGTAGGGCAACACAGGCGCAAAGAGCGCCGAACTCCCACGGAAACGGACGAAGAACAGGGCAAAGAACGGTTCGCGGCACGCACTGCAATGCAGGTGCGTCGGCCCCGGAAAACGTCCCGCCGCACAGGAAAGGAAACGAGTTAGTATGAAAATTGGTTTTTGGGAACTTGTCGTCATCGTGATCGTGGCGTTCGTGTTCATCGGCCCGGATCAGCTGCCCGTCTACGCAAAGAAGATCGGCAAGATGCTGCGTGAACTGAAAAAAGTACACCGGCGCTGCTTCTGAGGAGATCCAGAAGAACGTTGTGGAGCCGCTGAATGAGATCCAGGCTCCCCTGAAGGAAGCCGTTGCCCCGCTGACCGATATCAAGAAGGATATCGACAACAGCGTCAAGGATGTGACCAAGAGCTTTACCGGTATCGGCAAGACCAGCAAGGAGGAAGCTGCCAAGGCAGAAGCTGCCGAGGAAGTGACCGAGCTGACCGAGGAGCCGGTGGAAGAGCTGGAAGAGGACGCTGCACCTGCCGCCAAGGCAGAGGAGAGCGCTCCCGCTGAGGAAACCGCTGCACCTGCCGAGAAAGCCGAAGAACCCGCCGCCCCGGTTGAAAAGGCTGAGCCTGCCGCTGCACCCGCAGAGGAAAAGGCCGAGCCTGCTGCAGAAGCGGCTCCCGCACAGGAAGCTGCCGAGGCTGCTCCTGCGGCCGAGCCGGTGGAGGAAGACCCTCGTCAGAATGATGTTCTGCCGAAGGACTGATTACTTACTGGATGCACCCGCGCCCGCGGTTGCCTGATACATGCAATAAGCCCGCCACGCGGCGCGGCAAAGTAAAAAGGAGATTTTTATTATGCGTATTGGTACTAACGAACTGCTGATCATCCTGGTCGTCGCTCTGCTGATCTTTGGACCCAAGAACCTGCCGAAGCTGGGCAAGATGTTCGGCAAGACCATCAACGGCTTCAAGAAGGGCATGGAGGACGAGGAAGGTTCCGATGATTCCGAGGAGAAGACCGAGAAGCAGGTTTCCAAGAAGGACGAAGACGAGGAGTAATTGTGGCTACGAACGTTAAGCGCAAAAGAAAAAAGCCGAAGTCATGGCAGAGGACGGCAGCATGACGCTGACCGGCCATCTGAAAGAACTGCGGAACAGGCTGATCATCTGCGCGGTGGTGTTCGTGGTGGGTGTTGTGGTCTCGCTGGCATATGCCGACCGTCTGATCGATCTGCTCACTGCCATGGGCCGCGACTATTACGAGTTTGTTTCCATTGCCCCGCAGGAAAAGCTGATGCAGTATTTCCGCGTCTCCATTCTGGCAGGCGTGGTGGTCACTGTGCCGGTGGCGTTCTACCACATCTATGCATTTGCAAGGCCGGGTCTGAAACGGAGCGAGAGCACCTTCTTCAAGCTGGTCATGCTGCTGGGTCTTATCCTGTTCTGCGTGGGCGTGCTGTTCGCCTACAAGCTCATGATGCCCTTCATGCTGCGTTTCCTCAGCACTGGCATCGAGGGTGCCGAGTACATCCAGACCACCACCAGTATCGAGAGCTATGTCAACCTCTGCTTGACCATGTTCATCATTTTTGGCTGCGTGTTTGAGATGCCTCTGATCACCATCATCCTGTCCAAGATGGGCATTATCAACCCGCAGCTGCTCAAGCAGGTGCGCGGCGTTGCCATCGTGATCATCTTCTTCATCGCGGCCGTTGTTACCCCGCCGGATATCGTGTCTCAGTGCATGGTGGCCGGCCCCATGGTGCTGCTGTACTTCATCAGCATCTTCCTGAGCGGCATCTTCTATAAGCCGAAAGAGGACGATGATGACGAAGAGGATGACGAGGATGAGGACGAAGAGTAAGCTCTGACTTCAGGTTTTCTGTTTTATCATTGCAAAAGCAAAGGCTGCTGCGCCATTTGGTGCAGCAGCCTTTTTGTATGTGGAAAATGCTTCCGGTGCAGAGCGTAATCGCGTGGGGCAGATTCTATGGCTTTTGCAAAAGGCATTACCGCCGAATATGTACTCTTTTGCACGCACAAAAGAGTACCAGAAAGGACGGCGGTACCCGTAGGGCATGAAAGCCCCGGTGGGGCTTTCAAGGCGCAGACCGGTTTGCGCAGCAAATGCTGTGTGCCACAACTCGTCCAAAGCGAACGCGGAGACAATTCCAAATCGTTGCTGCTCAGTCTATACAAGCCACCCGCCCTGTGCTAGAATGAAACCAACAAATCAAAGGCGGTGAGACCATGCACCCACTCCCGGAATATCCTCGCCCGGCTATGCGCCGGGACAGCTATGAGAACCTGAACGGCCTGTGGAAGTACGCCATTACTCAGACAGCAGAATACCCCGCTGCGTGGGACGGCAGAATTCTGGTGCCCTACTCTCCGGAAACAAAGGCCTCCGGCGTGGGCCGCACCCTGCAGCCCGGCCAGTGGCTGCACTACCACTGCACCTTTGCTCCCCCTCCGGGAGAAGGGGGTCGGGTGCTGCTGCACTTCGGCGCGGTGGACGATGCCTGTGCGGTGCAGGTGAACGGCCATCTGGTGGGCGGCCATCGGGGCGGCTACTGGCCCTTCACACTGGATGTCACCGTCCAGCTCAACGATACGGGCCGCAACAGCCTGTGGGTGGCCGTGCAGGACCCCACGGACAGCGGCACGCAGGCCCGGGGCATGAAGCCGGCGGCATGTTCTATCCGGCCCAGAGCGGCATCTGGCAGACGGTCTGGCTGGAGCGTGTGCCGGAAAACTACATCCAGTCGCTCACGGTCACGCCGGACTACGATGCCCGCACCGTGACCGTGAAAGCCCATACTTCCATGCCCGGAGGTGCAGTGAACCTGTGGGCCGTGGTGAGGGCCGGGGGCCGTGACCATTGCCGAGGACTGGGGCAGCGACGAAGCGGACCGGGACGGCGAGGTGACGCTGAACATCCCGGAGGAACATTTCTTTCCGTGGAGCCCGGATACCCCGTTTTTATATGACCTGACCGTGGGCACCACGCAGGGAGGGGAGGAGCAGTTCGACACCGTGCACAGCTACTTTGCCCTGCGCAAGTGGAGCTGTGAGCCGGATGCGCGGGGCGTGCTGCGCTTCTGCCTGAACGGAAAGCCCATCCTGCTCAACGGCCTGCTGGACCAGGGCTACTGGCCGCAGGGCCTGTATACCCCGCCTTCCGATGCGGCGGTGGAGCGGGAGCTGAGCGAGGTGAAAGCGCTGGGATTCAATCTGCTGCGCAAGCACGCCAAGATCGAGCCGCAGCGCTGGTACTACCACTGCGACAGGCTGGGCCTTGTGGTCTGGCAGGACATGGTGAACGGCGGCAGCAGATACAACCTGTGGTTCGTCACCTACCTGACCAATGTGCTGCAGCCCCTTGTGCGCCGCCTGCCCGATGCAGAGCCGCTCTGGGGCCTGCTGAGCCGCGGAAAAGCATCCAGCCGGGAAACATACCGCAAAGAGCTGCAAGCCACCGTGGAAGCCCTGCGATGCCATCCGTGCATCGGCTGCTGGGTACCCTTCAACGAAGGCTGGGGTCAGTTTGATGCGGCCGGGGCAGTGCAGGCCATCCGCACGCTGGACGATACCCGCCTTGTGGACGAGGCCAGCGGTTGGTATGATCAGGGCGGCGGAGATGTGTGCTCCATCCACAACTATTTCTATCCGCTGCATGTAAAGCCCGGAAGCCGTACCGTGGCCCTGAGTGAATACGGCGGCATTGCATGGCCCATGCCGGGACACGAAGCACCGGGCAAAACCTACGGCTACGGCACGGCCAAGAGCCGCGCAGACCTGACCGCCCGCTGCAAAAAGCTAGCAATTGGGCACGGTGCTGCCGCAGCTCCAAAAAAGGACTCTCGGCGCTGGTGTACACCCAGCTGACGGATGTGGAAGATGAGGTGAACGGTCTGTTTACCTATGACCGGGCCGAGATCAAGCCGGATGCCAATGCCGTCCGCTCGGTGAATGCTGCCCTGCCGCAGAGTTCGCAAAAGTGACGCGGTGAAAGAAAAAACTCCCTCAGTCATCGCGCAGCGATGACTGAGGGAGTTTTATGTTACAGCAGCTCTCAGCTGTTGGCGCTGTTGTTCACGATCTTTTTGGCGGGCAGCTTGTTCATGGCAGAGCTGTCCAGATCGTGTGCCAGCTCTGCACCGCCTGCGGCCAGTGCGTCGTCCAGCTCGCCGCCCTTCATATCGCTCAGGATCTGGCTGCGCAGGTCGTCCAGCGAGGAAACGCTCAGCGGGTCTACACGCACCATCAGGAGCAGGGTGTTGCTGTTGATCTGCACGGCAGCGGCCTCGCCGTAGGAAAGGCTGCGCAGAGCATCGGCTGCGCCATCCTGCGTAAAGGCCGAAGCAACATCGCTCTCGGTCAGCAGCTCGGTCTGGACGCTGGCGCTGTCGTCGGAAGTTTCGCCGTCCAGCACAGCGTAGATGTCCGGCAGGGCATTCTGTGCGGCCTCATGCAGGGCACTCACCTGATCCGAGACCGTCTCGCCGCCTGCGGCGTTGACGCTGTCGGCAGCGGCCTGTGCCAGCTTGAGCATCTCGGCCTTCTGGTCATCGTCCGCAAAGGCGTAGGTGCTGGTATTGTACAGCGGGATGCTGATGTAGCAGATCTCATACATGCTGTCGTCCAGATGGCTGGTCAGCTCGTCGTCCTCCACTGGGGTCTCGCCGTCCGGGCCGTAGACCATATCCAGCAGGGCGGTGTGCTCCACCTGCAGACGTTCATATGCCTTGACGGTCTCCAGACCAATGCCGTTGGCGGTGTAGGTGTCGCCGTACTGGTCCATCATCTGCTGGGCATAACGGTCGGCAGTGGAAAGCTGCTCTGCAGTCAACTCACCGCCCAGCGCCTTGAAGCGGGCATCCACAGCGGCCAGCGTTTCCAACGTTTCCTGCGTTTTCTGGGCCACATAGTCGCTCACAACTGCGGTCTCGCCGCTGTCAGAGTCGGTGGTGATGGTCTCTTTCAGGAAGGCTTTTACGTCGGTGGTGTCCTGATCGGTGCCGGCAAGCTGGGCGGCCTGCTGGTAAGCACCGTACTGTGCCAGCAGATACATGCCGGAGGTGATCTCAAAATCACCGATGCTGCCCACGGTGTCCGGGGCGGAAATGGTGCAGCCCACAAGGCTGAACACCAGTGCAAGTGCGCAGATCAGCGCGAGAAGTCTCTTTTTCATGGTAATGCTCCTATGATGTTTATTTTTTGCTCGGCGGAGGCAAGGATCTCTGCCATCGCCTTGAGGATGCTTTGCAGCAGCTCCAGCGGCTTTTCGTCGGGCTGAAGTGTGACCGAGAGATAGGGCCGGTTGCCTGCACCGGCGGTGACGCGGCCGTTGAAGGCCACCAGCAGGCCCCCGGATCATGGGCAGCTCCAGACTTTCCAGCTGCAGGGTGAGGGTGTCCTTTTTTCTGGGTCACTTCGGTCACGCCCACAGTGCTGGCCTGCACGCGCACCAGCGACACGTTCACCAGATCGCTCACCGAGGGCGGCGGGTCGCCGTAGCGGTCGATGAGCTCGTCCAGCACATCGGCGGCATCCTCTGCCGTCTGGATGGCGGCAATGCGCTTATAAGCTTCAATGCGGCCCGGGCCGTCTGCGATATATTTCTCCGGGATGAAGGCATCCACCCGCAGGTCCACAAGGCATTCGCTCTTGTCCCGCCGGACAGGTTCGCCCTTGGCCCGGGCAATGGCCTGCCCCAGCATCTTCACGTAGAGGTCGTAGCCCACGGCCTCCATGTGGCCGTGCTGGCTGTGGCCCAGAAGACTGCCCGCACCCCGGATCTGCAGATCCCGCATGGCGATGCGGAAGCCGGAGCCGAAGGCCGTGAACTCCCGGATAGCGGAGAGCCGCTTCTGGGCGATATCGGTCAGGGTCTTGTCCCGCCGGAAGGTGAAGTAGGCATAGGCCTTGCGGCCGGAGCGGCCCACCCGGCCTCTTATCTGGTACAGCTGGGCAAGGCCCATGCGGTCAGCGTCCTCGATGATGAGGGTGTTGCAGTTGCGCACGTCGATGCCGGTCTCGATCAGGGTAGTGCACACCAGAATGTCGATCTCGCCGTTCAGCAGATGCTGCCACACGGGGTTCAGCTCTTCCTCGGTCATCTTGCCGTGGGCAATGCCGATGCGTGCGCCGGGCACCAGCTTGCTCACATGGGCGGCGCAGGCTTCGATGTTGTCCACCCGGTTGTGCAGGTAGTACACCTGCCCGCCCCGGGCAAGCTCCTTCTTCATGGCTTCGGCAAGGATCACGTCGTTGTATTCCAGCACAAAGGTCTCCACGGGCTGGCGCTCGATGGGCGGCTGCTCGATGGTGGAAAGGTCCCGGATGCCGCTCATGGCCATGTTCAGCGTGCGGGGGATGGGGGTAGCCGAAAGGGTGAGCATGTCCACCCCGATGAAGTTCTCCTTGAGCTTTTCCTTGTGCTTCACGCCGAAGCGCTGCTCTTCATCGATGATGACAAGGCCGAGGTCATGGAACTTCACGTCCTTGGACAGCAGCCGGTGGGTGCCCACCACGATGTCCACACTGCCCGACTGCAGGCCCCCGGACGGGGTCTCCTTCTGCTGTTTTGCGGTGCGGAAGCGGGACATCATCTCCACCTTCACGGGAAAAGCTTCCATGCGGGAGAGGATGGTGTTGTAGTGCTGCCACGCCAGCAGGGTGGTGGGGGCAAGGATGGCGCACTGCTTGCCGCCCATCACGCACTTGAAGGCGGCGCGCAGGGCCACTTCGGTCTTGCCCACGCCCACGTCGCCGCACAGCAGGCGGTCCATGGGCCAGCCCTTTTCCATGTCCTGCTTGATCTCGGCGGTGGCGTTCAGCTGGTCGTCGGTCTCGTCGTAGTCAAAGCGGGTCTCAAAGTCCCGCTGCCAGTCGCCGTCCGGCGGAAAGGCGTAGCCCGTGGCCTGACGGCGGCGGGCGTAGAGCTCGATCAGTTCCTGCGCCATCTCCTCGGTGGCTTTTTTTACCTTGGCGCGGGTGCGTTGCCACTCGGCACCGCCCAGCTTTGCCAGCTTTACCTTTTCCTCGTCGCCGGGGGCGGTGTAGCGGCTCAGCAGGTCCAGCTGGGTCACCGGAACATACAGCACGTCCGAGCCGGAGTACTGCACCTTCAGGTAATCTTTCGTGGCACCCTGCACTTCCAGCCGCTGGATGCCCGCATACATGCCAATGCCGTGGCTCTGGTGCACCACATAGTCCCCGGGCTTGATGTCCGAAAGGCTGGAAAGGGCGTTCTTGTTCTTTTTGCGCTTTTTGGTCTCGGCGGAGGTCTCTTCCTCCAGACCGTGCCTGCGGCTGGACAGCACCGCCGCATGGGCAAACGGAAAGGTGCACCCGGCGGTCAGATGGCCCGGCAGCACCTGTACGATGCCTTTTGTGGGCCGCACATCCCGGCTCATGCTCACGGAGTAGCCCTTGTCGGCAAGGTCGCGGGTGAGGGCGGCGGCACCCTTGGGCGTGCCGGAGAACAAGGTGACGGCATAGCCCTGCGCAATGAGCGGGTCAAGGTCTTCTCGCAGGGAGACAAGGTCGCCGTTCCAGTTGGGGGCGGCAAAGGCCTCGGCGTTGATGAGGTCTTTCAGCTTAAATTCGTTCATGCCGCGCAGGAAGTTCTCGCACAGCAGGGTGCTCTGCTTCTGGGCGGCAGCGGCAAGGTCGTCCATGGTCTGGTAGAGTACATCCAGCCCGGGGCAGAGCACACCCTCTTCCAACAGGCCGGTCAGCTCTTCGCTGCGACGGAACTCGGTGGCCTTCTGGGCATCCCGGATGCCGCCCACCTCGTCCAGAATGAACAGCGGTGTGTCCAGATGATCCAGCAGGGTGGCAGGGCTCGGATAGCGCAGGCCGTAGTATTTATCCATGGCTTCCGGCATCAGGCCGGAGTCCAGCTGAGCAAGGTCGGCTTCCGTGGCCTTTTCCAGTGCGGTGCGGTGCCGGCCGCGTGCCTTTTTGATGGCGGCACGCAGGGCCTCGGCAGTCTCGGCGGTATCGCCGAACAGCACCTCGCGGGCAGGGGAAAGATAGATCTTTTCCAGTGCGCTGTCCCGCCGCTGGGTGAGCAGGTCGAAGGAAGAAATGGAATCGATCTCGTCGTCCCAGTACTCCACGCGGGCAGGCTGGCGCATATCCGGCGCATAGATATCCACGATATCGCCGCGCACACTGAACTGTCCCGGGCCGTCCACCTGACTGCGCCGCACATACCCGGCGGCGAACAGCCGGGCCACAAGACCCTCGCGGTTGTACACCATGCCGGGTTTGAGGGTAAGAGGTTTCCATTTAAAATTCAGTCCCGGGCAGCGGTGTACATGCAAAGGCTTCGGCGGGCACGCAGACCGCGTTCAGCCGCCCGCCTGCAAGGGAGCCTAGCACCGAAAGGCGGCGGTACTCGTACTCGCGGCCCGCGCCCTCCACTGGGCGCAGCATAAAGTCCCGGGGCGGGAACACCGCAGCGGCAAGCCCCAGTGCCTTGAGGTCGTCCGCAAAGTGGGTGGCCTCGGCCTCGCCGGGGGTCACGATGCATAGCGGCTTGTCCAACTGGCGGCACAGCGCGGCATACACCTGTGCGCGGCCGGATGCGGGCAGCCCAAACAGGGCGCATGCACCTTTGCCGGAAAGCGCGTGGCTCAGATTTTTTTGTATTCGGTTGTGGTGGTAAACAATGCGTCAAACATGGTGCCTCCTGCGCTTGCGCATGATAGGGCGGGTGATGTATAATTTTGAGGATACGAGTAATACGAGAGCCTTTGCCCCTTCTTTCAAGAGAAGAAATCGAAAAAGTTCGGCAGAACAAAGAAATCAAATAATGCTGCAATAAGGAGCAGAATATAGAAAGATGACAAAACATAAAAATGTAGCGCTGGATGAGCTGCGTATTCTGGCGGCGCTGATGGTGCTGGGCGTGCATACCGGGCAGAAAGTTGGCCTGGGGGATGCCGCCGCGGTTGGCGCGCAGGGGGTGCAACTGTTTTTTGTGCTCAGCGGGCTACCTGGCCCGCGGCCAGCCTGAGCCGCCACCCGGAGCCGCTGCCGTATTACCAGCGCCGCATCCGGCGGATCCTGCCGCTGTACTGGCTGGTGCTGGTGCTGCGCTGGCTGTTCGATGCGGTACGCTATCTGGCGGCGGGCGCCAGTGCAGCCCAGCTGTTTGGCCCCGGCGGGCCGTGCGGGCCGGGTTACCTGCGGTACTTTGTATTTTTGCAGATGTGGCTGCCCAGTGATAACTGGATGCTGTGGAACAACCGCAACGTGCTGTGGACGATGAGCGCCTTTGCGTTCTTTTATCTGCTGGCCCCGTGGCTGTACCGGCTGTGCAAACGCTTTTGGGGTGCGCTGGCGCTTGCTGCTGGTCTGCCTTGCGGTGAAGGGCAGGATCGGCGGCTTAATTGAAAGCAGTCTGGCGGCTTTCCCGGCAGAAGGCAACATCAGCGAGTTCAGCGCAAAAACGCCGGTCATGACGCTGTACTGCTTTATCTTTGGCATGGCGGCGTTTGCGGCAGTGCGGGAGAACAAGCAGTTTTTATACGGGGCATTCTGCATTCTGCTGGCAGTGCTCACCAACTTCC
>ENA-OPYU01001047-OPYU01001047.1-human-gut-metagenome-genome-assembly--contig:-NODE-1047-length-10002-cov-3.307139_pt1 | contig 10002 bp, 13 predicted proteins | sample MGYA00242637_ERZ504482 | MGnify/ENA primary metagenome ERZ504482 (study PRJEB26092, sample SAMD00036237) | human gut metagenome | host: Homo sapiens | study: EMG produced TPA metagenomics assembly of...
TAAACAACTTTCAAAAGTTGCCCAAAATATAAGGAATCTTCTTCCTTTTTGATGTATAATTTAATCACCACAAAAAAATCGTACTAAACAAAAAAGAGGAGGATTCCTTATGGTCAATTTTACATCAAAAACATACCAAATGAAACGGGAAATTTTAACTTTTTCCAATAAAATTTCCAGAAAGCTTCCCAAACCAGATAGAAAATTTATAGCGGACATGAATTATGGTATGCTTGCTTCCAACAGCTGCCTGCTTACAGACATTGTTGACTCGTTACATGAGCCATCTAAAAAGATCAACAGTGTTGACCGTCTTTCCAGACATTTGTCGAAAGGCACACCCAAAAACGCTTTGAGCGCCTACTTAACCTACTTGAAGAAATGGTGCCCGGCTCATCCTGTCATTCATATCGATGACAGTGACGTTGTAAAACCGGAGGGGCATAAATTTGAATCCCTCGGCTGGGTACGTGATGGTTCTGAAAGTACAGCTACAAAAAAATGTTTATAAAAGAGGATATCATATAACAGAAGCTACGGTTCTTACTAACAGCAATCATCCGGTCAGTCTTTTTTCTGAGGTCCATTCTTCAACTGAAAAAAATTTCACTTCCATTAATGATATTACGTTTTCAGCTATGGAACGGGCTGCTGCACTCTTTGGGAAAGCAACCTTTGTCATGGATCGTGGCTATGATGATAACAAGATGTTTCTCAAATTGGATTCCATGCATCAAGATTATGTCATCCGTCTGACTGCAAAGCGCAAGCTCCTCTACCATAATAAGTGGGTATTTGCCACCGAACTGCGTAACCGCAGGAAGGGCAAAGTAAAACTGCCTCTGTACTATAAAGGAAAAGCGCATGAAGCTTATCTTTCCCATGTGAAAGTACAGATAACTGCATCCAGAAAAGATATTTATTTAGTCCTTGTTTATGGGATCACCAATCATCCTATGATGCTTGCAACAAACAAAGAGATCAAATCGAAAGATGATGTGATAAAAGTTGCAAAGCTTTATTTTTCCAGATGGCGTATTGAGGAATATTTCCGCTGTAAAAAACAGATGTTTCAATTCGAAAATTTCCGGGTACGCAAGCTTAAAGCAATCAATGCCTTGAATTTTTATATCACTTTATGCATGGCTTTTCTGGCTCACATTTCCATGAAACCGGAAACAAATGCCCTTAAAGTTGCTATTGTAACAACAGCAAATCCAATAAAAGAAAAAATATCTTTCTGCTATTACCGGCTGGCAAAAGGCATCTCCGGCATACTGTCCTATGCAAAAGAAGGCATCAGGCTATGGTTCAGGACAAAACGTCCTGCATACCGTCAACTCTGCCTTAAGCTGGCTGTTTAAATAGATAAAAGAATAGGTCTCCCCAAAGCCCGGTTCCGGCGGGGCTTATTCAAGTACCTCTAATCACAGAACTGCCATTCTGAAATTTTCAAAAGGTCGGCAGTTTGGTACTTCGGGCAGATATGTTCATTTTTAAATTACAGTTTGCGGAAACTCAAGCTTTCAGGCATCTGTTCCAATCCCAACTGTAAGAAAATACACCTTTTCTGCGCCTGCCTTTTTCAGAACCTTTGCAGCAGAATCTATGGTTGCCCCGGTTGTATAAATATCATCCACCAGAAGAATGTTCTTCCAGGGGAGTTTCCTCTTCACTTCAAAAGCATGTTCCAGATTCTTCTTCCTCTCTCTGTACCCTAAATCCTTTTGTGGATTCGTATAAACAGTTCTCAGCAATGTTTTTGTATCTGTTTTTAGTCCAAGTTCTTTCCCAAGAGCAGATGCAATAATCTCTGCCTGATTGTAACCACGTTTTGCCATTTTCTTTTTGTGAAGCGGAATCGGAATGATAATTTGAGGATTCCAACATCTGATTTGATTTTTAGAATAATATGCTGCCAGTTGTCCATAAAAGACACCATATTCCTGACGGTTTCCATATTTCAGTTGAAACAAAGATTCCCGAAGAACTGAACCATAGGTAAAAATTCCAATCCCCTGGTCAAAATAATGTGTTGTTTTACAGTTTTCACAATATTCCTGTTCCCCATGGGGCAAGGGGTTTGGAACATTTATAACATCTTGGCCCTGTAATGGGTTTTAATTTATCTCTGCAAGTTGTACAGATTCGTTGACCCACAGGCACTGCAATGTCATGACACACTGGACAGCGCCTTGGGTACAAAATGTTCAAAAATGTTTCAATTACTTTTTTCAATAAGTCTCCTTTATCCTTAAATCCAAAGTTGTATACCGGCTTTGCTCCATACGGTTATTTTCCATTTCTTCAAAAGTTTTCTCATCTCCCACCAGAGTTACACATTTACGCGCCCTGGTAACCGCTGTATACAAAAGATTCCGGTTCATTAACATCTTAGGGCCTCCAAGCAGTGGAATAATTACTGCCGGATACTCGCTGCCCTGAGCCTTATGAATGGTAATGGCATAAGCAAGTTCCAGCTCATCTAACTGCTTAAAAGAATATTCCACAAACTTTCTCTCGTCAAATTCTACGGTAAGGGTCTCTGCAAAAGTATTGATTTCCCTTAAAATTCCTGTATCTCCATTAAAAACTCCCACACCTTTTTCTACAGGTATGCCATACAGCCCACGGATTTCCCACTCAATCTGATAGTTATTCTTAATCTGCATGACCTTGTCTCCTTCCCGAAACAGGCCTGAACCGTGTTCTTTTTCCGTTTTCCCAGGTTCCGGAGGATTGAGATACTGCTGCAAAATCCTGTTCAGCCGTTCCACGCCCAAAAGACCCTTCCGCATGGGAGTCAATACCTGAATATCATAAGGCTGAGCATCCACAAACTTAGGCAGCTTCTTCTGAATCAGGGTAATGACTACGCTGATAATCACATTTGCGTCATACCGTTTCAGAAAAAATGAAGTCCATACTTTTATTATCCAGCACCACCGGCACGCCCTCATTAATTTTGTGGGCGTTGACCACAATATCGCTTTGAGACGCCTGACGGAAAATTTTCGTCAGTTCCACTACAGGAAATGCTCCCGAATGAATAATATCTTTTAATACACTGCCCGGTCCCACACTTGGAAGCTGATTTACATCTCCTACCAGAATCAGCCTGGTCCCTGTAACAACAGCAGAAAGAAGGGGCATGCATGAGAAAAATATCCACCATGGACATTTCATCAATAATAATCACATCTGCTTCCAGTGGATTTTGAGCATTGCGTTCAAAATGAACACCTGCAGAAGACTCTTCCGGCACACCGGACAATTCCAGTAAACGGTGGATAGTCTTTGCTTCATATCCGGTTGCCTCAGTCATACGCTTTGCTGCTCTTCCTGTAGGCGCTGCCAGATAATATCCAGCCCTTCCATCTCAAAATAGCGGATAATGGCATTAATGGTTGTTGTCTTTCCTGTACCGGGGCCTCCTGTAATCACCAGTAATCCGTTTTCACAGCTTCTGTGATTGCCATCTGCTGTTTTCATCCAAATCAATTTTTCTGCTCTCTGAATCCGTTTGATTTTTCCCCAATCACCGATTCATCTGCAGTATCCTGAACATTCAGCTCATGAAGCATCTGGGCAGTATGCAGTTCAATCTGGTAATACTGACTGGCATAAACTACCTGCTGCTTCCCCTGTCTGTCTGATACAATCTCTTTTATTACAATCTTCCGGTCAATGGCTAAATCCGTAAGGTGCTTCTCCATATAATCTGCCTGTACTCCAAGAAGCTGCTGCGCTCTTTCTAAAAGCAGATTCTTAGGCAGATATACGTGTCCCTCTGCGGTAGCCAGAAGTAATATGTACAAAAGGCCGCTTCGGATTCGATAGTCCGAATCCGTATGGATACCAATTCTAGCCGCAATTTCATCTGCAATCTTAAAGCCGATTCCATTAATATCCTCTGCCATTTTGTAGGGATTTTTCCTTCAGGATACGGTACATGTCCTGTTTGTATTGCTGATAAATCTTAACTCCCAGAGTCTGAGAAATCCCATATTGCTGAAGAAACATCATAGCCTTTCTCATATCCGCCTTTTCTTCCACCTGCTCTGCAATCTCTCTTGCCTTGCGGTCGCTGATTCCTTTCACCTCTGCCAGACGTTCCGGTTCTTCTTCAATGATACGCAGAGTATCATCTCCAAATTTTCTCACAATTCTGGCTGCAAGAGCAGCTCCTATACCCTTAATCGCTCCTGAACCAAGATAGCGTTCCATGGCAAAAGAATCCTGTGGAATCACTGTTTCATAAGAATATATGGTAAATTGGCGGCCATAGGAAGGATGTTCTGTGTATTTTCCCTTCCCACGAATATTCTCACCCTCACTAAGTGTCTGAAACGTGCCTACACAAGTCAGTTCTTCACCATCTACAACAAGACTGGCAACCGTATATCCATTATCCTGATTGCGGTATATAATATGATCTACATACCCTTCGATTGTTTCTTCCACATCTGTTCCTCTCAATCCTTTATCCTTATATTCCCTACAGTTTACCGTTCATCTTACTCATAAGCTCCATATATTGTCCGGTTCCTACTGCCACAGCAAGTGCCGGCTCTTCTGCCACAATGGTATTAATGCCGGTCTCCTCTTCAATCAGTTCCTCCAGACCACCTAAAAGAGCGCCGCCTCCAGTAAGTACAATTCCTCTCTCTGCCACATCTGCTGCCAGCTCAGGAGGTGTTTTCTCCAAAATGCTGTGAATCGTCTCCATAATCTGAGCAGATGCATCCGTAAGTGCCTCTTTGATTTCCTCTGAGGACAGGGTCACACTTTTAGGAAGTCCCGTAACCGTATCTCTGCCTTTTACTTCCATGGTCTTTGCCTGAGGAGTAGAATACACTGTTCCGATTTGAATTTTAATATCCTCTGCAGTACGCTCCCCGATCATTAAATTGTGCTTTTTGCGAACATAACGCATAATAGCCTCATCAAAATTATCTCCTGCCACTTTGATAGAAGTCGCTACTACGGTTCCTCCTAACGAAATCACCGCTACATCCGTAGTTCCTCCCCCAATATCTACAATCATATTTCCAAAGGGTCTTGTAATATCGATTCCTGCACCAATAGCTGCCGCAATCGGTTCTTCGATAATAGAAACCTCTCTGGCTCCCGCCTGATAAGTAGCCTCCTCTACTGCTTTTTTCTCTACTTCCGTAATCCCGCTTGGCGCACAAATACTAATGCGCGGTTTCCGAAAAGCACGTTTTCCGATTGCTTTTGAAATGAAATATTTCAGCATTTTTTCTGTAACTTCATAATCAGAGATAACACCCTGTCTCAGAGGCCGTACAGCTACTATATTCCCTGGCGTTCTTCCAATCATCTGACGTGCCTCTTCTCCTACAGCTCTGATTTTATTATTATCTTTATCGTATGCCACCACAGACGGTTCTTTTAGAACAATGCCTTTTCCTTTTGCATATACAAGGATACTGGCTGTTCCCAAATCAATTCCTATATCTGATGCTGCCATGAAAAATACCCCTTTCCTGAACCTCGTTACTATTATATACAACTTCCCCTCCCTTGAAAAGGGGCAATCATCTCAAATATTTTGACACATATTGACCTGTATAGGATACAGGATTCGCCGCAATTTCCTCCGGTGTTCCTTTTGCAATGACAGTTCCGCCTTTGTCTCCACCTTCCGGACCAATATCAATAATATAGTCTGCTGTTTTTATCACATCCAGATTATGTTCAATGACTACCACAGTATTTCCGCCTTCTGAAAGCCTCTGGAGAATCTCAATAAGCTTGTGAACATCTGCAAAATGAAGCCCTGTGGTTGGCTCATCCAGAATATAAATGGTTTTTACCTGTACTTCTTTTGCTAAGCTCTGTAGCCAGTTTGATTCGCTGAGCTTCTCCTCCGGAAAGTTCTGTAGAGGGCTGACCCAGACGAATATAAGAAAGCCCCACATCATAAAGGGTCTGTATCTTTCTCTTAATAGACGGAACATGGTCAAAAAATTTCAGTGCTTCTTCTACTGTCATATTCAGCACATCATAAATACTCTTTCCCTTGTATTTCACCTCCAGAGTCTCCCTGTTATACCGTTTTCCATGGCAGACTTCACAGGGAACATACACATCCGGAAGAAAGTGCATCTCAATTTTCAAAATCCCATCACCGCTGCAGGCTTCACAACGTCCACCTTTTACATTAAAGCTGAATCTGCCCTTCTTATATCCCCTGGCCTTGGCGTCTGCAGTAGCTGCAAATAAATCGCGAATCTGGTCAAAAACTCCTGTATACGTTGCCGGATTAGAACGTGGTGTCCTTCCAATAGGGGACTGGTCAATATCAATGACCTTATCTAATTGCTCGGTTCCTTCAATACATTTATGTTTTCCGGGAATGATTCTGGCACGGTTCAGTTTTCTCGCCAGGCTCTTATACAGAACCTCATTTACCAGAGAACTTTTCCCGGAACCGGAGACACCTGTTACACAAGTCATGATTCCCAGGGGGATTTTCACATCAATATTTTTCAGGTTATTCTCGGCTGCCTTACGAATTGTCAGATACCCTGTGGGTTTTCTTCTTACCGCCGGCACAGGAATCTTGATTTTTCCGCTTAAATACTGGCCTGTAATAGAATTGGGATTCTCCATAATTTCTTCCGCAGTACCAATGGCAACTAATTCTCCTCCATGCTCTCCTGCCCCTGGACCAATATCCACCACACAATCTGCCTCTCTCATAGTGTCTTCATCATGCTCAACCACAATCAGGGTATTTCCCAGATCCCGCAGGTGCTTCAACGTAGCTAACAGTTTATCATTATCCCTCTGGTGAAGACCAATACTGGGTTCATCCAAAATGTATGCCACTCCTACCAGTCCGGAACCAATCTGTGTAGCCAGACGGATTCGCTGAGCCTCACCTCCCGAAAGAGTTCCTGTAGCTCTTGCAAGAGTCAGGTAATCCAGCCCTACATTCACCAGAAATCCCACTCTCGCCCTGATTTCCTTTAATACCTGCTCCCCAATTAATTCCTGGGTTTTCGTCAATTTCAAATTCATAAGATATTCCTGAAGGCTGCTCACAGACATCGTGGTCACTTCATGAATATTTTTATCCCCTACCGTAACCGCCAGAGCTTCCGGTTTCAGCCTCTGTCCTTTACAGGAAGGGCAGGGAGTAATCCGCATAAAGGTCTCATATTCCTGCTTCATAGTATCAGAGCCGGTTTCTCTGTAGCGTCTTTCCACATTTTTAATAATTCCCTCAAAAGCCACATCATAGACGCCCTCTCCTCTCTGCCCCTTGTAATGTACCTTTACTTCCTTTCCTCCTGTTCCGTGAATCAAAATATCCTGGATTTTCTGCGGATACTGCTCAAAAGGTGTATCCAGATCAAATCCATATTCTGCTGCCAGGGCATCCAGAATAGCCCTTGTAAAGCTGCCTTTTTCTGCACAGGACTGCCATCCCATAACCACAATGGCTCCCTGGGAAATACTCAGGCTTCTGTCCGGTATCATTAAATCAATATCAAACTCCATACGGTAGCCAAGTCCAAAACAGGAAGGACATGCTCCAAAAGGATTGTTAAAGGAAAAGCTTCTGGGTTCAATCTCGTCAATGCTGATTCCACAGTCTGGACATGCAAAGCTCTGGCTGAAGTTAATCTGGTTTCCATCCATGGTGTCCACCACAAGACGCCCCTCCGCAAGATTCAAAACCGTTTCAATGGAATCTGTAAGCCTCTTCTCAATGCCCTCCTTTACAATCAGACGGTCTACAACAATCTCAATATTATGTTTAATATTTTTGTCCAGCTTAATCTCTTCGCTTAATTCATAGAGATTTCCATCAATCTGCACCCTTACATACCCGCTTTTTCTGGCCTGTTCCAGAAGTTTGCATGGGTACCCTTTCTCCCGCGCACCACCGGCGCCAAAAGCTGTATTTTTGTCCGTTCAGGTAATGACATAATATGATCTACCATCTGATCCACAGTTTGCTTCTTAATCTCCCTGCCACATTTAGGACAGTGAGGGATTCCGATTCTGGCGTATAAAAGACGGAAGTAATCATAAATCTCTGTCACTGTTCCCACTGTGGAACGTGGATTCCTGTTGGTTGATTTCTGGTCAATGGAAATGGCAGGGGAAAGTCCCTCAATACTCTCTACATCCGGTTTCTCCATCTGTCCCAAAAACTGGCGGGCATAAGAAGATAAGGATTCCATATATCTCCTCTGGCCTTCAGCATAAATGGTATCAAAAGCCAGAGAGCTCTTACCGGAACCACTAAGCCCGGTTAAAACCACCAGCTCATTTCTTGGTATATCCACATCCAGATTCTTCAAATTATTTTCATTTGCGCCACGAATTTTAATAAACTGTCTTACCTGCATTTTCACTGCCATATGATTTCCTCTTTCTGTAACAAATTTAAGCTCTTTGAAGCTCAAGCGTAATTGTTCTTAGCTTTCTCTTTTGAGAAATGTTTTATTCTGAATTTATGTTATTCTTATCTTATCACAACTTTTTTAAATTTGCAAACATATGTTCTGATTTTTTATCATTTTCATGATAAAGATAAAACTGCCAGTTCTTCAATATAAACTGGCAGTTTTATCTTTTATGCGCCTTTGCTCTCCTGTTTATTCAAAGAGCAAATATACTGCATAATATCTCTTCTTGTAACAATTCCTATAAAATTTTTCTGATCATCCACAACCGGAACAAAATTCTGCTGCATTGCTTTTTTCCAGAAGATTTTCCATATTGGAATCCACACGAATGGGTGCGTAATCATTCCTTCTCTTAAAAGATGCAATGGGCACTTCTTCTGCCCCTTTCAAGTCTAATTCTCCCCGGTCCTTTAATCCCCACAATAAGTCGCCTTCTGTAATGGTTCCTGCATATTTCCCGCGCTCCGTAATAATAGGAATGCAGGAATATTTGTGATATTCCATCTTCTCCAATACCTGTCTCAGGCTATATGTATCATAAATATAAGCAACATCTTCCTTGGGGGTAAGGAAAAAATCAAAATGTTCATACATATTCCTCCCCGTCTGTTTTTCTTCTTTCTATTCTGCCACAATAAGCCTTATAAATCCAGAAGAAAACCATTAAACTTTATTAAAATTCCATAAATTCACAGCATGTCTTTTTATTTATCAAACAAAAACTCAGACAACACCAGATTGCTCACCAGAATTCCTTCTTCCGACAAAAAATCCTGTCTTTATAGTTCTTTTAGCATTCCATTTTCCAGGCATTTGTGCAGCGCCTTTTCATAAACCATGTCCATTTCCCTGCCAAAAGTTCTGTAAAATTCTTTTTTGGACACGCCTCTGGTTTTGCGAAGTCCCAAAAACATAAACTCTTCCATCTGTCTTGGCTCTTCCAGAAATTCTACCTCTTCCCGCATGGTTTTGGGCTGTCCGCAGCGTTCCAGATAAGTTTTCATGTCTCTGGTATTACTCATACGAATATTTCTCACCATAGAAGCAGCCCCAGGCCCAAGCCCCAGATAATCTTTCCGCTCCCAGTATTTCAGATTATGTCTGGATTCATAGCCCGGTTTTGCATAATTAGAGATTTCATACTGCTCATAGCCCGCTTCCTTTAATAGTTTTCCCGTAAGAATATAGATATCCCTGCTGGTTTCCTCCCCCGGCAAACATTCCGGATGCTCTGCATATTTTTCATAAAAAGGAGTCCCCTCCTCTAAAATCAACTGATATACAGAAATATGCTCTGGATTTAAATCAATGGCCTGTCTCAGTTCCTCTTCCCAGGATTCCATGGTCTGACCTGGTATAGAAGAAATCAAATCAATGCTGATATTGTCAAATCCTTCCTGTCTTGCCAGTTCATAAGAATGAAGAAATTCTTCATAGGTATGAATGCGGCCCAAGCAGCCTCAGATTTTTCATTTTTTCACAGACTGAAGTCCAAATACTCAGGCGGTTTACACCAGCCCGTTTATAGGATTTTAGCTTTTCCTCTGTCACA
>ENA-OPYU01001048-OPYU01001048.1-human-gut-metagenome-genome-assembly--contig:-NODE-1048-length-9999-cov-6.073744_pt1 | contig 9999 bp, 11 predicted proteins | sample MGYA00242637_ERZ504482 | MGnify/ENA primary metagenome ERZ504482 (study PRJEB26092, sample SAMD00036237) | human gut metagenome | host: Homo sapiens | study: EMG produced TPA metagenomics assembly of...
GCCAGTACCTTGTTCACTTTTTTGTATCTGTCTGCCCTCCATCTCATAAAATATTCATTCACATTTCTACTTTCTCTTTCCGGCTGCTTTAGCATCTGTAACACTCCCTTCCTGCCTTGTCTGTTATTCACAGGGTGTAGCACACCCCTGTCCTTATCTGATCATCAAAGAAGAATTACCAACGGAAACTCTCCAACACTCCACGCCTGTCCAGATACTCTTTTCTTGCCTGTTCCCGCTCTTCCTCTGTAGGTGCAGTTTTTGATTTTCCAAACAGGTCACGCATGACCATTCTGTCCAACTTTTTCTCCAGCTCCTGCTTGATTTCTCTCTCACAGCTTTCATCTTCCATCAAGTGAAAACGGAGCAGCTGCATAAATAATTCCTGTGATATTTGCACATTTCTCATCGTATCCCATCCTTTCCGTGACGGTATGTGACAGTTGTGACGGTTATTTCCATACCACCCCCGCTGTCAAAAATACCGTCACAACCGTCACCAACTGTCACGCTGTTTCTATATCATCTTTCCAAAACCGTATTTTTCTTCCATCATGGGTGCGGGTACTCTGATAATAAATGCCATGCTCTGCATACAATCGCCCTGAAAGCACATTTAGTTTTCTTGTGATGACATGGGGCTGGATTTCTACCTTTATCAGAGAAACCAGTTCCGTTGCTGAGCCTTCCCAAAAGGATTTATCCTTCATAACAAGTTCGTCAATCTCATCCAGCAGAGGCTCTGGCGGTTCTTTCCATAATTCTGTTTCTGCCCTTTGCAACTCCCACAATAACGTTTTTGTGTTGCGATTAAGATACAGTTTTTGGTCTTGCTGATCTCTGCCCGATACTTCTAAAGTTGCAGCATTGCCTGTCCGTTTTTCTTTTTGAAGGAGAAACGCCCCATCCGCTGCACCGAGCAGTCCGCTTGTTCCCGAAATCATATCAAATTTATCATCCGCCGTCTGTTTCCTTGTGTGGTGTACGAGCAGGATACAAAGACTATGGGCATCTGCAAAGCTTTTCAGCCTTGCCATAATCTGATAATCGTTAGCGTAGCTGTAATTATCTCCACCAACCTCACGCACCTTTTGGAGCGTATCAATGATAATCAGTTTCGTGTCCGTATGCTCTGCCACAAACCTTGCAAGCTGTTCATCCAGTCCTTTTCCCAACTGGCTGGCAGAAACAGAAAAGAAAAGATTGTCTGTACTCTCTGTTCCAAACATCCGATACAGACGTTCCTGCAAGCGGCGGTAATCATCCTCAAGGGCAAGATACAGTACCGTTCCTTTTCGAGTGGTATAATTCCAAAGCGGCGTTCCTGTGCTGACGTGATAGGCAAGCTGTGCCATCAGAAAACTCTTTCCCAATTTAGGAGAACCTGCAAAAATATAAGTGCCGGGGTAGAGCAGACCGTCGATTAACGGTGGCTTGCTCTGATACTGGGTGTCAAACAGTTCATTCATGGAAACTGCTTTGAGATAGGAGGGGTCTAAACTCAACTGCATTTCTCTCTGCATTTCCTCAAAACTCTTGATATTTTCCTCATACTCGGATATACTACTTTTAGTGTTTTTGAAAAATTGGCTGCTCCGTATCTGCGCCAACAGATACATTCGGGGCAGTCTTTTCTTTTTTATTCTCCATTTTCATTCTCTCCTTTCAGACCGCCAAGAATAATGACGATCAGTTCAATTACATTCATCAGTTCCTCATCTACGCTGTTGCCCGCTTCAATCCTCTTTAACTCTGCGAGGACAGCTGCAAGTTCCAATTTGAGTGCCTTATACACTCTCGGATTGCCCTGTACCACCACATCCTGATTCAGGCAGCGGCGGTAACAGTATTCCTGTTTGGGCAGTCCCGATAAGGCAACTGCCTTGTTGATGCGTTCATTTTCTTCTGGAGATACCCGAAATCCTACTGTGATGTTTCTCCATCGGTTTTTGTTATCCCTGTTCTTAGCTGACATTTACAATCTCTCCTTTCCCTAAATCATCTAATCTATCTGCCATTTCCGTCTGTTTTGACGGGAACAGATGGGCGTACTGATAAGTGATGTCAATGCTTTCATGCCCCACACGGTCTGCAATTGCCACCGCCGAAAATCCCATATCAATGAGTAAACTTATATGGCTGTGCCTGAGATCGTGAATGCGGATACGCTTTACGCCTGCGGTTTCTGCCCCTCTGTCCATCTCGTGATGAAGATAACTTTTTGTGACTGTAAAAATACGGTCTTTCTTCTTCAATCCGTAGAGCATCCCAAGATATTCCTGCATTTCCTCACAAGAAACTTCGGCAATTTTGATAATGCGGTTGCTTTTCTTTGTTTTCGGTGTGGTAATCACGTCTTCTCCGTGTAACCTCTGATAAGAATTTGTTGATTCTGACCGTTTCTTTCTCAAAATCGAAATCCGCTGCGGTCAGTGCAAGCAGCTCCCCTTCTCGGATACCGCACCAGTAAAGCATTTCAAAAGCATAAAAGGAAACTGGCTTGTCCATCATCTCAAAAGAGAACTTCTTGTATTCTTCCTTTGTCCAGAACAGCATTTCCTTGTGTTCCTCACTTCCCATATTTCCCACCTTTGCGGCAGGATTGGAACGCAACTCATAATAACGCACCGCATGATTAAATATGGCTGACAGTTGATTATGCAACGTTTTTAGATAGGTCTGTGAGTAGGGCTTTTTCTTCTCATCCCGATAGGCAAGCAGTTCATTCTGCCATGCGATAATCTCCTTTGTGGAAATCTCGCTGATTCTTAACTTGCCAAAATACGGAAGTATCTTCGTGCGGATGATATGCTCCTTTGTCAGCCATGTGTTTTCTTTCAGCCTGTTTTTTTACATCTCGGATATACAGCTCGGTAAAAGCCTCAAAGCTCATATCCATATCTGAAGAAGTCTGTAATTGAAACTATCCGCTCCAGTCCATGAGCTTCTTTCTTGGTGGCAAAACCACGTTTGCATTTCTGCTTACGCTCTCCTTTCCAGTTCACATACCTTGCCATCACATACCATGTTCCATTGGTTTCATTCTTAAATACCGGCATTACTTTTCCTCCTTTCCTGCTCCGTAGAGCCTTTCATAAAAATTACTGGCGGTTCACACGCCCTGTAATCGTAATAAAGCCTTTTTTCCTTTCAGTTCCTCATTCAACTGTCGGATTAATTTATAGGCATAAGGCTTTGACACGCTTAGTTCCTGTGCCACTTCTTCGGCACGAATAAATTTGTTCTCCATAGATTGTCCTCCTTTTGCTCTAAACTTATTTGCTTAATTTTTAACTTATTATACTAAGCATATTTGCTTGTGTCAAGTGGTTTTCGGAAAAATATTAAACTTTTTTGTTTTGTATTGTCTTGACTTCGCCTAAACATATCTGCTATACTAATTACACTACATATACAAGGAGCGATGATTATGGCGATTGGAGAGAGAATACATTTTTTTCCGCATTCTGCGTGGAATGACACAAAAATATCTTGGTACGATTGTCGGCTTTCCTGAACGAAGTGCCGATGTACGTCTAGCCCAATATGAAACAGGAACAAGAAAACCGAAAGCGGAACTTACTGCTGCACTGGCACAGGCACTTGATGTTTCCCCTCATGCCCTCGATGTACCCGACATTGACAGCTATATTGGGCTGATGCACACTTTATTTACCCTTGAAGATTTATATGGGCTGACTGTCAGTGAAGCAGACGGAGAGGTCTGTCTGAAAGTCAACAAGGACAAAGGGAAAGACGCTCACGAACTACTGAGAATGCTCTATGCTTGGAAAGAACAGGCGGATAAATTATCTTCTGAAGAAATCAGCAAAGAAGAATACGATAACTGGCGTTATCACTATCCGAAGTTCGATACCTCTCAAGTGTGGGCAAAAGTGCCATCACAGGAACTTAGTGACGCTTTAGTGGAAATGTTCCAAGACCAACTCAAACCAGATAAATAAAGACGACAAAAAGCCCTTAGCCATGAGTTTCATACCCACAGCTAAGGGCTTTCTAATATGGATTTATTTGTTGCACAACCGCCTGTCAATTATTCTCTACCATAAAACCACTGGATTACAAGAATAATGGCTCTTATGCAACTGTTATCAATTTGTTATCAAAAATCTTTCAAAAGTGCCACAAACCCGCATAAACGCTAGGTTTACTAAGCATTTTTGTTTATTCGAATTCTATAGTAGCCACCGGCTTAGGTGTGATTTCGTAGCATACTCTGCTTACGCTTGGAACTTCCGCTGTGATTCTTGCGCAGATTCTTTCCAGGATATCATAATCAATTCTCTCAATGGATGCTGTCATGGCATCAATGGTGTTTACTGCACGAATGACTACCATGTATCCCATGCTTCTTGCGTTATCTCTTACACCAACGGCTTTGAAATCTGGTACTACAGTAAAATACTGCCATACTTTCTTGTCCAGTCCTGTTTTTGCAAATTCTTCACGAAGAATTGCATCGGATTCGCGAAGTGCCTCCAGGCGGTCACGGGTAATAGCTCCAAGGCATCTTACACCAAGGCCCGGTCCTGGGAATGGCTGACGGTAAACCATTTCTGCCGGAAGGCCAAGTTCCAGACCACAGGCGCGAACTTCGTCTTTGAAAAGCTGTTTCAGAGGCTCTACCAGTTCAAACTGCAGGTCTTCCGGAAGTCCTCCTACGTTGTGATGGGATTTCACGCATTTTGCTGTTTTTGTACCACTTTCAATGATATCTGGATAAATAGTTCCCTGTCCCAAGAAATCAATTCCTTCCAGTTTTCTTGCTTCTTCTTCAAAAACGCGGATAAATTCACCGCCGATAATTTTTCTCTTTTCTTCTGGATCTGCTACATTTTCCAGTTTTCCAAGGAAACGTTCTGTAGCATCTACATAAATAAGGTTTGCATGAAGTTCATCACGGAACACCTTTACAACACTTTCGGACTCATTTTTACGCATTAAACCATGATTTACATGAACACAAACTAACTGCTGTCCAATTGCTTTAATTAACATAGCAGCAACAACAGATGAGTCTACACCACCGGATAAGGCCAGAAGTACCTTTCTGTCTCCAACCTGTTTACGAATAAGCTCTACTTGGTCTGCAATAAAGTTTTTCATGTTCCAGTTTGCTTCTGCTTTACATTCCTGGAAAACAAAAGTTTTTAATGTTTCTGTATCTGGAAGTGTTGGAAGCTGTTTTTCACATTTAGACTGAGGATAATCCACAGAAATCATAGGAATTCCAAGGCTGTACAATTCTTCTCTTACCTGTACTTCCTCTCCGTCTACCACGCGGTTCTCGCCACCATTTAAAATAATACCTTTTACGTTGTCCAGTTTCTGAAGCTCTTCCACTGTAATATCATGTGGATGAATTTCGCTGTAAACGCCTAATGCACGGATTTCTCTGGCTAATACCGTATTCTCTGTACTTCCCAGGTCCAGAATAACAATCATATCCTGTTTCATTGTCTGATTCTCCTTTTCCATTTTAATATATTTCTTTGAATACTTGATACACTAAATTTAAGTATGCTTTATTATAACCTTAATTTTCCAAAGGTGCAATTTCTTTCTTATATACATGGCGAATAAATGCAGCGCTCATGAATACAGAGAAGATTTCTGCAATAGGAAATGCCCACCATACCCAGTGCAGCCCGCCTACTTTTGCAAGTACATAGGCTACCGGCAGCAACACACAAAGCTGACGCACCAGTGACACCCATAAGCTCAGCACTCCATGTCCAAGTGCCTGGAATACAGAAGAGCATACAATACAGAATCCTGCAAACACGAAACAAATGCTCAGTGTCCGCAAAGCAGGAATCCCGATTTCCTTCATAGTTGCAGATGCATTAAAAATATCCAGCAACTGTGCCGGGAACAACTGGAAAATCACAGCCCCCACAAACATAACCCCCACCGCATAACATGCGCTGTAAATAATGGTTTTGGTAATTCGTTTTTTCTGCCGCGCACCGTAATTATAAGCTACAATGGGCACCATACCGTTATTCAGACCGAATACCGGCATGAAGACAAAGCTCTGGAGCTTGAAATACACACCGAAAACTGCGGTTGCGGTAGAAGAAAATGCGATTAAAATTTTGTTTATTCCAAAGGTCATCACAGAACCTATAGAAGACATTACAATAGAAGGAACGCCTACTGCATAAATTCCCTTTATAATATGTCCTGATACTTTAAATCCCTTCCAGGTCAGATGAATCTCCGTATTCTTTTTCTTATTCAGAACAAAGCCAACGATACTTGCAATAATCTGCCCTGCTACAGTAGCTGCCGCAGCGCCTGCTACTTCCATACGCGGGAATCCAAATAATCCGAAAATCATAATCGGGTCTAAAATAATATTAATGATTGCGCCAAGAGACTGGCTAATCATGGTATACATGGTTTTTCCTGTTGACTGCAGCAATCTCTCAAAAGTAACCTGCAAGAACAAACCAAAGGAAAAGATACAGCAAATCTGCAAATATTGAGTTCCGTATTTTACAATCTGTGGATCCTGGGTCTGAACGCGCATAAACATTCCGGCTCCCACAACACCCAGCACTGCAAATACCAGATAGCTGAGAACAGCCAGAAGTACGCCATGATTTGCTGCCTGATTTGCTCTCTCATATTCTCTTTCTCCCAGGCTTCTGGACAACAGCGCATTAATACCAACTCCGGTTCCAACACCCACAGAAATCATTAAATTCTGTATAGGGAATACCAATGATACCGCTGTCAGGGCATTTTCATTAAGCTGCGCCACAAACATACTGTCTACTACATTATAAAGAGCCTGTACCAGCATAGAAATCATCATGGGTACAGACATGGACAACAGCAGACGGTTCACCGGCATAACGCCCATCTTATTTTCTTTTTGACTTACTTGTGCTTCCATATAAAGACGTTTTTCCTCCTCTTTCTGTTTTTTCTTCTTTTTCCTGATGCCTCTTCATACGCCGCTTTTTTCGGAGAAGTTCTTTTTTCTCTCTTATGGCAGCGGCCTCCTCTAAATCAATGAGCTTTAAGGTTTTAATCACATAATACTTTCCCTCATCTGTTCTTTTCATACGGATTTTCCCCTTAAAATATCCATGTTCCGGACAAAATGCCAGACACAGGTTCGACTTTGGATTTACTGAGAACCACCGCACTTTCTTCCGGGCTGTCTCGCCACAGAGAAAGCATTTTGTTCTGGTAACTTCTCTGTCCTTCATAGCATCTTCTTTAGAAGGAAATTCTCTGGAAATAAATTTAGAATATCCGGGATAAATTATTTGAATTTCCTGGCTCCTGGATTTTGGATTTTGATAACAGTCAATAGATTCATATTCTTCCACTGCCGCTTTTGGCAATTTCTGAAAGATTTCCGCTGTGTAATACGCATCATTTAACGCCCTGTGAAACTTGCCTTCTTTTCCTTCATCCAGAAAATCAATGGCATATTCTAAAGACCTGGACGTTTTTTCACCCTCATAAACAAGGCCAAACAGCTTCTGAATATCATAATAAAACACAGGGCCTTTTAAAAGATACAGCAGATTGTAGTATTTCAGATTTCTCTGCAGCTCTACCAAATCAGAAGAGCCCCAGGTACAGAATTTTGCATCTTCCCCGCACCAGGCAAAAAATTTCTTCACTGCCTTTGGAAAGGGACATCCCCGGTTCAGAGCCCTTGCATCCAAATCCAGGATTTCTCTGGTGCGGAAATGAAGTTTTTTATACACTGCGGGCTTAATGACTTCCTGAAAGGAATCCACGATTTTCCGGTTTTCATCCAGCTTTACAGCACCGATTTCCAGAATTTCAAAAGGAAGTCTCCGGTTCTCCCGTTCTTTTCCATAAGGGCATTGATTCCACTCTAAATCAAAAACAATATAATTCATATCAGCACCTTTCTTTCTCAATCCCTTCTTGACTTATCAATTCTAGCAAATATTTTTTACAAGTCAATGTACGAAACTGGCTTCTATTCTTCATGCTACACTTTGTATGAAGGCTTTCAAAAAAATGCTTCACATTTATAGCATGTTGCACAAGGTCATTTTTCTGATACAATACAGTTAGAAAGTTTTAAGAAGGAGGCTTGCAATACCATGATAATTATTGGGGTAAAAAATCAACGGTTCCATTCCTTCTGTGGCGGACGCCATTGCCAGACGGGATGCAGATTTTATTAAAAACAGAGCAAAAATGCAGGCTGAGGCAAACGCTTCCTTTATTGACTGCTGCGCTTCTGTTCCGGAAGATATTGAAGTAGAAACATTAAAATGGATGATTGATTGTATTCAGGAAGTCACGGACCTGCCAATCTCCATTGACAGTCCAAGCGCTGATGTGCTGGCACAGGTGTATACACATTGTAAACGCCCCGGACTTTTCAATTCTGTTTCCGGAGAAGGTGACAAAATCGATAAAATCTTCCCGATTATGGCAAAGGAAGAAAACAAAAAAATGGGAAGTAATTGCTCTTTTAAGTGACAATACAGGAATTCCCAAAACAGCCCAGGACCGGCTTCGCGTTTTCAAACACATTATGGAGAAGGCGAAAGAATACGGAATCTCTCCAAGCAGAATACATATTGACCCGCTAGTTGAGATGCTGTGTACTTCTGAAGATGGCATTGCTATGAATGTGGAAGTAATTTCTACTATCAGAAAGGAATATCCATCCATTCATATCACTGCTGCAATCAGTAATATTTCTTTTAACCTGCCTGTCAGAAAGCTGATTAACTGCTGTTTCCTCACTTTTGCTATGAATGCAGGACTGGACAGCGCGATTTTAGACCCTGTAAACAGAGATATGCTGGGACATATTTATGCCACTGAAGCTCTGCTGGGACTGGATGATTACTGCATGGAGTATATCGGAGCTTATCGCGAAGGTCTCATTGGACCTGCGCCCAAAAACTAAGAACTTAAAAGATTCTAAAATATGAAGTCCAGCTAATAAATGTCAATAGTGAAATGAAAAAAAGTTTTGATTTATTTTTCTAGCTAAAAAAGGGTGCACTAACCCCTTGGTGAAAATATCATTTTTCAAAAAGATATTGGTTCGTTGGATTAGCAGTATTTTATGCAGCCATGTCGCATTTAGCAGCATTGTATTGTTTGATATGTTCCTGTGGAGTAATGATTTCAAAAGGTTTGTTATCTCTAAGTATGGCAAATATTATGTTGCATACTTTGTGTGAGACAGCTCCCATTGCTACAAGCTTTGCTTTTGATTTACATTTCTCCAGATAGTAATCGCGGAGTACGGGATTTTTAGCCTCTCCGGTACGAGATACACTGATGCTTTGCAAGGTCAATGTGTGAATAACACGTCTTGCAATAGAGGAACCTCTTTTAGACATTTGGATCTTGGTTCCTTCAAATTTACCAGACTGTTTTACTGCCGGATCGAGACCGAAATAAGCAAAAAGCTGCTTCGGTTTTGAAAATGCAGAGAAGTCACCAATCTCTCCCATGAGAGATATAGCTGATAAGAAACCAGCACCTTTGAACGATTCAATTAAGTGAATCTGTTTGACAAAGTCAGTATCTTCGTTGGTATCAACAAGTTCATGCATTGCATCAAGAATGCTTTCGATTTCTTCATCATACTTACGGATGAAGCTGATATATAAACGAATACGTTTAATATTACTATCTATAATGTGGCCGAATTCATTAGCATCATGAGCTGCCTGAATAATGGCATTATACTTGTTATGAGCATATGTGAGTCCAAAACGAGCAGTTGACTTAATGGTATCAATGATCTCCTGCATATCAGCCTCAAGAAAGGCATTTGGAGAAGTGTATTTATCCAACAAAGTCAGGGATGTATTGGTTGTAACCTTGGAAAATATGCCAAGATACTGAGGAAAAGCCATACGCAATTCGCCCTGAAGCTTGTTCACATAAGCACTGCGGTTATCCATTAAATCGTAGTATTCACGACAGAGATTGCGGCAGTTTAAGGCA